>ENA-UEPS01001069-UEPS01001069.1-human-gut-metagenome-genome-assembly--contig:-NODE-1069-length-16796-cov-3.572821_pt1 | contig 16796 bp, 10 predicted proteins | sample MGYA00242904_ERZ507924 | MGnify/ENA primary metagenome ERZ507924 (study PRJEB26167, sample SAMN06115422) | human gut metagenome | host: Homo sapiens | place: China:Sichuan | collected 2014-10-16...
GGATTTGAAAGATGGAAAGTAAAACAAGAATTAAAGGAAATGTCCACTATGTGGGAGTAAATGACCGTAACAAGCACAGATTTGAAGCGATGTGGCCATTGCCCTATGGAGTTTCATATAACTCTTATCTGATTGATGATGAAATGGTGGCATTGGTGGATACGGTAGATATCTGTTATTTTGAAGTCTACTTGCGTAAAATAAAGCAGGTGATTGGCGAACGTCCCATTAATTATTTGATTATAAATCACATGGAACCGGATCATTCCGGCTCTATCCGATTGATAAAGCAACATTACCCGGAAATTATTATTGTGGGTAATAAGCAGACCTTTGGTATGATTGAAGGCTTCTACGGAGTGACTGGCGAACAGTATCTGGTGAAGGATGGGGATTTCTTAGCTTTAGGACATCACAAACTGCGATTTTATATGACTCCGATGGTGCATTGGCCTGAAACGATGATGACCTTTGATGAAACGGAAGGAATTCTTTTCTCCGGTGACGGATTCGGCTGCTTTGGTACATTGGATGGCGGTTTTCTGGATACTGGCATGAATGTAGACAGATATTGGGGAGAAATGGTCCGTTATTATTCAAATATTGTAGGTAAGTATGGAAGCCCTGTACAAAAGGCTTTGCAAAAACTGGGCGGACTTCCTATTTCTGCTATCTGCTCTACTCACGGACCCGTATGGACAGAGAATATTGCCAAAGTGATTGGTATCTATGACAGACTGAGCCGTTATGATGCGGATGAAGGTGTGGTGATTGTGTACGGAAGTATGTATGGAAATACGGAACAAATGGCTGAGGCTATCGCTGCAGAGCTTTCGGCACAAGGAATCAAAAATATAGTCATGCACAATGTGACGAAGAGCCATCCTTCTTATATCATAGCAGATATTTTCCGTTATAAAGGATTAATCATCGGTTCGCCTACTTACAGCAATCAGCTATTCCCCGAAGTAGATGCGTTGCTTTCAAAGATTCTGTTGCGTGAGGTGAAAGGTCGCTATTTAGGTTACTTCGGTTCCTTTACATGGGCAGGTGCTGCTGTGAAACGTCTGGCTGAATTTGCGGAAAAGAGCAAATTCGAGTTAGTGGGCGATCCTGTGGAGATGAAGCAGGCGATGAGGGATATCACTTACACTCAGTGCGAAAATCTGGCACGAGCAATGGCGGACCGCTTGAAGAAAGACCGATAAAACAGTGAATGAGATATTATTTATTAACTAACCTATAAAACAATCGACTTATGAGATTAATTATTCAACCGGACTATCAGTCTGTATCTCAGTGGGCTGCACATTATGTTGCTGCAAAAATAAAAGCTGCTAACCCAACTCCTGAAAAACCATTTGTATTAGGATGTCCTACCGGTTCTTCCCCACTTGGAATGTATAAGGCTTTGATCGACCTGAATAAGAAGGGCATTGTTTCTTTCCAGAATGTCGTAACGTTCAATATGGATGAGTATGTAGGTTTACCGAAGGAACATCCGGAAAGCTACTATTCTTTTATGTGGAATAACTTCTTCAGCCATATTGACATTAAGCCGGAGAATACAAATATTTTGAACGGTAACGCTCCTGATTTGGATGCGGAATGTGCACGTTATGAAGAGAAGATTAAATCATACGGTGGCATAGACCTGTTTATGGGTGGTATCGGCCCTGACGGACATATTGCTTTCAACGAACCGGGATCCTCACTGACTTCACGCACTCGTCAGAAAACATTGACAATGGATACAATTATCGCTAACTCCCGTTTCTTTGACAATGATATCAATAAAGTGCCTAAGACTTCATTGACAGTGGGAGTCGGTACTGTGCTTTCCGCAAAGGAAGTGATGATTATCGTTAATGGTCATAACAAGGCACGTGCTTTGTATCATGCGGTAGAAGGCGCTATCACTCAGATGTGGACTATCAGTGCTCTGCAGATGCACGAAAAGGGTATCATCGTTTGTGACGATGCTGCTACGGTAGAACTGAAAGTAGGTACCTATCGTTACTTTAAAGACATTGAATCCGCTCATCTGGATCCGGAGTCTTTGATTAAGTAAGAAGTGGAATATACTCTATAAAAACGGGCTGCAATCAATTCAACGTTGATGCAGCCCGTTTTCTATATGAACAATCAGAGTATGAACAATTATAAATGGTTCAATTCTCCTCCAGCCAGCCTTTTCCCTGACGCACGATTTCCGGTTCGTTTTCTGTGCATTTTACGACAGTTGACGGCTCTATGCCTCCGATACCTCCATCAATAACAAGATCCACGATATCTCCGAACTTTTCGTCTATAAGTTCCGGATCGGTCATATACTCCAAGTCCTCGTTTTCCTCATGAGGCAGGGTGGTGGTCATGATGGGAGCGTCCAGCAGCCGTGCTATCTCTCGGATGATATGATTGTCCGGCATACGGATACCTACTTCCTTTCGGTTACGGAAAATCTTAGGCAACCGGTTTGTTCCGTTCAGAATAAAGGTGAATGGTCCCGGAAGGTTATGCTTCATAAGCTTAAATACATTATTGTCGACTTTGGCATATTCGCTGATACTGCTCAGGTCATAGCAGATAATTGACAAATTATTCTTGCGCGGATCTATCTCCTTAATGCGACATATCCGTTCTATCGCACGTTCTTTCAAACCATGACAACCGATAGCATACATCGTGTCGGTGGGATAGATAATAAGTCCGCCATCATTCAGGATATCAATGATTCGTTGTAAATCCTGCGGGTTATTATTTTTGTCATATAGCTTCAGAAGCATAACCTTTTTCTCCTTTTTTATTTGAGTTTCTTCTTTAAGAAATCCAGTGCTTTCTCTGCCGCCTTTTCCGTCACTTTCTGCTTGACAGAATCTTTATTGGCGGTAGCGGCTGAATCCAGACCTAGTTTTTGTCCCAGTTTGCTGATAGCCTCGTCGGCTACGGCCTCAACAGCCTGACTTGCCATGCTCTTTGTATCAACACTGACTTTAGGAGAGGTAAACGAGCCTCCGATCTTCAAGTCGAGAGTCATCAGCTTGGAAATGTTACCGGCAGAAGCGGGCAGCTTGATCTTTCCTGTATAATCGATGGTTTGGTCGAGTCCTGTACTACCTGAAAGATTCAAGTTGTAGTCACCCATCTTGATATCAAACGGTTTTGTTTCCACACGTCCGTCTTTGATAGTGAACTCCAGTGTCATATCTTTCACTTTCATTTCCTTCAGACTCGGCTGTTTCACAGCGTCGGCAATCTGGTCAATCGCTTTTACTCCACTCAGACTGAGATCGCGGGTGGAGAGGCTGCCGTCCCCTTGCATTGTGTCCAATACAGGGCTCATAGTTGCGTCCAGATCAGTCAATACATTGATACTGCCGGAGAAATTACCTTTCAGGTTTTCGAAGATAGGAGCCATCTTCTGTATCATATCCAGTTCTTTGTAAGCCTGTGCGAAAACGATATTCGACAGTTTGAATCCGGCTTTCATCTCCGGTTTCTTCACGTTGGCGGTAGAATAATATCCATTCATTACTACATTTCCTCCCATTGTATTCATGGAAAGGTTTTTCATGTCTACCTTACCGTCTTTCACAATGAGTTTGCCATTCATGTTGTTGAAGACCATCTTATCGAACAATACTTCTTTCAGATTAGCGTCCATTTGGAAGTCAATGTTACGGGGGACTTCAAAGATTCCGGTTGAAGTAGCAACCGAGTCTGTAGTGGCGGTATTCGGTGTTGCGTCTGTTCCTTCGGCAGAATCACCCATGAAATCATTCAAATTAAAATGATTGGAGCGAATGTTCAGATTTCCCTTCAAGGTAGTTCCTTTCAGTACATATCCGATATAGTTCTCGAAGCGGCTATCGGCTGTGATATCATTCTTTCCGATATTGACGGTCGTTTCGCTCAACTGAAGATACTTCGGAGTAAAAGTGAAAAGGGATTTCTGGATTTCTACATCCGGCATATCTTTCATCTGAAGTTTCATGCCTGTCAATCCGATCGTACCGGCAGCCTGTATATGTTCATATTGTTCCTTTTCTATATAAGAAAGACGGCCGGACATCTGCATATCGGCATTGATCGTTCCATTCAGCTCCATATCACCGAGTGGATACACTTGTTTGATCATACCTAAATTAAGGATGCCCTTTGCTTCCGCTTTAAAGTCCGGGTCGCTGATTGGAGTTTTCACGTTGGCAGTCAGACTGAACGGATTTCCTGTCAGACGGAAGCTGAACGGATTGATGGTAACGGTAGTCAAGTCAATATTTCCTCCCGGATTCTGAACATTGGCGCTGATGTTTATTTGATCTACACCAGCCGGTAGAGCCGGATAGCGGAACATGGCATTCTTGACCTGCATATCGATATTGAATGCGGGTACGGTATCTCCCTGCAGAACGCCTTTGGCAGCAGCAGTCAGAGTAGCAGTCCCGTCAGTTTTCAGACTTGAGAACTCAGTAGCATAGATGGCCGGAATCAACGAAAGAATTTCTTTAAACCCGATATCATTCGTATTAAGTTTCAAATCCATGTCGATAGCGGGATCTTGTAGGGCAACCCAGCCGTCAATACCTGCCTGAATGGCATTAAGGCGGATAGTATTATCCTTCAATGTATATTTATTATTGGCTAAGTCGGCGTCTATATCCATTTTAGCGGAAATATTGGCATCTGCCAAGAAAGGAATGCCGTTCATCTTGTAAGTCAAAGATTGGGTTTCCGCTTCCAGTTGCAATGTGGTACGGTCACTTCCCAAATCGCCGGAACAAACGGCATTGAAGTCGCGGATGTCAGCATACATTTTTCCTTGCTGATCGTCATAAACCAAGTTCATGTTTTTGATGACAAACTGTTGTAGCTTCACCTTGAAAGGAGAAGATTCCTCTTCTGCCGTAGGTGTTTCCTCTGTTGCTGTGGTGTCCGGCTTCATGATATCCCAGTTCACTTGCCCGTCCGGCAATACAATAGCGTGCAGCCGGGTATCTTCAATGAAGATTTTAGAAATATCATAGCCACTATCTCCGAAAAGTGAAAATAGATTGATAGCTGCGGTAACCTCTCCGGCTTGTACGAGAGTATCGTTAGCGAATTCTCCTGTACCTTTCAGCCAGAAATCTTCGAGAGTGACAGAAGCCTGTGGAAAGTTACGGAACAGGCTAATGTTAAGTCCCTCAAAATCAAATTGTGCATTAAGCATGTTGTTGCCTTCTGTCTTTACGATATCGGCTATCTTACCTTGGAAGGTGAAAGGGAGAAGGAGCATGAGGATGATAATAACTCCTACAGTGATAGCTGCGATTTTCAAACCTTTTTTCATTTACTTTTATTTTAAGAGTTTGACGAATATACAAGAGACAAAACTAATAAAACTTTTTGATAATAAAGGATAAAAGGGGAGTTTTATGATTTCTTTTTCCTTAGTTCTTCCGCAATTCTCCATTGCAGTGCAGCTTCTCCTTCTTTTCCTGCTTTTATCAGTGCATCTCCGAAAAGTTCGTGTGCGCCTGCGTGTTCCGGTTTCAGACTGGTGGCTTTATCCAAATCGGCAATAGCCCCTTCCGTATTTTCAAGTTTTAGACGGAGTTTTCCCCGGTTATATACAGCTTTGAAGTTGGCGGGATGGAGGCTTACGGCAGTATTGAAGCAGTTTTCCGCGTCAAAATATTCTTTATTATTAAAGAGGGTAATCCCTTTTCGTATCCAGGCGTCCACATAATTGGGATCGAGGCTGAGCGCTTTGTCATAATTGGCAATGGCGGCTCGTGCATCATGGGCTTGGGTAATACATTCGTTACCCATCAATAAATATTCATGAGCATATTGCCGCAGACGCTCCTGCTGTTCCTGTAATTGTTCCTTGAGTCTCCTATTCTGTTCCTTCAGCGTATTGATGATACCCAGTTTGCGACGGATCAGCCGACGGGGAGCAGGTTTTTCTATATCATAACGGGAATGAATAGCACGGAAGAATTGTTCCAGGCATTCCTCCATGTCTCCTTTGTCGAAAGCACGTGCGGCGGCAACATATTGTACGTCGGCCTGTGCTTGTTTCAAAGCCTTGTCAATAGCCTGACGATTATTAAACCGTCCGGCAAAGTTCACAATCTCGGGCCGGACGAAAACATCTGCCCGGCTGATGGGCTTTTTAAGTTGAATCCCCTCCAGAGAAGTGCACCGGCTGAGTGCCACGTATGCTTGCCCTCCGGCAAATACACCACCTGTGAAATCGATGACTACCCGGCTGAAAGTGAGCCCCTGACTCTTATGAACAGTTATCGCCCAAGCCAGCCGAATAGGATATTGAGTAAAGCTGCCCAATACCTCTTCTTCTATTTCTTTGGTCTTTTCATTGTAATGGTAGCGGATGTTCCGCCATGATTCCCGTTTTACATCACATTCTTTTCCGTCATCGGTGATAACGTATATCGTTTCTTCTTCCTCATCAATTCCGGATATGACACCGATCGTTCCATTCACCCATCGGCGGTCGAAATCGTTTTTGATAAAGATAATCTGGGCACCGGGTTTGAGTACAAGTTCTTGCGAGGTAGGCAGGCTGCTTTCGGGAAAGTCTCCTTCGATAACTCCCTCGAAAGTGATTGGATTTCCCGGCAGTTCCGCCAACTTTTTCTCATTGATAGAGTCTACTGTATCCCGTCTTGTAGCAAGAGTGATGTACATATCGGCCTCCGATTCCTCAATCTGGCTCCCGTATCGGGTATTCAGCAGTTGCAGATCGGCTGCTCCGGCCGTATTCGTACGGATATGGTCGAGAACGCTGACAAAAACAGGATCGGTCTGTCTGTATACTTTCTGAAGCTCGATGGATACCAAGTCTATCTGACCGAATACTCGTGCGGAGAAGAAATAGGGAGTAGGATAGAAGCGGTTCAATATATCCCGTTCATCGTTCTTTACGACCGGTTCTAATTGAAAAACATCACCCACCAATAACAGCTGCTTTCCACCGAAAGGTTCGCGTAAGTTATGGGAATATACACGCAGAATACGGTCGATAGCATCAATAATATCCGCCCGTACCATTGAAATTTCGTCGATAATCACCAGTTCTATCTGTTCCAGTAACTTTCGATGCGGTTTCGTATATTTAAAGAATTCGTGGATGCGTCCCCGTTGGAGACTGAGATTCGGGTCGTCCGGTGGCAGTGGATGAAAAGGCAGTTTGAAGAAACTATGCATCGTACTTCCTCCGGCATTGATGGCGGCAATACCTGTCGGAGCAAGTACAACATATTTCTTCTTGGTGTTTTCGCAGACGTAACGCAAGAATGTAGATTTTCCTGTACCTGCCTTTCCGGTTAGAAAAACAGATTGGCGTGTATATTGAATCAGGTTCAAGGCATCTTGAAACTCTGCGTTGTTAGTGTCTACGCTCATGTTGATAAATAGAGTAAATCCCCCTTGTTAAATAATTCCGAAATGTTTCATCGCTTTGCTGATACCATCCTCGTCGATCGGAGCCGTTACGTAATCGGCGGCAGCTTTTACGTCCTTTTCAGCTTGCCCCATAGCCACGCCGATAGCAGCATGACGGAGCATGCTGATGTCGTTTCCCCCATCTCCGAATGCCATCGTGTCTTCCAGTCTGATATCAAAATAACGGATTATTTCGTCTATGCCTTTTTGTTTGGTATCTCCTTTGGCGGTTATATCGGCAAAGGCGGGATACCAGCGGCCTATCTCGCAAGTTGGGATTGACGGGCGGATTTCTCTTTCTTCTTCCTCCGTAATGAAAGGAGTCATTTGTATAATCTCCTTGTCGGTCGCTTCTGCAAAAGAGACGGTCGGGATAACACCCACGTGTAGGAAATCATAAAAAATCTTCTTTACCATCTCGTTGGGCTGGCAAACGGAAATATGATGTTCCTCTACAAAAATGCAGGGTACTCCTTTCTTTTCGCAGAAATCTCCCATTGCTTTTACCTCTTCCTGGGGGATGGCGTTCTTATAAATAACTTGTTCTCCGACAAAACAATAGGCTCCGTTCATCGTGATGTATCCATCAATGAGATTCCGCTTCTGTAGCTCGGAGAGATTGTTGATAATGGCTTTCGGACGTCCGGTAGCGATAAATATTTTATGTCCTTTCGCATGGGCGGCTTCCAGAGCCTCGATAGTGGAAGACGGGATACGGTGAGTATGGAAGCTGACCAGTGTGCCATCTATATCAAAAAATAAAGCTTTCGTCATAGATTCCTTTTTGAATTGAAGACAAAAGTACTATTTTTGTCTCATATAACATAAAAACATCATGCAGTATGAACTATAATTTTGATGAAATAATAAACCGTAACGGTACGGATTCCGTAAAATGGGATGGGGTGGAAGGCCGTTGGGGACGCAATGACCTGATTCCTATGTGGGTAGCCGATATGGATTTCCGTACGGCTCCATTTGTGATAGAGGCTTTGAAAAAGCGGTTGGAGCATGAAGTGCTGGGATATACATTCGCCTGTAAGGAATGGGCGGCTTCCATTATCCATTGGTTGAAAGAACGTCACGGATGGTCGGTCACCGAAGAAATGCTGACGTTTACTCCCGGCATTGTTCGCGGGTTGGCTTTTGCTATCCACTGTTTCACGGAAAAAGGAGATAAAGTGATGGTAATGCCGCCTGTCTATCATCCTTTTTTCCTTGTGGCGCAGAAAAATGAACGCGAAGTTGTATTCAGCCCGTTAGTGTTGAGGAACGGACAGTATTACATTGATTTCGACCGTTTCCGCCGGGATGTACAAGGTTGTAAAATACTGATTTTAAGTAATCCTCATAATCCGGGCGGACGAGTATGGACGAAAGAGGAGCTTTCGCAGATTGCTGATATTTGTCAGGAAACCGGTACTTTGGTTATCTCCGACGAGATTCATGCAGACCTGACTTTGCCACCTTATAAACATCCCACTTTTGCTTTGACTTCAGAAAAAGCACGGATGAACTCACTTGTCTTTATGTCTCCGAGCAAGGCTTTCAATATGCCGGGACTGGCAAGCTCTTATGTAATCATCGAAAATGAGGAACTTCTTCAACGTTTCCGTACCTACATGGAAGCGAGTGAGTTTTGTGAAGGCCATCTGTTTGCCTATCTGAGTGTGGCGGCGGCTTATAGCCATGGTACGGAATGGCTGGATCAGGTGATAGCATATATCAAAGGCAATGTAGACTTTACCGAAAATTATTTGCGGGAACATATTCCTGCCGTCAAGATGATTCGTCCGCAGGCTTCCTATCTTATCTTTTTGGATTGCCGGGAACTGGGATTGAATCAAGAGAGTTTGAATCGCCTGTTTGTAGAAAGAGCGCATCTGGCACTGAATGACGGAACAACATTCGGCAAGGAGGGCGAAGGCTTCATGCGGTTAAATGTTGCCTGCCCGCGTGCTACATTGGAACAGGCATTAAAGCAATTGGAACGAGCAGTCAATAATGAATAAGAACTTTATCGGATATCTGACTGCCCTTGTCCATTACAGGTGTTCGGCGGTTCTGTCGTCAGAATTTGTCGGATTGGCGTAACTGAACTGGATATTACTTTGTTCATTTTCTTTCAGTTCCATATCGTTTCTGTTTTTGGCATACAATGTAATGTCGGATAAATTAAAGTTTCTCGTATAACATATTTTTCCGGGACTGTTTGTCGTTGCCTTGATGGCATGGAGATAGAAATTCTCCAGGCGTAAGGAATCGTTCCATCCGGAAGCAGAGATAAATTCATTTACGTTTTCTGCTTTTACATCAGACAGATACACGTTCCGGAAATGTGGATATCCTTTTTCCGGCGGATTAACGGGAGTCAGCATTACTTTCCAATGCTCGGGAATTTCTTTGCCTTCATATTCTTTGGGCAGGATGCTGTAGCTGTAATTGGGATTCCAGTTTAGATCCGCCGCCAGAACCTGTTGCACATTCTTAGCATTGATTCGGGTCATGTAGATGTTTTCGACTGTTCCTCCGCGATTCATGGCACTTTTCAGTCTCAGTACCGTAGAAGTTCCTTCTGCATCCAGATTGTATCCTAATATATTACGGATACTTCCTGAAGTCTCACTTCCGCAAGTGATGAGGCCGGCGCCTTTGCGGGCTATACAGTTACGTATCACAATTTTTTCGGTAGGACGGTTCACCCGCAGGCCATCTGCGTCTCGTCCGGATTTGATGCAGATATTATCGTCATTGCAATCTATGTCGCAATTTTCAACTAATACATGGGTGGATGAGTCGATGTCGATGCCATCCGTACTGGGACCGTGTCCTCCGATATTATTATTGATTGTTAATCCGTTGATGGTGCAATGGTCGGAATAAAGAATCTGACATCCCCAGAAACCGGTACGCATTAAAGTGAATCCGCTTAATGTGATATCCGAGCTGCGTTCAACGAGGATTCCCCGTACACGTTTGCAGTCATAGTCGACAATCCAACGCAGTCCTTTCGCCTCATATTCTTTCCTCATTTCCCAATATTTATCCCAAAATACCTTTCCCCGACAGTCCAGTGTCCCTTCTCCGCTGATAGATGCGTTTTTCTCATCTATGATATTGATAACTGCCGATGGCCATGTCATTTCGATTCCTGCAACTCTTGAACGGAATTCCGGATAATGGTGAATTTGAGGACTGGCCAGTAAAGTCACACCCTTGTCCAAATGGAGGTTTACTCCGCTTTTGACAAAGAGTGCCCCTGTCTGATAATATCCCGGTTGGAGAGTGACGGTTCCCCCGCCGGAGACGGCACAACTGTCGATTGCTTTTTGTATAGCTGTTGTACTGAGTACAGTACTGTCTGCTACCGCACCTAAAGAATTGGCAGATAGGGTTATATGATTGATAGGTTCTTGCCGACTACCGACACTGTCAGCCCATGATAAATCAGGCTGTTGCGGAAGTTCTCCCCATTGGAAGTCTTTTCCGGTTTGTTTGGCAGGAGTGCATGCGATAAACAGAGGTACTGCTACACATAGGGCAAGTATGTTTTTATTTTTCATATACTATATCAGTTTATATACATATCAGTTACCATCCGGCTTCTCTATCTCTGTAAAAGGTGAATTGTTCCAGTGGAAAGTATCCGGATTGTCCGGGTATGCCGGATTGTATGCCGGATCTATTTTTAGGTGCTTCGCTAGGTTAGGTACGGCTTTCTTCATTCCTTCAATCACACATTGGGCTATCTGATAGGCACCGTAAGGATTAAAATGGGTATTATCGGCAAAATCTTGTTTTTGTCCCGGATAAGCCCCTGCCGGATAGTGTACGAAAGCACGCTTTGACGTTTCTGTTCCCAAAGCTTCATAAAGCGTACGGGTCATTTCGTTGAGGTCGATCAACGGAACATTTTCTTTAGCTGCCAGCCAGCGCATGGCTTCCGGATAATCTTCGTGTGTGTCACGGATATGTCCGGTTGCGTCGAAACTCCGGCGTTGGGTGGGAGTGACCAGTACGGGGTATGCTCCCCGTGCACGAGCTTCATCAATAAATGTTTTCAGGCTGGTCATAAAAGAGTAATAAGCTCCTTTGCCCGGTCCTTTTTGCTTTTGGTCGTTATGCCCGAATTCCATGAAAAGATAATCTCCTTTCTTTATCTGGCTCAATGCTTTTTTCAAACGTCCTGCGGCAATAAACGTATTGGCTGATTCGCCCGATTCCGCATAATTGGCGATACAAACGTCCGTACCGAAAAAATGAGGTATCATTTGTCCCCAGCTTGCCCATGGCTCGTTGTCCTGGTCGACTACGGTACTGTTACCGCATAGAAAAACGGTAATCACCGACGGATCGGCAGGCTCGATGCTGATACTCTGGCATACGGGTGCATCGCCGTTAAATTCCAGCGTCAGTTTATCGTCCCAGTTCAGTTTGGCTTTTTCGCGGGGTTTGATACGTACGGATTCTTTTTCGGAAATGCGGGGGTTGCGTTTGTTGATGATAAATGTTTCATCTACGAATTGTCCCTTTTTAGTAGCGAGGTTATCAATGAACAGTCGGCGTGATTCGCCTCTTACTGTTGTCACCCCTGCCTGTTTCTTGCTTCCCAGGCGAACGGTTACTTGATAGTTACCGTCCGGCACGCGGACAGAAAAGAAGAAGGGTGCCTTGCTGCCTTTTTCGGGAGTAGCGACGAGATCATATCCATATCCCGTCTCCTCACTGTAGCGGGGAGCATCTGCCAACTGGTATGTTTGGGCTTTCTCCTGTGCATTGACACTTGCCGTAGCTAAGAGTAGCAAGCCTATGATCGTAGTTTTCATGTAAAATGATATTTAATGTATATTGTTTATGGAATTTAGGCACGGATTACACGGATTTCACGGTTTTTAGAATTACGCTTTTATAAAGCAACAGCGTAATCCGTGTAATTCGTGCCTGATAATTCCCATTTAGTTAATTTTCGGTTTGAGCTCGTCAGGAGAATCTTTGGTATAAGATTTCACATCTCCCGCCACTTTGGTGAATAATGCTTGTATTAGCTCCGGAGCTATCTTGTCTGCCGGACGGAAAGCATCCGAATTCATATAATTCAGGATTGCTTTGTGCATCTGGCGGGCAACGATTCGTTTTTCCGGTTGGGAAGTAATGTCCATACTGGTCATCATCAATTTACCGTTCAATACCTTTGCTTCGAACAACATGCCAATTTTCCGGCTGATAAACCAGGTATCAATACTTTGAACCGTTGGTTGGAATGTTGCCGGGAAGTCGGTGAATTGCATCACCTGCGCTTTGTTCAGCAGTTCCCACCATTGCAGGTTGCTATGATACTCGGTAGGGAATTCGCGGAAAAGAGGGTGATATTCATTCAGGAAAATACCGGTTGTGTGCGGCGGACGCATCTTGAACCAGGAAGTATTCCAGAATACGGGAGTGAAGTATTGTTTGACTTCTTTGCCGTATTGTATCTTTCCGGCAGCCGTAATCAGCACATTTCCTCCGTCCTGCAACACTGCCAATGCTTTGGCGTCCAAGGTGTCGGTGGTATATACTGTTCCTTGTACCAGTTCCACTTGTGCCGGATATACCCAGAAATCCCAGTCGTTTACGGCATCACAGCCTTCGATACGTACTTCCAGATTTAGTTTCTGCTGTGTATCGATTCCTTCCAGAGTCATATCTACACTACCCAGAGAATAAAGATTTCCGATGGGAATGTGATGGGTGCCGACAGTTCCATGAGCATATACTTTTCCGAATTTATCCTTAATGGTATATACTGTTTTTGCACTTTCTAAGGGAGCAGCTCCGAAATGAGATACTTCAATGTCGGCATGGAATGTTTCATTGTTGGCATATACAAATTTAGGAATACGTGCCAAAGGTACGGTCGGACTGCAAAAGCGTCTGAACTGTTCTGCGTTGATATATCCTTTTTCTTCAAAGAACACGTCCAGTACACCGACTAATGCAGTTCCCTGGCCGGAATAATCATTGAGAGCCAGCAACTGGAATCCCGCATAGTCCGGAGTACGCAAGGTCTTTTCAATCTCATGTTTGTAGCAGAGTGCCTGCAATTTGCCCGAAGCCATCATAAAGTCGTGACTCTGGCTTCCCATGTGGTTATCGTTCAGAATATCCCGGAAGATTTCAAAGTTCTTCGCTTTGTTGACTCCGGTATATTTACGGATCTCATTGAAATTCGGGAATACGCACCATTGACCTGTTTCGTGTGATACATACGGTTGTTTCACCGTGTCGATTCTTGCACGATAATCCGATTCACTTTCCGGTTGCGCACCTGCCCAACTAAGTCCGCGTGCGCCGGCTTTCACATGATACTCATTGTGAGGTTGCCATTGCCAGCTGTTTCCAACGGAGGCTCCTGTGTATACACGACGCGGATCGGTTGCTTTCCAATAATCCACGAACTTGCTGACCCATGCCACCCAACGACCGGAAGGTTCATTGCCGCAAGCCAGCATGCAGTAAGAAGCGTAATTCCCATATTCCTTGGTCAGTGCAATGGTTTCGTCCATCAGGTATTTGTCAATCGGTTGTCCGTTACCCAGTCTCGGACCGTGGTTCGGCCAGCTCGGTCCTTCCGGTTGCAGATAGAAACCGACCAGATCGGCAGCGATGAAAGCTGCTTCCGGCGGACAGAAAGAGTGGAAGCGCATGTGATTCAGACCATAGTTACGACAAATGCGGAACACCCGTTCCCAGGAAGCTACATCCATCGGCGCATAGCCTGTCAATGGGAAGTCACAGTTTTCCACCGTACCGCGAAGCATCGTTTTGCGACCATTTACATAGAACCATTTCCCTTCTATCTTGAAATCACGCATACCGAACTGTACTTGTTGTGTGTCAGTTTGCTTGCCGTTGGTCAATTTTGCCGTCAGTTTATAAAGTGCCGGACTGAATTCATCCCACGTCAGAAACTCTTTTCCCATCGGAAGTTCCATTTCCACCGGATTATCTCCCGGACGGATGTTGAAACTTTGATGTACGGGAGCCACTTTGTGCTGAATGTCCGTGTTAAAGCTCGCAGCGGAAAGGGTGATCTCTCCCTTGGTGGAAGAAGCAGACCGTATATTCATGCGAACCAGCGCTTTCTGATTGCTTAAATCGGGATATACCTGAATATCTTCTAAATGAACTTTGGGAGTGGCTTGTAATTCGATTCGTCCGACGATACCGTTCCAGTTACCTTGTGTCTGGTCGGTGATGCTGTGAGAATCTGGACCTACGTTGATTTCTTTGATTCTATTATCGATACGGATGGTAATCAGGTACGTTTTTCCGGGGGTGGTTGCAGCAGTCAGGTCATAGACATGGGGAACACAAAGACTGTTTTGCATACCAAGCTCCTGCTGATTTACCCATACAGTAGTTTCGATGTGCGGACGTTCCAGAAAAAGAGTGATTCTTTCTCCTTTCCAGTCAGCCGGAATTGTCACTTTCTTTTGATACCAGGCCACACCTACATAATGTTTGTCGGGAGTCAGAAAGAAGGGTAGCTTTACTTGTCCCTCTATCCTGTATTTTTCCATATATGGGTTGAAGTAGTAAGAACTGTCGTAGAGGCTTCCGGTCCATTGGGTACGGACGGTCACTTCATCTCCTTTCAATTTTTCGGGCATGGAGCCGGGTAGGTTGATAGAATCGTCGAGGGATTTTTTGAACCATTGTTCCTTGACGCCGGTATCTTCCCGGTCTATCTGGAAATTCCATTTGCCGGATAAACTGAAAGAGTGATTTTGTCCCGCTACGGTCAGTATGGAGATAAATACGATAGCAATACTTACTAAAAGTCGTTTCATGATATATAGAGTTGATATGTTTTTCATTCTTTTTAAAATCTGCCGCTAAAGTAGAGCTTTTTAAGGGTTTAGTAAATAGAAAGATGTACAGATACATAGAATATTGTATCAAAATGGACATCTAAAAGCGTTCGTGTACAAAACTACATGGATTTGAAATATTGTCCATGCTCTTTATCTTTGAGGAGGGGCGGAGATGCCTTATCTTTGCAAGGTAAACTTTTTAATCTTAATAAGGAACCATGAAAAAAGTAGTAATCTGGATAGCTCTAAGTCTTTGGTCGGTGATGACAGTCTTTGCCGGTGAGACAGCTTCCCTCTTTTCTTATTTTATCAATGACAGTAAAGACGGACTGCATTTAGCATATAGTTATGATGGATTGAACTGGCTGCCTTTACATGGCGGACGTTCTTATCTTACCCCTGCGGTTGGTAAAGATAAATTAATGCGTGACCCCAGCATTTGCCAGTCGCCGGACGGCACTTTTCACATGGTCTGGACTTCCAGTTGGACGGACCGGATTATCGGATATGCCTCTTCACGCGATTTGGTTCATTGGAGTGAGCAACAAGCAATCCCTGTGATGATGCACGAGCCGGATGCACATAACTGTTGGGCTCCCGAACTGTTTTATGATGAACCTTCACAAACTTATTATATCTTTTGGGCAACTACGATTCCCGGCCGTCACAAAGAAGTGGCTACCAGTGAAAGTGAGAAGGGACTGAATCATCGTATTTATTATGTAACAACGAAGGATTTTCGTACTTTCTCAAAGACGAAGATGTTCTTCAATCCAGATTTCAGTGTGATTGATGCCGCTATTGTGAAAGACCCGAAGCGGGAAGACTTGATAATGGTAGTCAAGAATGAAAATTCCAATCCGCCGGAAAAGAATTTGCGTGTGACGCGTACAAAGAAGATAGAAAAAGGATTCCCGACCAAAGTATCGGCACCTATTACAGGAAAATATTGGGCGGAAGGTCCGGCTCCTCTTTTTGTAGGTGATACGCTTTATGTCTATTTTGATAAATACCGTGACCATCGTTATGGAGCTGTTCGTTCTTTGGACTATGGTGAAACATGGGAAGATGTGTCCGATCAGGTCTTTTTTCCGAGGGGGATTCGTCATGGAACGGCGTTTGCGGTGGATGTCTCCATTGTGGAGTCACTGATTGCCGACCGGAACTATAATCCGCTTATTCCCGATAATCTGGCGGATCCGTCTGTCTCCAAATTTGGTGATACCTATTATCTTTATGGCACTACCGATCTGGATTACGGACTTGGACGTGCCGGAACTCCTGTCGTATGGAAATCGAAAGATTTTGTGAACTGGAGTTTCGAAGGTTCCCATATCAGTGGATTCGACTGGTCGAAAGGATATGACTACACGAATGATAAAGGTGAAAAGAAAAAGGGCTATTTCCGGTATTGGGCTTTACGGATGTGGAAAAGGAATAATGCATTTTGTTACGTGCAATTGTTCTATTCGTTAAATACTTATATAAAAA
>ENA-UEPS01001077-UEPS01001077.1-human-gut-metagenome-genome-assembly--contig:-NODE-1077-length-16702-cov-3.990617_pt1 | contig 16702 bp, 8 predicted proteins | sample MGYA00242904_ERZ507924 | MGnify/ENA primary metagenome ERZ507924 (study PRJEB26167, sample SAMN06115422) | human gut metagenome | host: Homo sapiens | place: China:Sichuan | collected 2014-10-16...
GCTTGCGCTGCAGCATAAAAACTTGGTTCGATACCATTTTTCCAAAGACAGAAAACGCTCAGAGGATTTCTTTACAGAGTATGAAAACTTCCTCGGCATAGAAATTGCGGACTTCCTTTCCGCTTCTGATGCTCAGGTGATTGAACTCTACCAAGAGCATCTTGATCCGTTACAACAGACCGCATTGAACATGGGCTTCCCGCTATGGCAGTAAATGTTAATAATCCATGCCTATTCTGCGAATTTCTCAAAAACAAGAAAATCGCTGCCGAAAATGATTTGGCTTTCGCTATTTTTGACGGCTTTCCCGTCAATCCCGGTCACGTGTTAGTCATTCCGAAAAGGCACGTCGCAAACTACTTTGAGCTGACTAGCGCCGAAGTTTTAGCGATCAATGGGCTACTCAACAAAATGAAAGCAGAGGTTGAGGCTAAATTTCATCCTGACGGTTACAACATCGGTGTAAATGTAGGTGCGGACGCAGGTCAGTCAATTTTTCATGTGCATGTGCACCTCATTCCTCGATATAAAGGGGATGTGGAGAGCCCACGGGGCGGTGTACGGGGTGTTATTCCTTCTAAACGGAGCTATTAAGGTCGTCTAGAGATAACTGATTGGAATGGCTGACGCTTCACCGTTAAGAGGAAAATCATCCTGAACGAAGCAGACAAGTGCTCCATTTCCTCTTATTTCTTCCGGAATTACCTCAAAATTTTTGACCATCGAAGGATTAGGTGATGCTGTTTTCTTTATTTCAATTGGGTAGATTTTTTCGTTCTCTTCGATTAAAAGGTCTATCTCTTTTCCGTCTGAGTCTCTGAGGTAATAAAGTTGTGGTTCGACACTCCGGTTTCTATAACTTTTGAGGATTTCGATGATGACAAAGTTTTCGAGCATCAGGTCATTCATCGCGCCGTCCATCAAAGCCTTTTTAGTAGGCCATCCGCTTAAGAAGGCGCAAAGCCCCGTATCTGTGAAATAGACTTTGTGACTTTGAAGTTTACGATTTCGACCATTCTCTGAATGTTCTGGAAGCAGGTAGACAAGGGCTGTTTTTTCAAGAACGGTCAGATAAGTGTTGAGTGTGGTTTCTGGAATCCCTAACTCCTCTGACAAATCCCGAAAATTTAACTGGTGACCGATTCGCGCAGCTACAAGACGCATAAAGTTAAGGAAATCTTGTTCACTGGAAAGATCGGTAAGATTTTGGATATATCGCCTTAGAAAGGATCCATAATTGCTATCGCGATTGCGCCAATAACACCGAGCGCTATCTGAATGGGATATAACCCCAACACATATCCAAATATGGAGAAAAACATCATTAAAACCGATGTTTTCCCCTCTGGCGGCATCCAGCAACGTACTCTTGAGTCGGAAGGAACGCTTTTTGTCCCAACCAGCCATTGAGCTCTCTCTGAGATAAACCACATGAATTCAAGGCTCCGTCGACCGAGTCTCTTGGAATGGATCTTTTTGACAGTACAGGAAAGGGAGCGGTAAACATTAGATCGGCGTTGAAGTCGGGAATGAGAGGAAGGCCATCAGAGTCAAAGAATAGACCTAAACCTTGTCCTGAAGCTAGTCGGATTCGGATTGTTGTCCTCTTAAATTGCATCGAGCTCTTTGTTTTTCATAATAAATTGTGGAAAACGATAAGTTCATAAAGTGAGTGCTGTGAAAATCGTATCCGCATTTCCGTTTTAACTTCTTTTTGTCCATAGAATGAAATCATTCGATCTTCATTGAAACTTTGAAAATGAACAGCACACTGAAACACACCGTTAAAGCTTCGCTTCACAGCGAATGCTTTGTGCTGTTCAATCGAATGTGCCGAATGTGAGTCTGACTTTCCGCTAAGGAATGTCTTACTGACTTCTCTATTTGTCTTTCCCAAAATCCATCTCTAACTCGGGATAAGAATAAGCAGAGTGAAGGTACATCCAAAAATCGCCCGCTTTTCAAGTCCCGACAAAATTTAACAACTAACTTTGTAATAGGTGAAAAGCATGCAACGTTTCCAATTTTTAAAACTGGCTGCCGCAGCAGTGATTGCCGTTCCTCTCCTTCTTTCCGGATGCGGCGATAAAAAAACCGCCGAACTTAAAGTCGGTGCGACCGCAGGCCCTCACGCAGCGAATGTTCAAAAGGCCGCAGAAGTAGCTAAGAAACAAGGCTTAAACGTTAAGGTCATTGAATTTACGGACTACATTTCCCCGAACAAGAGCTTGGAAGAGGGTTCTTTAGATATCGTAATTTATCAGCACGAGCCGTTCCTCAACAATTTCAACAAGCAGCAGGGTACACACCTCAAAAATATCGGTGTAGCTGTTGTTCAGCCGATGGGTTTTTATTCAAAAAATATTCATAGCCTGAAAGACATTCCTGACGGTGCTACGTTTGCGATCCCGAATGACCCGAGCAACGAAGGCCGCGGACTTCAGTTAATTGAAAAAGCCGGTTTAATTAAATTGCAGCCTGGAAAAGACGGCTCTGCAATTACGGTTGCCGACATCATCGACAATCCGAAGCATCTGAAATTTAAAGAACTCGAAGCCGCGCAGCTGCCGAGGAGTTTATCCGACGTCGACATTGCTACCATTCCGATGAATTACGTTATCAGTGCAGGTCTTTCTCCGGAGAAAGACGGCTTCTACTACGAATCTAAGGAAGCTCCTTATGCGCTGATCATTATTGCGGCAAGAGAAAACAATGCCAACAATGCAGACGTTCAAAAGTTTGTGAAGGCATTCCAATCGCCCGAAGTCGCTAAATTTATTAAGGAGGAATTTAAGGGTGCGGTTGTGCCCGCCTGGGAATAACTTGAAAATAAGTTAACTTCCTTAATACAAATAAGTTCCATCGAATAATTCCTGATTCGGTGGAACTTTTCAACACGCCTTTCTAACAAATTTCCAGCTAATCTAACAATCTAACACGTCGAATTTTAGAAAAAAGTAAGAAAAACGTAGGGCAGGAGCCATTTTCCATTTGTCAGACAGCTCATTAACGAAAAACTATTTTCGGGAAAACGATAAGGTGCTTTGTATCTAAATGTATGCCAAGAGAGCACCTGAAGTTCTAAGATTAAAGGATCAGGTAGAGGTGCAGACTTTATAAGTAGTTGCTTCCTTTAAAGGAGAATCGGGAGGCAGCAAAAGGAAAGTTTGCCGAAGGCCGATCGATCTCTCCTAAATTGATCGGACCTGGGCCGTCGAAAAACATTCGGCGGACTGTCACTGAACAGTGGAGCGCTACCCGAGGTCTCGAACCTTATTCCTTTTGATATTCCCTTTAAGGTCCGGATGCTCGAGGAGCTCCAGAATGAAACATAACAATATCAAGAGGACGAAATGTCTCAAACCAACTCAAGTTCCCGCTTAGCACCGTGGCAGGCTATGACCATGCTTGCTGTAGGTATTGCCATAATCTTTTTCGGATTGATGGCTTTAAAGGTTAATGCCCGTATCGTTCTTGCCGTTGACGGCGCCATTATGTGCTTAATGGCTTGTGCCTTCGGTATTTCTTATGACAGCGTTCAAAAAGGCATCAAAGATACCATCGCTTCGATGCTTGTTGCAATGCTGATTCTTTTGTCCGTCGGTATTCTCATCGGCTCTTGGATGGCCTCCGGGACGATTCCGGTCATGGTCTACTACGGTATGCAGGTGATCACTCCGGCCTTGTTCCTCCCGGTTGCCTGTATTCTCTGCACGTTAATGAGTACTTTAGCAGGAACCTCTTGGGGCACGCTGGCTACAGTCGGCGTTGCATGCATGGGCGTGGGGGAAGGACTTGGTATTCCCGTTGAGGCAGCCGCCGGTGCAGTCTGCGTGGGTGCTTTCTTCGGCGATAAGATTTCTCCCTTAAGCGACTCTCCCGTGATCACTGCCACCGTGACGGATACACCGTTAATGGAAGGCATTAAACATGCTCTGATTTCCACAGGTCCGGCTTATCTGATCAGTTTAGTTTTCTTCTTTGCTTACGGTCTGGAATTCAGCGGCGGCTCTGCAGCTGAAAGCGCAACTTACGTTGAAATTTTAAGAACGATTGAGAAGAGCTTTAATCTTAATCCAATCAGTCTGCTTCCGGTGTTTGTCGTAATCGGCCTGATCGCTTGGAAGAAGCCGACCATTCCGACATTTGTCGCCGGTATTGCTGTTGCTGCATTCTTAGGTATGTTCCTTCAGGATGTCAGCCTCAAGAATATGATGAATTACATGTACAGCGGCTTTAGCATCCACACGGATTCTGCTTTTGTCGACAAGATGCTGAACCGCGGCGGCTTCACCAGCATGTTAAGCACCATCGGCTTATTGATGACAGCTGCTATTTTCGGTGCTCCTCTGAGAACCGCGGGCGTTGCAGATGTTTTACTCGACTACGTCAGAAAATTTGCCCGCAACAGCCGCGTCATGGCCTTCTGCGTCATGTGTCTGCACACACTCTTCTTCATGATCACCGGCGCTTACTACGTCAGCTATCCGGTTGTCGGTTCCATGACTAAGGACATGTTCCCGAAATATGGTCTGCAGCGTAAGAATCTGATGCGCATGATGCTTGACACCGGTACGGGCCTTGCTCCGTTGGTTCCTTGGTCTACTACGGGCTCTTACACAGCTTCTACGTTAGGTGTTGCCAACATTGCTTTCTTTGCATTTGCTCCGATGCTTTGGCTCTCCATCATCCTGTCCGCGGTTTATGCACTGACCGGCATCGGTATGGCCAAGCTTGAAGAACAAACAGCCGAGCAGGAAGAAGGTTCTCGATTCAACGGCCAGCTGGCAAAGGAGTAAATCATGGAAAAACTTTTTCAGCGCTGGTATGACTTGATTTCCATTGATTCCGTATCCGGTCACGAAGTCGGAGCAGCAGACTATGTTGCCGAAGTTCTGCGCTCCATGGGGCTGGAGCCTCACTACAGCTATTTCCCGGAAGATACCGACAGACAGCGTCCTTCTGTTTGGACAGTACTCGATAGCGGCAAGCCCGGCAAAACCATGCTTCTTATCGGCCACATTGACACTGTTGACGTGAACTTAAAGAACTGGAAAACCAATCCCTTTATGCCAACCGAAATTGACGGAAAAGTCTACGGCCGCGGCTCGATGGACATGAAAGGCGGAGACGCCGCAATCCTTTCGACAGTTGAGTACTTTGCTCAGCACAAAGATGAGTTTTCCGGAAAGATCTTGGTTTGCTTTGTCGCCGATGAAGAAGGATTAAGCAAAGGAACCTATCAGCTCGTTGACGAAGACGTGGTTCATGCGGATTACGCCATCATGGCGGAGTGCCGCTACAACAATGTGGCTGTGGGCTTCCGAGGTCGTTTCAGCTTCGAAATCACGGTTAAAGGCAAGGCAGGGCACGCCAGTCGTTACCCGGAAGTCGGAGAAAACGCTCTGATTTCTGCCGGTCGCTTGGCCGCTGCGATTGAAGCACTCCCGACACTCTCGCATCCCAAACTTCATCACGGCACATGGTGCGTCCGTTACTTAGCAGGCGGCAATTCCGGTGCTCTGGTTGTTCCAGACAGCTGCTACATGTTTGTGGACCGCTATGTTGTTCCGGGAGAAGATGAAGCGATGTGCATCCGTCAGATGCAGGAGGCTGCAGAAAAACTCGGCTTGGCAGACAAAGTTGATATCCATTTGAAACCGCGCAACAGCCCCTACATGAAGTCTTTTGCTGTTCCTGAAGATCATGAACTTGTTGTCAAACTTCAGGAAAGTTTCAAGGAAGTCACCGGCGAAGATCTTCCGATTGATTATGACCCGTCGGTTTGCGACTCTAATATTCTGGCAGTTTCCTGCGGAATTCCTGTTGTCACGTTCGGACCTTCCGGCGGAAATATGCACGGAGACAACGAATACGGCTATCCGTATCAAGTTAAAAACTGCTACGAAATTTATAAGCAGACGATTAAAAAACTACTCTCTGCATAAATCCAATTGATAAGTACTGCGTGACACAGCGCGCCTCAAACCATAAGCCTAGCGAGAGCCTCAGCAATAAGGCTCTCGCTTTATCACTTTAGGAGAACTCCCAAATCAGGTCGCTCTTGTAGTCTTAATAAATATTTACGCAGATCTCCTAAAGTACCCACATCACCAAGTTAAACCCTTTGAGCTTTCGTTATTTGTCCTCGTTGTCTTTTCTGCCGGCGTATTTTCCCAAAACCGCATGGAGCTTCTTCAGGTCAATCGGTTTGGAAATATGATCGTTCATACCGGCATTTAGGGACTTGGAAACGTCTTCGGAAAAAGCGTTGGCTGTCATTGCAACGATCGGAATGGTATGTGCATCTTCCCTGAGCAGGCTTCGGATCATTTGCGTAGCTTCCAAACCGTTCATGACAGGCATCTGGATATCCATAAAGATCATAGAGTAATAACCGGGTTCATGGGTTTCAAATGCTTTAACGGCTTGTTCTCCGTCGCCGACAACTTCTGCCGTGTATCCAGCCATATCCAGGAAGTCTTGAGCAACCTCAGCATTAAACTCATTATCTTCGGCTAAAAGAACCCGTCTCTTCTTCGTATTATCTTGAACGACGATTTCTTTATCTCGTCCTTTATGTTCTTTAATGCTTGGGTCGGAGAGCCAGTTGTAGAAGGAAGAGCTAAAGAAAGGTTTAGCGATGAAGCCATTAATGCCGATTTCTTTTGCCTTACTTTCAATCGGTGACCAATCGTAGGCGCTGATAATAATAATGAGAGTTTCCGGACCAACGATTTTACGAATTTCGCGGGCTGTTGCTTCGCCGTCCATTTCCGGCATTTTCCAATCGAGGAAACAGATGTCAAAAGGATTATTTTCTTGGATGGCTTTTTTGATTTTTTCTAGGCCTTCCTTGCCGCTCAAGGCATATTCCGTCTTTTGTCCTAGCTGATCAAGTAGGACACACGCATGTTCGCAGGTATCTTTATCATCGTCAATTACTAAAGCGCGAAGTTCAAGCAAACTTTCGGAGTGTTTGGCCGAGTCCTTAGAAATTCCGAAAGGAAGATCGATCGTAAAGGTACTGCCTTTACCTTCTTCACTTTGGACGTCAATACTGCCTCCCATCAAATTAACGAGATTGTGCGTAATAGCAAGCCCCAAGCCCGTGCCACCGAAATGCTGAGCGATCTCGGCCGTCTCCTGTTCGAAGGGCAGAAATACTCGGCTTAAGAACTCTTTTTTCATGCCGATTCCGTTGTCACTGATGACACAACGCAAGTGGATATGTTCCGGACTTGTATGCTTTTCCGACAACCTCATCGTAACTTTGCCGCCCCGAGGCGTAAATTTAACGGCATTGGCTATAACATTGATAAATACCTGATTGACCCGCAGCGGGTCGCCAACCAGACACTCCTGACGGATGTCGTTTGTAATGATTTCGAAACTGACGCCTTTTTCTTTGGCCTGAGGCTCAATTAAGTTATAGATGCAGTGAACCGTTGCTGGGAGGGCAAAGTTCTCATAAGAGAGCGCAAGCTTATTACTCTCAATCTTTGACATATCCAAAATGTCGTTGATTAAGCCAAGCAAGTGCCGGGAAGCAAGAAGCGTTTTCTTCAGGCAGTCTTCAACTTTTTGCTTGTCACCGATTCGAGATAAAGCAATTGTTGTCATACCGATGATGGCATTCATCGGCGTTCGAATTTCATGCGACATATGAGAGAGGAAGTCGCTCTTTGCTTGACTTGCATTCTTAGCCGTCGTTAGAGCGTCAGCCAAGTTTCTTTGGTATGCAATTTGTTCTGTTTCATCAAATAATGAAACTACCGTCCAATCAATCAGCCCTTGGCGAACTGGATAGACGCTTAACTGAAAGTTCTGGCTGCTGCCCTTAAGCTCAATATTTCGCGTCGCAGTTTTAATGATGGTTCGATCATTCAAGATATTTCTGAGCCAATTTCTATCCTCATCGTAGAAACGGTTCAAAAGTTCTTCTTTGTTATTTGTAATTGCGTCTGGATCGAAGCCCAAAATTCGAAGACTATTGTCGCTGACATATTCGGGTTCTTTTTTCTCGTTGAAGATAATAAAAACATCATCAACGTTGGCATAGAGCAATTTAAGTAATTTATCCCGCTTGAGTCCTTTGACATATGCACGGTTTAAGTCTTTCGACCCAGTGTAAATAAACCATAGGAGCAGAATGCCCATGATGATCGTACCGATTACGAATCCATAGATGTTCCGATCGGATTTATCGTTGATGTCGCTGCCTCGCTGATCAGCGTTAGATGCGATCCGATCAAGAATATCGTCAAAATGAATAAATGCAGGTTCTACGATTTGGTTATAGCGTTTAATGACGTTTTCGACGGTGGGATCTTCGCGAGTGAGTTCCACGAGCTCGCGTCGGCGCTGACCGATATTTTTCAATGCATCTTTTAATTCCTGCAGTTCTTCCGGGCTGCCGCGATAGCGATCTTCAATAATCGTAATGCTTTGTCTTTGAAGCGTTTCCTGAGTTTTTAAAGCGCTTTCTAACTGGGTTGAATTCAAGTCTTTTGAAGAAAACAATACCGGCGTTAGGCTTCTAAAGTCGTAGAGACGGCTCTTCATAATTCGCGCCTGAGAGGAAACGAGGTACGGAAAATCGTAAATGTCCTGTGTGTATTGATTGACTTGAAGCAGAAAAACGATACTCGTAATCGTATACACCGCTACGAGGAAGCACATGACTATTCCTCGATTTTCTTTTTTCTCAACGCTTTTGCCGAACATGAAGGACCTTTCTCTTGGGAGATTTTTCGTAATGACGAAATCTTCTAATGTCTTCGCCATATCTTTGATGTATTCAATGATTTTAAACTTATCCAAAATCGATTCTATGAAGCGCTATTGAATGGCGCTGGATGGTAGAAGCAGAGAACCCTAACGATAGGGAGTGGTTTAACCATATGCATGTCTTGAAATGAAGGTACGATTATGTTCCAGCAAACCGTTCAGTTCGAGCACTACGTCAACCTATGACTAGCTGAAAGCATTTTAAAATAATGGACTTGTTTCGAAGAGGTTCCTTAGCAAAAGGCTGTAAGTTGGATTAAACTACCCTTGCACCCTTGACGAAAATTATTTAAGAAAGCTGATAGGGAAAGTATAAGGAATCATAAAATGTCATTGCCTCACTTACCAAGAGTTCATAAAAATCGAAGTTCTTGTTTATCAATTTTTCCACTGTGTTTGCTAGCGTTTTCACTTTCGGAAGCCTATGCTGATACGATAATTGTGCCGGATAGGGGGGGGGTATTTACAATATCTACAGCCTGCTACTGAAGGGGATGGCAATGTAATTCTTCTAAAAGGATCTGCTCAGGCTGCGACAGGCGGTCCTTGGGCACTTGCTGGTGGCTGGGCATATACGGGGGACGCCAGTAACAATCAAATTCATAGCGATGTCAGCGCTACTACCGCTATCAGCGGTCCCATTTTCGGTGGGTACGTAGACGGGCCAAACGGGACTGGAAACGCTAATAACAATCAAATCGAGTTAAAAAACAGCGTAACCACAACTATCGTTAGTAGCTTTATTTATGGCGGCTATGTCAATTCAAGCGGCAATGCCAATAATAATAGCATTTCTCTCGTCAGAGTTGAGGGTGCCACACAGATCATAGGTGGTTATGTTTTAGCCCCCGGGAATTTGAAAGAGGGCAACGCAAAAGGAAATAATGTTGAGCTTCAAAATTCCTCGGTAGCGGGTTTTGTTTCGGGGGCTTTGAGTGAAGCTGTCGGAGATCTTACGGGCAATGTTGTCAAGATTGAAAATAGCTTAATAGCTGACTATGTTGCTGGTGCTAACCTTCAGATGGCTGGGAATGGTGACACAAACGACAATCAGGTACTGATCAAAAATACAAATATACAAGGGTCGCCTAATGGCTTGGGTGTTACTGGGGGATATAATATATCGATTGCTGGGGGAAGTGCTGACGGGAATGTAGTTGATGTCATTGCTGATTCTGAATATGGCGAGGCTAATTTAGTAATAAATAAATTTATTTCTGGTGGTTTGATCGGATCTGTGGGTACCGCTGATCGAGTTGGAAATACGAATAACAACCAGGTAACACTTACAAACACTAGAGGCAATGGCAAACTTGAAATTAATGGGTATGTCGCAGGCGGTGCCAACTTTGCAACTGGTATTGGTGATGCCAGTGGCAACAAGGTATTTATTAATCCACCGCAGACCGGTGAAAATTACCTAATTGATATTAAAGAATATGTACTGGGGGGATTAGTTGGAACCGCAGGAACAGGTAAAACTAATAAGAACCTTGTTTCTATTCAGAATAGTCATGTCACGCAATATATTACAGGGGGCTACAACCAGGGAGCTGGTCAGGTCTCTGCAAGCGAAAACGAAGTCTATTTGAAAGGCGTTTCCCTATATGATTCGGGAGTCGTAGACGGTCGTTTTGTTGTCGGAGGACTTCTTTCTAATTCTGAAGGTACGGGTGACGCTTACAAGAATAAGGTTGTTCTTGAAAAAAGCAAATTTACCGGTAAATATATTGCAGGCGGTGTGAGCCAGGGAACAGGACTGGTTGATCTTAACGAGGTCAGTCTAGTGGATACTGATGTCGTAGGATTTGTGGCAGGTGGTCTGGATTGGTACGGAAAAGATGTAACGCTTACGAATAATAAGGTGTCCGTAGCTGGCGGTTCAGTAGTCGGGCGCGTTGCAGGAGCACGCTCTTGGACTGGAAGCGATGTTAATTTTAATTCTGTCTACGTACAGAGCGCTAAGATCAAGGCAGGGGGAGAAAATGAGGGGCATGTTCTTGGAGCAGCTAATCAATCTGGCGGAAACGCCCTAAATAATTATGTTCAGGTTCAGGATAGCCAAGTTGATGGTTATGTGGCAGGCGGATTTATTGAACACTATGAAGGGGGCCACTATAACGGAAAGACTGATAACAACAACGTAGTTATTGAAAATAGTAATGTTTACGGCAATATTGGAGGCGGATACAACCAAGCTGGAGGTACTCTCAGCGCCAGTGGTAATACCGTTGTCGTAAAAATTCTTTCCACGGCTAGCGAAATATCTTTTGAGGCGGCCGGCTTCATTGCTGGGGGAATCATAGGCGACAAGCAAAAAGGGGCTGGCGTCACGAATAGTAATACAGTTAAGATTATCAACTCCAGCTCTGAAAATTCTTTTGAGATAAATGGTTACGTTGCGGGTGGTTATAACGGCGGCGTAGGAGAAGGCGGTGCTAGCGGAAATATAGTTTTTATCGATACGGCTAGAAGTCCCAATGGCTCCAACTCTTTAGTAACTGTCGGTGAGTTTGTTCTAGGGGGATATATTGGTTCAGAGTTAGCCGACTCTACTCCGAACGGGGACACAAACAAAAATTCAGTTAGCATCCAAAATACACAGGTCACTACATATATTGCGGGAGGGTATAACCTCGGTAAAAAAGGTAATGCTGTTGAAAACAATGTCTACCTAAAGAATGTAACTCTGTACGACGGCGATGATATCGATGGCCACTTTGTAGTTGGAGGCCTAATCGGAGAAGGAAGCTTAGGGAATGCAACTAACAACACGGTTACTGTCGAAGATAGTAGCCTTAAAGGAAAGTATTTGGCTGGTGGTGTGAGCCAGGGAAACGGCCTTGTAGATAAAAATAAAACTATACTTACGAACACGCATGTCCAAGGCTTCGTTGCTGGAGGATTGGATTGGGGTGACCATGGCAATGTGACTCTAACTAACAATGAAGTATGGATGAACGGAGGCTCTGTGAGTGTAGTTTCCGGAGAGTCACTTACTGGACGTGTGGTTGGCGCTCGCTCAAAAGGATCAGGGGATGTCCTGAATAATGCAGTACATCTTAGAAATGTGACTATTGAGGACGGAGTCCGTGGTGGAGTCTCGACTGGAAACGGGAATGTTGCTCAAAATGTTATAACCATTGAAGATAGTGAAATCACCGGATGGTCTAATCAAGGAGGTTCTGTTGCTGGTGGTTATATAGAAGCAGGAGGCAATGGAAATACCAATGAAAATAGCGTTTCTATAAAAAATACCAACGTTGCAGGAAATGTTGTAGCTGGATTCAATCAGGCAGTCGGCTCGTCGGATTCCTGTAATAATCTGGTCCTATTCGAAGTTGATCCTTCGTCAACTGATCCTTCTTATACGGCAGGCGGTTTTGTTGCTGGCGGTATTACTGGTATGCAATCAGAGGGAGCCGCTAATAACAACAAAGTTACTATTATCAATACAAGTTTAGTTGCAGAGCTAAACGTAAAAGGATACGTAGCCGGTGGTTTCAATGACGGAACAGGGAATGGCGACTCTAGCGGAAATACTGTTTGGCTTGAAGCGGCATCGGTCAGCACTTCAAAACTTACTGTAGATAATTTCGTAGTTGGAGGCTATCTAAGAAGCGGGGAAGGAAGCACAAACGGGAATACAGTTGTTATCAAAAACGCTGCCGTCTCTGGTTCTTACATTGCAGCAGGACTTAATGAGGGTCTGGGCCAAGCTCAAAACAACTCAGTTATTCTTGAAAATGCAGAGGTTTCTGGAGGTGTGACCGGAGGCCGAGTGACGGCAACCCCACCGACATCCGGCGGCCGCAGTCTCAATGCTGCTAATTCCAATATCGGAGAATCGTCAGAGAACTATTCTGCTTTAGTACAAAACAATACCATCAATATCTCCGGCAAGACTTCAGTAGTGGGACGGGTTGTCGGTGGCGAAAGCCTTGCGGGCAACTCTGTCACGGAAAAGCCTGCCTATATCCAAAATAATACTGTAGTGATTGATGATGGTTACGTTGAAGGAGGAATATCCGGTGGAGCGGCTGTTGCCGGTAATGTTATCGGCAATAAAGTATTCCTCAATGGAGGAACGATTAAAGGCTTGGTATATGGAGGAACGAGCGCCGGCGATGTTAAGAACAACGTCGTTTATCTAGATGGACGAAAAGGTATAGATGTCACGGGAGCCTGGATTTACGGTCGGGGGAGAGCATCGACAGGGACAAATGGTAATACGCTGAATATTACTAATTTCAAAGGGGCAGTGCAGAATATCGGGAACTTCGATCGGATTGACCTTGATCTAGCCGGATTGATGGTCAGAGAAAAAGAACCGATTATTTTGTTGACGGAAAACCAATCAACGAATTTGGATAACAGCACTATCCACATTCACAGCAGCAGAAAGGCAATTGCTGTTACTGATGACTCTTCATTAGCCGATCGTTATGAAGTAATCAAAAACCAGTCGGGTAGCCTTACGGCATTTAATGTCATTTACGAAAAAGATAAGCTCGTTGTGGTTCATGAACGAGGCACAATGGAAGGGTTATATCGAGTTGAATGGGATGGCTACCCTGATCAAATCGGAGACAGTATTGATCTGGTCCTTGAGCGAGTCGAGGAAAGACCGGAGAGCGGGACCTACATTTCGAACTCTTTAGCATGGTCTCGCATGCATATGAGATTGCACGACAGATTTGGTCAAGCTTACTATATCGATCCTTTCAGTGGAGAAGAAAGGGCAGCCGCCGGATGGGTTCGCCAGGTTGGGTCTCATTCGCATTTCCGGGCCGGTTCTGATATCAAGACCCATTCTCGAACCGCTGTAACCCAAATTGGCGCCGACCTCGTCAGAAATGAGTTCAATCAGGATGTCAAGTCTGTCTGGGGTATCTTTGCAGGGGGTTTATACAATCGATCCAGCGCTAAGACCTACAGCTCTGCACAAAGCCGGTCAGATGGTTATGCCCTAGGCGTATACGGCACACTTTATACCGGGAACAGCCCGGATGACGGTTTCTATGTGGATTCCTGGCTTTTATTCGGCCACTACAACAACAAGCTTTGGAGTGAGGATTTAGCCAACTTCCGATATAAATCTAATGGGTGGGTTTGGTCGGTGGAAAGCGGTTATACCATTCCACTTTCTCAATCTGGCTCTAAAGACTTTAATAAACTCATTTGGACCTTCCAGCCTGAGATTCAGTTAGTGTGGGACGGTGTTAAGGCAGATACGACAGTCGACAAAGATACGGAAACGCGCTTTAAACAACTCGGAACCAATAATGTTTCTTTACGTATTGGTGCACGGCTTCATGCAAATCACATGAATAAAGGTCTCGGATTTATCGAAGGTAATTGGATCCACAATACCAAGAGGGCCGGAGTACAGATGGGAACAGGTTGTAAATATATTAAAGGAGGCAGGAATTTAGCCGAATTCAGGGCCGGTCTTGAGGGCCATGTGACTAAAAATCTGCTTGGGTGGGCTACCGTCGGCGTGCAAGCCGGACAGTATGGTTATCACAACGAAACTGCACAGATCGGTCTCAAATATATGTTCTAACTCGACCCAAGTACCTGAGAGGAAAGACCATAAATCGTTTCCGCTCGGGCGACTTCCCTGTTATTAACGGAATTAAGAAATGCAGATAAAAAATGCTTTTATAGTCATGCTTCTAGCAGCTGTGACCTTAGGTTTGAGCGCCTGCGCTTCCTATGATCACAAAGACTATCCTCGTGAAAGTTGGTTTGCACCATCTACTCAAGTGATTTCAGCCGATCAATTCAAGAAGGTAGAAACTCCTTTGAAGGTGGCTTTAGTGGTGAATTACACCTGGGAAGGCCGTCCTATTGTTCAAGAGCCCTTCGAAGAGCGTCCAGCCGATTGGCGAGAGCAGTACGGTCTGGAATTGGCTGCTGCACGCTACCTGGAAAAAACCGGCAATTTCATCATTGTCGACCCCGACGACAAGGAGAAGCAAGGCGTCATATCAATTGATGTCACTCGTCAGATGGACGAAAAGACTAAAGCCGTACTGGCCTCTAAGAAAGCTAACCAGAATGAATATCCAGAAAAGATCGTCTATGAATATGATATGACAATGAAGATGGAACTGTCTTTAACAGATGGTAAGAAATTTGAAGCCATCCCGAAAACCGATCACATGTTCATAGGCCATGAAGAATCAGAGGAGAGAAAAGTAGGAGTTAACCCAAAGCGTTTCCCCTTTTCCTATTTCAACAATATGGACTTCCACACCGAATTTGTTCGCCGCTTCTATAAACAGATGATTTTTGAAGGGGTTCAACAGATAGAAAATGAGTTGCAGTAGGCGTTCTTTTGAAATTTATTGTTTGTTGTATTTGTAGTATTTAGACAGAAAACAAGCATCGGAGCTTCCTCGGAGTTCCGAGCGCTTTGTCGGAGCCTTGATTTGGAAAATCAGGGCTCAATTTTTTTTCAGAGAAGAACGCCTTCTGCACTTTCAATTATAGGTGTGACGTAAGGTAAGAATTTCGTCAGTTTTAACGTAAGGCTTTCTCTCACATCTGCGAACAGTTAGCATATAACCATTTTTTAATCGTTGGATTGTAACTTTTGGGCCTATTTATTTGAAAGGACCCTTTATAAGAAGACTTGTCCCAATCGATTGGAACTTTATCTAATCCTCTGCTTCTCTTGTTAATTCCTTTCAATTTCATATAATTCGCGCCGTCCTCATGCGATTGATTAATACAATAATGGAATAAACATAGAGTCCATGGAGGAAAAATTGAAAAAATCAGCTCTTGTTGACGCCCTTCTCTTTACTGCTTTTTCCTGCGTAAATGTTATGGCTGCGGAAACTGTCCCTGCTAATTCTCAAATTTATAAAGAAGCAAAATCACTTTCTAAAGTCCCTGCGAACTCTAAGGTATTTACAGGTAAGGCAGAAGTTATTCCGATGAGCCAACAAGTTCCCGGTATGCCGGTTCACAACGGAATTGTGATTTTCGAACCGGGAGCCAGAACATTTTGGCATATCCATCCGGCAGGTCAATTCTTTACTGTCCTCCGTGGTGAAGGTAGAACCGGAGTATATGGAGAAAAAGCTCGAGTTGTTAAACCTGGTGACGTTGTAATTTGTCCGGCCGGAGTTAAGCATTTCCACGGAGCTGGTCCTGATACTCAGATGGTTCAGATGACGGTAACCGGAGATCATCCTGAAGGCAAAGGTGTCACTTGGCTTGAAGAAGTCACAGACGAACATTACAACAAGATTGAAAAATAGAAACCGAAAGTTCCGATCTGAGAATTCAAATTCCTAAGCGAAACCGGGCGAGAAATAGCAAAATATCATTGCAAGCTAAACAACGTGAATTTCCGCCCTATTCTTTTCCAATCTTTATAACGACTCAAATTTATTTGATTTTAATGAAGACCTGTAAAAATCATAAAAGTACGCAATATAATGTTAATTATCGTGTGTACTCGGAATTTTTAAAATGTTTCAGCCGGCTCCGATCCAACCTTTAAACTTTGGCGCAATAAGTGCAGATCAAAATTTGATCGAGAATCCTGCGCTGATGTATTTAGCTACGCTTGGCAGTAAAGATTCCTATCGATGCATGAAAAGTAAGTTGAATAAGTTCGCCCGATTTTTCGGCTACAAAGGTTTAGTAGATTGCGATTGGAAGTCCATGCAGCCAAATCATGTCACGCTTTTTTTAACTGCTCAGAAATGGGGGTCCGCCAGAACTTATAACTGTTATCTCTCTGCGCTTAAGTCGGTGGCATTAAATGCATGGCGAAATAAACAAATTGATTTAGAGCACTTTCAAAGAATTAAATCTTTAAAACAGCGAAGAGTTTTTAGATCACCGTCCGGAAGAGCCATTTCTGTTGAAGAATCTGCCTCTTTGATAAAGT
>ENA-UEPS01001085-UEPS01001085.1-human-gut-metagenome-genome-assembly--contig:-NODE-1085-length-16631-cov-3.597439_pt1 | contig 16631 bp, 8 predicted proteins | sample MGYA00242904_ERZ507924 | MGnify/ENA primary metagenome ERZ507924 (study PRJEB26167, sample SAMN06115422) | human gut metagenome | host: Homo sapiens | place: China:Sichuan | collected 2014-10-16...
CATCCAGTGGGCGGTGGTACTGACTGGTTTTACCGTTGGTTTTGCCCTGTTCTATGAAGTGGGCTTTGTGCTGATGCTGCCGCTGGTGTTTACCATCGCGGCTTCTGCGAATATTCCACTGCTGTATGTTGGTGTACCAATGGCAGCTGCACTGTCTGTGACCCACGGCTTCCTGCCACCGCATCCGGGCCCGACTGCGATTGCCACCATTTTCAATGCCGATATGGGTAAAACCCTGCTGTACGGTACTATTCTGGCAATCCCGACCGTGATTCTCGCCGGTCCGGTTTACGCTCGCGTGTTGAAAGGTATCGATAAGCCAATTCCGGAAGGTCTCTACAGCGCGAAAACCTTCAGCGAAGAAGAGATGCCGAGCTTTGGCGTCAGCGTCTGGACCTCTCTGGTGCCGGTAGTACTGATGGCGATGCGTGCGATTGCCGAAATGATCCTGCCGAAAGGTCACGCTTTCCTGCCGGTAGCGGAGTTCCTCGGTGACCCGGTAATGGCTACGCTGATTGCCGTGCTGATTGCGATGTTCACCTTTGGTCTGAACCGTGGTCGTTCAATGGATCAGATTAACGACACGCTGGTTTCTTCCATCAAAATCATTGCGATGATGCTGTTGATCATCGGTGGTGGCGGTGCGTTCAAGCAGGTGCTGGTAGACAGCGGCGTGGACAAATACATTGCTTCCATGATGCACGAAACCAACATTTCTCCGCTGCTGATGGCCTGGTCGATTGCTGCCGTACTGCGTATCGCGCTGGGTTCCGCAACCGTTGCGGCAATCACTGCGGGTGGTATCGCGGCACCGCTGATTGCAACGACGGGTGTTAGCCCGGAGCTGATGGTTATTGCGGTGGGTTCCGGTAGTGTGATTTTCTCTCATGTGAACGATCCGGGCTTCTGGCTGTTCAAAGAGTACTTTAACCTGACTATCGGCGAGACCATCAAATCCTGGTCGATGCTGGAAACCATTATCTCGGTGTGCGGTCTGGTAGGCTGTCTGCTGCTGAATATGGTGATTTGATAACACTGACTGCCGGATGCATCGCATCCGGCATCAACCGCACTCTACTTCTTCTTCGCTGCAGCTCTGCGCCGTCTGTCCAAATCCTTCAGCAACTTGTTCACGCCATCATCGGCAAACATCGACTCAAGCGTTGCGGAAAGCTTGCGTCGCCAGTTTTTATACTGGTAACTGGTGCCAGGAATATTCACCGGTTCGGCCATATCCAGCCAGTCTTCCGGCTGTAGTCCTAACAGAGCACTGTTACTGTCGGCAATGTAGCGCTGCAAACCACGGTTCAGCGTCGGCGTCATCGACATCAACGATGCCTTATGCCCGGCACGTTTTGGCAGACAACCATATTTATGCAGTGCATCCAGCAGCCCTTGCTTCGCCAGTTCGCGATCCTGATACAGACCGCGCAGTACCACTTCATCCGGATACAGCCCCAGGGTTTTGCCCAGCGTTAGATCCCCGCTCTCCCAGTAGCCGCGTAGCGTAGGCAGGTCATGTGTCGCCGCAACCGCCATCGACTGCTCCGGATACGCTTTCGGTGCACGGAACGTCTTCTCGTGGTCGTTTTCGAAATAGAGCACTTTGTAGGAGTACACACCGCTGCTGCGCAGCTTACCGACAATCTCTACCGGTACGGTACCGAGATCTTCACCAATCACCATACAGCGATGACGTTTACTTTCGAGTGCCAGAATCGAGAGCAGATCATCCACCGGATAGTGAACATACGCGCCCTGATCTGCCGTCTCGCCATACGGTATCCACCACAAACGCAGCATCGACATCACATGGTCAATTCGTAATGCGCCGCAGTTTTGCATATTGGCACGCAACAGCTCGATAAACGGTTCATAGGCACGCGCGGTGATGATATGCGGGTCCATTGGCGGTAATCCCCAGTTCTGCCCCAACGGGCCGAGGATATCCGGCGGCGCGCCAACCGACGCTTTCAGGCAATATAGTTCACGGTCACACCAGGTTTCCGCCCCACCTTCCGCTACGCCAACCGCCAGATCACGATACAAGCCAATCGGCATTTCATAGCCCTGGCTTATCTCCCAGCAGGCGGCAAACTGGCTGTAAGCCAGCCACTGCAACCAGAGATAAAAATCAACGTCATCACGATGTTCTTCGCAGAACTGACGCACTTCTGGTGAATCCACGTTCTGATACATCTCTGGCCATGCAGGCCAGCCCCAGCGCATTTCGTCCTCTTTCACTTGCTGGGCATGTAGCGCATCAAAGGCTGCCTGCCAGAACAGGCTGTCGCCTTGATCTGCAACAAACTGGCGAAACGCGGTCATCTGCTCATCATCACGTTGCGCGAAACCTTTCCACGCCATTCGTAATGCTGTCATTTTTAGGGCGGTAACCGTGGAGTAATCGACCCAGTCGGCATCGCGCGCCTGTTGCAGCGTCTGTTGCGTGGTCGGCAACTGCCACCAGGCCTGAGCCTCTTCGCTAAGATGGAAATCTTCAACGGCGTTAACGTCGATATAAATCACATTCAGCCAACGGCGAGAAGACGGGCTGTATGGGCTGGCACTCTCCGGATTTGCCGGATAGAGCGCATGAATCGGGTTCAGGCCGATGAACGACCCGCCACGTTTTGCCACATCCACCAGCATCGCTTTGAGATCGCCAAAATCCCCAATACCCCAGTTTTTTTCCGATCGCAGCGTATAAAGCTGGACGCAGGCACCCCACAGCTTTTGTTTATTCAGCAACGCCTGCGGTTCGTAACAGCGTTTCGGGGCGACAATCACCCGGCAATGCGCGCGCTGGTCGTCCTGGGTGAGTGTCAGCGTGTGATAACCTTCCGGCAGCTTCGTCGGTAGATTGAACGCTTTGCCCCCCGTTACATGGCCTTTGTACTGTGTTCCTTCTTCGGTGGTCAGCAGCCAGCTATATTCGCCGCTGCCCTCCACCACCATCGGCATTTTTTTGCCGCTGGTATAAACCATGACATTCGGGACTGGCGTTACCGCCACTTTCGTGGCGGTACGTTGATGCATCGCGTCAAGCAAACGCCGTTTGGTTTCGGCGCTAATCGACTGCGGTTTACCGTGGGCATTGATGTAATTGGGGCTAATCCCCGCCGCCAGCGCGGCATTATCCAGACGTTTGCTTTCCATCGAGCTTCCTTAGCGTTTTGCCTGCCAGATACGAGCCTGATAATCGCGAATAGAGCGATCCGAGCTAAACATACCGCAGCGGGCGGTATTGAGGATCGCCGCGCGAGTCCAGGCCTCCTGGTCGCGGTACAGCACATCCACCTGCTTTTGTGCCTCAACATAGGCTGCGAAATCCGCCATCACCAGATACGGATCGCCGCCTTGTTTGCCGATACTGTGCAGCATCTGGTCGAAGGCATGCTTATCGCCGTCGCTGTATTTACCGCTTTCCAGCTCTTTCAATACTGCGTCCAGCACCTTATCTTTCTTCCGCCATTTCACCGGGTCGTAGCCTTTGGCCAGAATTGCCTTCACTTGTTCCACGGTATGACCAAAAATAAAGATATTTTCTTCACCGACTTTCTCGGCGATTTCAACGTTCGCCCCATCCAGCGTACCGACAGTAAGCGCACCATTGAGCGCCAGTTTCATATTGCCGGTACCGGAAGCTTCTTTACCTGCAGTCGAAATTTGTTCGGAGATATCCGCCGCCGGGATCAGTTTTTCCGCCGCCGAAACGCAATAATCCGGCAGGAACACCACCTTCAACTTATCGCCAACCAGCGGATCGTTGTTGATCACGTCAGCCACTTTGTTGATCGCAAAGATAATATTCTTCGCCAGGTAGTAGCCCGGTGCTGCTTTCGCGCCGAAGAGGAAGACGCGCGGTACGCGATCAGCCTGCGGGTTTTCACGAATTTCTTTGTACAACGCCAGAATATGCAGCAGATTCAGGTGCTGGCGTTTGTACTCATGCAGACGTTTGATCTGAATATCGAAAATCGCCTGTGGATTGATCTCAATACCGGTACGAACTTTCACAAACTCCGCCAGACGGACTTTATTCGCCTGCTTGATCTCGCGATATTGCTGACGGAATTTCGCATCATCAGCGAATTTTTCCAGATTGATCAGCTGATCGAGATCGTTAGCCCACTCTTTTTTCAGTGATTTATCCAACAGAGCCGCCAGTGCCGGGTTGCACTGTTTGATCCAGCGACGTGGGGTAATACCGTTGGTGACGTTATGGAATTTGTTCGGCCATAGCTGGTGATATTCCGGGAACAGATCTTTCACCACCAGATCCGAGTGCAGCGCCGCAACACCGTTCACCGCGAAACCGCCAACCACACACAGGTTCGCCATATGCACTTGTTTATCGTGCACCACCGCCAGTTTGGCCCACACTTTTTCATCGCCCGGCCAGGTTTTCTCCACCAGCGTTTTAAAGCGAGTATTAATTTCGTTAATAATCTGCATATGGCGCGGCAGTAAGCCTTTCACCAGTTTCACATCCCAGCGTTCCAGCGCTTCTGGCATCAGGGTATGGTTGGTGTAAGCGAAAGTTTTGCTGGTAATGGCCCAGGCGTCATCCCAGCTCATCTGGTGCTCATCGATCAGCACGCGCAGCAGTTCTGGAATCGCGATAGTTGGGTGGGTATCGTTCAGCTGAATAACTTCGTAATCCGCCAGTTCGTGCAGTTTACGCCCCGCCAGATGATGACGACGCAAAATATCCGCTACCGAACAGGCACACTGGAAGTACTGCTGCATCAAGCGCAGCTTTTTACCGGCAGTATGGTTGTCGTTTGGATAGAGAACTTTGGTCAGTTTTTCCGCATTGATGCCCTGCTGTTCGGCACGCAGGAAATCACCGTCGTTAAATTTAGTCAGATCAAACGGATGCGCGTGCGTCGCCTGCCACAGACGCAGCGGCTGCGCCACGCCATTACGATAGCCGACAACGGGGAGATCCCACGCTTGACCGGTAATGGTAAACTCCGGCTCCCAGCGTCCGTCTTTCGTCACTTTACCGCCAATCCCTACCTGCACATCCAGTGCTTCGTTGTGGCGGAACCACGGGTAGTTACTGCGATGCCAGTCATCCGGCGCTTCAACCTGTTTGCCATCGACAAAAGACTGGCGGAACAAACCATATTGATAGTTCAGACCGTAACCCGTCGCAGACTGACCGACAGTTGCCATTGAGTCGAGGAAGCACGCCGCCAGACGTCCCAGACCACCGTTACCCAGCGCCGGGTCGATCTCTTCTTCCAGCAGGTCCGTCAGATTGATGTCATAAGCCTTCAACGAATCCTGTACATCCTGATACCAGCCGAGATTCAACAGGTTGTTGCCCGTCAGGCGACCAATCAAAAACTCCATTGAGATGTAGTTAACATGTCGCTGATTCGCCACCGGCTTGGCGAATGGCTGAGCACGCAGCATTTCGGCCAGTGCTTCACTCACTGCTAGCCACCACTGGCGAGGAGTCATTTCAGCCGCAGAATTTAAGCCATAACGCTGCCACTGACGTGAAAGCGCTTCCTGAAATTGCTTATCGTTAAAAATAGGTTGTGACATAGGAGTTCCACTTTTCTTAGATTTTCAACACAACGTTATCGCTAGTTTGCCAGGCTCGATGTTGACCTTCCTCATCCTGCGGGGGATTAGGCAGGGAGGAGTTGCGGGGATGAGCAAGGAAATGTGATCTCAACCACTTAAAGCTAGTGCAAACCACAGGATTAGCAGCAAATCAATGCAATACAGCGCAGAAAATCTGTATCTAAGTGCAAAAAATGGCCGTTGCGTATTTTCAAAAAGCGGAAGGTAACTCTATAAATTAAGTAAAGGAGTGAAACAGTTTCATAAGTTCATCTTTTTAGATGGCACTTTCATCAGGAATGAAGAAGAAACCCTTGCTTAAATGAATCTGATGAACATAAGGGAAACCAGTATTCACGCTGGATCAGCGTCGTTTTAGGTGAGTTGTTAATAAAGATTTGGAATTGTGACACAGTGCAAATTCAGACACATAAAAAAACGTCATCGCTTGCATTAGAAAGGTTTCTGGCCGACCTTATAACCATTAATTACGAAGCGCAAAAAAAATAATATTTCCTCATTTTCCACAGTGAAGTGATTAACTATGCTGATTCCGTCAAAACTAAGTCGTCCGGTTCGACTCGACCATACCGTGGTTCGTGAGCGCCTGCTGGCTAAACTTTCCGGCGCGAACAACTTCCGGCTGGCGCTGATCACGAGTCCTGCGGGCTACGGAAAGACCACCCTCATTTCCCAGTGGGCGGCAGGCAAAAACGATATCGGCTGGTACTCGCTGGATGAAGGTGATAACCAGCAAGAGCGTTTCGCCAGCTATCTCATTGCCGCCGTGCAGCAGGCAACCAACGGTCACTGTGCGATATGTGAGACGATGGCGCAAAAACGGCAATATGCCAGCCTGACGTCACTCTTCGCCCAGCTTTTCATTGAGCTGGCGGAATGGCATAGCCCACTTTATCTGGTCATCGATGACTATCATCTGATCACTAATCCAGTGATCCACGAGTCAATGCGCTTCTTTATTCGCCATCAACCAGAAAATCTCACCCTGGTGGTGTTGTCACGCAACCTTCCGCAACTGGGCATTGCCAATCTGCGTGTTCGTGATCAACTGCTGGAAATTGGCAGTCAGCAACTGGCATTTACCCATCAGGAAGCGAAGCAGTTTTTTGATTGCCGTCTGTCATCGCCGATTGAAGCCGCAGAAAGCAGTCGGATTTGCGATGACGTTTCCGGTTGGGCGACGGCACTACAGCTAATCGCCCTCTCCGCCCGGCAGAATACCCACTCAGCCCATAAGTCGGCACGCCGCCTGGCGGGAATCAATGCCAGCCATCTTTCGGATTATCTGGTCGATGAGGTTTTGGATAACGTCGATCTCGCAACGCGCCATTTTCTGTTGAAAAGCGCCATTTTGCGCTCAATGAACGATGCCCTCATCACCCGTGTGACCGGCGAAGAAAACGGGCAAATGCGTCTCGAAGAGATTGAGCGTCAGGGGCTGTTTTTACAGCGGATGGATGATACCGGCGAGTGGTTCTGCTATCACCCGCTGTTTGGTAACTTCCTGCGCCAGCGCTGCCAGTGGGAACTGGCGGCGGAGCTGCCGGAAATCCACCGTGCCGCCGCAGAAAGCTGGATGGCCCAGGGATTTCCCAGCGAAGCGATTCATCATGCGCTGGCGGCAGGCGATGCGCTGATGCTGCGCGATATTCTGCTTAATCACGCCTGGAGTCTGTTCAACCATAGCGAACTGTCGCTGCTGGAAGAGTCGCTTAAGGCCCTGCCGTGGGACAGCTTGCTGGAAAATCCGCAGTTGGTGTTATTGCAGGCGTGGCTGATGCAAAGCCAACATCGCTACGGCGAAGTTAACACCCTGCTAGCCCGTGCTGAACATGAAATCAAGGACATCAGAGAAGGCACCATGCACGCAGAATTTAACGCTCTGCGCGCCCAGGTGGCGATTAACGATGGTAATCCGGATGAAGCGGAACGGCTGGCAAAACTGGCACTGGAAGAGCTGCCGCCGGGCTGGTTCTATAGCCGCATTGTGGCAACCTCGGTGCTGGGTGAAGTGCTGCACTGCAAAGGCGAATTGACCCGCTCACTGGCGCTAATGCAGCAAACCGAACAGATGGCACGCCAGCACGATGTCTGGCACTACGCTTTGTGGAGTTTAATCCAGCAAAGTGAAATTCTGTTTGCCCAAGGGTTCCTGCAAACCGCGTGGGAAACGCAGGAAAAAGCATTCCAGCTGATCAACGAGCAGCATCTGGAACAGCTGCCAATGCATGAGTTTCTGGTGCGCATTCGTGCGCAGCTGTTATGGGCCTGGGCGCGGCTGGATGAAGCCGAAGCGTCGGCGCGTAGCGGGATTGAAGTCTTGTCGTCTTATCAGCCACAGCAACAGCTTCAGTGCCTGGCAATGTTGATTCAATGCTCGCTGGCCCGTGGTGATTTAGATAACGCCCGTAGCCAGCTGAACCGTCTGGAAAACCTGCTGGGGAATGGCAAATATCACAGCGACTGGATCTCTAACGCCAACAAAGTCCGGGTGATTTACTGGCAAATGACCGGCGATAAAGCCGCCGCTGCCAACTGGTTGCGTCATACGGCTAAACCGGAGTTTGCGAACAACCACTTCCTGCAAGGTCAATGGCGCAACATTGCCCGCGCACAAATCTTGCTGGGCGAGTTTGAACCTGCGGAAATTGTTCTCGAAGAACTCAATGAAAATGCCCGGAGTCTGCGGTTGATGAGCGATCTCAACCGTAACCTGTTGCTGCTTAATCAACTGTACTGGCAGGCCGGACGTAAAAGTGACGCCCAGCGCGTGTTGCTGGACGCATTAAAACTGGCGAATCGCACCGGATTTATCAGCCATTTTGTCATCGAAGGCGAAGCGATGGCGCAACAACTGCGCCAGCTGATTCAACTCAATACGCTGCCGGAACTGGAACAGCATCGCGCGCAGCGTATTCTGCGAGAAATCAATCAACATCATCGGCATAAATTCGCCCATTTCGATGAGAATTTCGTTGAACGTCTGCTAAATCATCCTGAAGTACCTGAACTGATCCGCACCAGCCCCCTGACGCAACGTGAATGGCAGGTACTGGGGCTGATCTACTCTGGTTACAGCAATGAGCAAATTGCGGGCGAACTGGAAGTGGCGGCAACCACCATCAAGACGCATATCCGCAATCTGTATCAGAAACTCGGCGTGGCCCATCGCCAGGATGCGGTACAACACGCCCAGCAATTACTGAAGATGATGGGGTACGGCGTGTAAGTTTAGCCGGATAACGCGCCAGATCCGGCTTACATCTCTGCATCATTCAATGCTCACCCGCGTTACGCCATCTGTTTCTATCAAACTAAACCGCACCGGCAAGAAACGCTCCACCACCGCGATATTGGTCAGCAGATGGCATGAGGGATGGGCGACCGTAAATTCCCCCGCGCCCGCCAGCGCCATCGGTAGCACCAGTTGGTCAGCAAGATATTCCCCCACCGCCGCCGTGCTTGCCAGGTAGCGTTTCACCTCTTTCACCAACTGTGCCGCAACCACCTCGGCACTGACGCGCTTTTCACCGACGACAAAAAAGCGTTCGGTGATATTTTCACTTTCGACTTCAAGCGAGACGGTATTACCCGGCCCCTGGTCGCGCGGCAGGTTATGAATATTCTGTTCATGCAGGGAAAAACTCCCCGCCAGTGTAGCGATTTCACGCTCAGCAACATGGCGCGGCACACCAGCTAATAGAACTTCTCCACGCATCTGCACAATGTTCCCGCGCTCGCCAAGTTGCAAGGTGTTAAACGATGCAACGGGCGAGACTTCCGTTGCCACCACACCGCCTCCGGCAGGGTAAAAACCGTGGCGTAACAGCGTGGTTTGCTGATGAATTCCCATTTTCGCCAGCAGCGGCTCCAGCACCCGGCGGATAAAATCCGCAGGTGGCGCCGACGGGTTATCGGTACCGCCGCTCACTTCAACACGCGAAGGTCCATCGGCAAACCACAGCGCGGGCAGCACAGTTTGCAGCACCAGCGTACAACTTCCGGCGCTACCGATAGCAAAGCGGTAATCGCCGCCGCGCACGGTGCCGGGCCGGAAGAGCAGACGCTGCGATCCCAGCTCCGCACCTTCCACCATTGCCCTACAAATTTCCGCAGCCGCTTTTACCGCGGTCAGATGCTGGCGCAGCAGCCCCGGTTTCGCCCGTCCGGCTCGAATGCCAGTGATGGTAAATGGCTGGCCGGTTATCATCGACAGGCTCAGCGCCGAGCGCAGGATCTGTCCGCCGCCTTCGCCCTGTGCGCCATCCAGCGCAATCATCCTTTTCATCATTTATCCTTTTACGCACACCACCTGACGCAGGGTGTAGATAACTTCCACCAGATCGCTTTGTGCCGCCATCACCGCATCAATATCTTTATACGCCATCGGGATTTCGTCGATCACTTCGGCATCTTTACGGCATTCCACATGCGCGGTGGCACGAATTTGATCTTCCACGCTGAACAGTTTTTTCGCTTTAGTACGGCTCATTACCCGCCCGGCACCGTGGCTGCACGAACAGAACGACTCTTCATTTCCCAGCCCACGGACGATAAAGCTTTTCGCTCCCATCGAACCGGGAATAATTCCATATTGACCAGCACGCGCAGACACCGCGCCTTTACGCGTCACGTAGATCTCTTCACCAAAGTGCTGTTCTTTTTGCACATAGTTGTGGTGACAGTTGATCTCTTCCATCGCCAGCGTTTGTGGCTGCCCGACCGTCTTCTGCGTCATACTCTGCCACGCCGTTCCCACGTTTCCCATCATCGCATCGCGCTTAAGGCTGGCAAAAAGCTGCGCCCAGGCCACCGCTTTCAGGTAATCATCAAAGTATTCCGTACCTTCCATAAAGTACGCCAGATCACGCGACGGCAACGTTTCAAGCTGGTCCTGCATCTCTTTTTGCGCCAGATCGATAAAGTAAGTCCCGATGGCGTTACCAATTCCGCGTGAACCGGAGTGCAGCATAATCCACACCTGATCCGACTCATCAAGACAGATTTCAATAAAATGGTTACCCGTTCCCAGCGTTCCCAGATGTTTATAGTTATTGGTATTCAGGAAACGCGGATATTTTTGCGTTAACCACTGATAACCGGCTTCCAGCTCAGCCCATTTAGCATCGACGTTAACAGGTGGATTTTCCCAGGCACCTTTATCACGTTTACAACGGCCAGTGGTACGCCCGTGCGGCACGGCCGTTTCAATCGCCTGACGCAGCTCTGCCAGGTTTTCAGGCAGGTCTTCCGCCGTTAACGCGGTACGCAGCGCGTTCATTCCACAGCCAATATCCACGCCCACCGCCGCCGGAATAATCGCCCCTTTGGTCGGGATCACGCTACCAATGGTGGAACCTTTACCCAGGTGTACATCAGGCATTACCGCAATATGTTTGAAAATAAACGGCATCTTCGCCGTATTAATAAGTTGCTGACGCGCATCGGCTTCTACCGGCACGCCTTTGGTCCACATTTTTACCGGGGCATTTTCAGTGGTCAGTAATTCGTAATTCATTTTGTTTTTCTCTTTTCGTTGTTTGCTGTCCTGATAATTGCAACCGTCGTGCCAGAAAATTAAATAAGCAGCTTAATTTTTTAATTCATTGTTTTTAAATAGGTTAAATCTTTACGTCCGTAAACGGAGATTTTCCACAAAACCAATTCACCGATAATGAAATATCGTCTTTTATAAGGATATCTAAGATGCGTAAAACAGTGGCTTTTGGCTTTGTCGGTACCGTACTGGATTATGCCGGGCGCGGCAGTCAGCGCTGGTCAAAATGGCGTCCGACACTCTGTTTATGCCAGCAAGAATCGTTGGTCATCGATCGACTGGAATTATTGCATGACGCCCGCTCGCGCTCGCTATTTGAAACGCTTAAACGCGATATCGCCAGCGTTTCGCCAGAAACAGAAGTGGTGAGCGTTGAGATTGAACTGCATAACCCGTGGGATTTCGAAGAGGTCTACGCCTGCCTGCATGATTTCGCCCGTGGTTACGAGTTTCAGCCAGAAAAAGAAGACTATTTAATTCACATCACCACCGGTACCCACGTCGCGCAGATTTGCTGGTTTCTGCTGGCGGAAGCGCGTTACCTGCCCGCCCGGCTGATACAATCTTCACCTCCGCGCAAAAAAGAACAGCCGCGCGGCGCAGGTGAAGTGACGATTATCGATCTCGATTTAAGCCGTTATAACGCCATCGCCAGCCGCTTTGCCGAGGAACGCCAGCAAACGCTTGATTTTCTTAAGTCCGGCATTGCCACGCGTAACCCCCACTTCAACCGCATGATTGAGCAGATCGAAAAAGTGGCGATCAAATCCCGCTCACCAATTCTGCTTAACGGCCCGACCGGCGCGGGGAAGTCTTTTCTTGCACGACGCATCTTCGAGTTAAAACAGGCGCGGCATCAGTTTAGCGGCGCGTTTGTGGAAGTGAACTGCGCCACCCTGCGCGGCGATACCGCCATGTCGACGCTGTTTGGTCATGTAAAAGGCGCGTTTACCGGGGCGCGGGAATCTCGTGAAGGTTTATTACGCAGCGCCAACGGCGGAATGTTGTTTCTTGATGAGATTGGCGAACTGGGCGCAGACGAACAGGCAATGCTGCTGAAAGCCATTGAAGAGAAAACCTTTTACCCGTTTGGCAGCGATCGCCAGGTGAGCAGTGATTTTCAGCTTATCGCCGGAACGGTGCGCGATTTGCGCCAGCTGGTTGCCGAAGGCAAATTTCGCGAAGATCTGTACGCGCGGATCAATCTCTGGACCTTCACCCTGCCGGGGCTACGCCAGCGCCAGGAAGATATTGAACCTAACCTGGATTATGAAGTGGAGCGCCACGCCTCACTCACTGGCGACAGCGTGCGTTTTAACACCGAAGCGCGGCGCGCCTGGTTGGCTTTTGCGACCTCTCCCCAGGCAACATGGCGCGGTAACTTTCGCGAACTTTCTGCCAGCGTCACGCGGATGGCCACCTTTGCCACTAGCGGACGCATCACTCTGGACGTGGTTGAAGATGAGATAAACCGTCTGCGCTATAACTGGCAGGAGAGCCGCCCCTCCGCGCTTACGGCGTTGCTGGGCGCAGAGGCAGAAAACATCGATCTCTTCGACCGTATGCAACTGGAACACGTTATCGCTATCTGCCGCCAGGCAAAGTCGCTTTCTGCTGCCGGACGACAGCTTTTTGATGTTTCGCGCCAGGGCAAAGCCAGCGTCAATGACGCGGATCGGCTACGCAAATACCTGGCGCGTTTTGGTCTGACGTGGGAAGCCGTGCAGGATCAGCACAGCTCCAGTTGAATATGGTGGTCCGTCAGCACCTGCATCACGCTTACTGGCGGCGGGGCGTCGGTGTAGACGGCATCTACCATGCTGATGCTGCCCATATTGACCATCGCGTTACGGCCAAATTTCGAGTGATCGACAACCAGCATAACGTGGCGCGAGTTCTCAATAATGGCGCGTTTGGTGCGAACTTCGTGGTAATCGAACTCCAGCAGCGAGCCGTCGCTATCGATGCCGCTTATCCCCAGAATGCCGAAATCAAGGCGGAACTGGGAGATAAAATCGAGCGTCGCTTCGCCAATGATCCCGCCATCGCGGCTGCGTAATTCGCCACCGGCGAGAATAATGCGGAAATCTTCTTTTACCATCAACGTGTTAGCAACATTGAGATTGTTGGTGACAATACGCAAATTGCTGTGATTAAGCAGCGCGTGCGCCACCGCTTCCGGCGTGGTGCCGATATCGATAAACAGTGTCGAGCCGTTGGGGATTTGCTCCGCCACTTTGCGGGCAATCCTCTCTTTTTCTTCGGTCTGGGTGGCTTTGCGATCGTGCCACGGCGTGTTAACCGAACTGGAAGGCAGCGCCGCACCGCCATGGTGACGCAGGATCAGGTTTTGCTCCGCCAGCTCATTGAGGTCGCGGCGAATAGTCTGCGGGCTGACGGAGAAATGCTCTACCAGCTCTTCAGTACTGACATAACCCTGCTGTTTAACCAGTTCGATAATACCGTTGTGACGTTGTGTTTGTTTCATTTATAAATCCCTGGAATTATTTTCGTTTTCGCGCATTGAGCGAATCAACAAAAGCCATCGCTAAACCCACGGCTAACCCGGCGATGTGTGCTCCGTTCGCCATCGACATCCCAAACAAATCAAACCATCCGGCGACAATCCAGATCAGCGCAAAGATAATTAACCCACGTTGCAGGTAAATGCCACTTTGCGGATCGCGTTCGCCACGTAGCCAGACGTAGCCCATCAGCGCATACACCACGCCAGAAAGCCCGCCAAACCACGGCCCGCTGAATTTTTGCTGCACATAGCCGCTTAACAGGGCGCTAATGAGAGTAATAACAATTAGCTTACCGCTACCGAGGCGTTTTTCCACCGCACCGCCGAGATACCACCACCAGAGCAGGTTAAAGAGGATATGCATCAGCGAGAAGTGCATTAACGCGTGGGTGAAGTAACGCCAGAACTCAAATTTCAGTGTTGGATCGAATGGCCAGGCCAGCCATAACATCACTTCCTGATCGCCGAGAATTTGCATGGCGATAAACACCACCACGCAGGCGATCATCACCACCCAGGTTACCGGACCTGCGCGTTCACGCAAGGCAGCAAAGAAAGGATAACGGCGATAATGCAGACCACTGCCGGTATGGCCCGCCTGCCAGCTGGCCGCCAGATAACGCGGATCTGCCGGGTTTTCGAGAAAACGCGCCAGCTCCGCCCGCACGCGCTCGGCCTGGGACTCATCCGCCAGCCAGACATCGCTTTGGTTATGTTGTTGAATCGTGAGGATAACACCCTGCGTCGCCATGTAATCAACAAACGCCTGCGCCACGCGGGGGTTAGCAAAAGAGGTAATCATCAACATCGTTGCTGTCGCTTATTCCACACAAAAGGGGACAGTATAAAGCGTTACGCGCCGTACGCCACCTCTGCGGGAAACTGACGCTGCCAGGCTTCAAAGCCGCCGTCAATGCTATAGACCACATCGTAGCCCTGTTGCAGCAGATACTGCGCCGCGCCTTTGCTGCTATTGCCGTGATAACACATCACCATCACCGGAGTGTCAAAGTCGTTATCACGCATAAACGCGCCCAGCGTGTCGTTGGTTAAATGGAAAGCCTGCACCGCATGTCCCATTGCGAAACTCTGTGGATCGCGAATATCGACCAGCACCGCCTCTTTTTCCTGCAACTTCTGGTGCGCGTCGGCAACGTTAATACATTCGAACTGATCCATGCGTCTCTCTTTCTTTACAAACAAGTGGGCAAATTTACCGCACAGTTTACGTCGAAGCGGCAGATAAACGCCATAATGTTATACATATCACTCTAAAATGTTTTTTCAATGTTACCTAAAGCGCGATTCTTTGCTAATATGTTCGATAACGAACATTTATGAGCTTTAACGAAAGTGAATGAGGGCAGCATGGAAACCAAAGATCTGATTGTGATAGGGGGCGGCATCAATGGTGCTGGTATCGCGGCAGACGCCGCTGGACGCGGTTTATCCGTGCTGATGCTGGAGGCGCAGGATCTCGCTTGCGCGACCTCTTCCGCCAGTTCAAAACTCATTCACGGTGGCCTGCGCTACCTTGAGCACTATGAATTCCGCCTGGTCAGCGAGGCGCTGGCTGAACGTGAAGTGCTGCTGAAAATGGCTCCGCATATCGCCTTCCCGATGCGTTTTCGCCTGCCACATCGTCCGCATCTGCGCCCGGCGTGGATGATTCGCATTGGTCTGTTTATGTACGATCATCTGGGTAAACGCACCAGCTTGCCGGGATCAACTGGTTTGCGTTTTGGCGCAAATTCAGTGTTAAAACCGGAAATTAAGCGCGGATTCGAATATTCTGACTGTTGGGTAGACGACGCCCGTCTGGTACTCGCCAACGCCCAGATGGTGGTGCGTAAAGGCGGCGAAGTGCTTACTCGGACTCGCGCCACCTCTGCTCGCCGCGAAAACGGCATGTGGATTGGGGAAGCGGAAGATATCGATACCGGCAAAAAATATAGCTGGCAAGCGCGCGGCTTGGTTAACGCCACCGGCCCGTGGGTGAAACAGTTCTTCGACGACGGGATGCATCTGCCTTCGCCTTATGGCATTCGCCTGATCAAAGGCAGCCATATTGTGGTGCCGCGTGTGCATACCCAGAAGCAGGCCTACATTCTGCAAAACGAAGATAAACGTATTGTGTTCGTGATCCCGTGGATGGACGAGTTTTCCATCATCGGCACCACCGATGTGGAATACAAAGGCGATCCGAAAGCGGTGAAGATTGAAGAGAGTGAAATCAATTACCTGCTGAAAGTGTATAACACGCACTTTAAAAAGCAGTTAAGCCGTGACGATATCGTCTGGACCTACTCCGGTGTGCGTCCGCTGTGTGATGATGAGTCCGACTCGCCGCAGGCTATTACCCGTGATTACACCCTTGATATCCATGATGAAAACGGCAAAGCACCGCTGCTGTCGGTATTCGGCGGTAAGCTGACCACCTACCGAAAACTGGCGGAACATGCGCTGGAAAAACTGACGCCGTATTATCAGGGTATTGGCCCGGCATGGACGAAAGAGAGTGTGCTACCGGGTGGCGCCATTGAAGGCGACCGCGACGATTATGCCGCTCGCCTGCGCCGCCGCTATCCGTTCCTGACTGAATCGCTGGCGCGTCATTACGCACGCACTTACGGCAGCAACAGCGAGCTGCTGCTCGGCAATGCGGGGGCGATAAGCGACCTCGGGGAGGATTTCGGTCATGAGTTCTACGAAGCGGAACTGAAATACCTGGTGGATCACGAATGGGTCCGCCGCACCGACGATGCCCTGTGGCGTCGCACAAAACAAGGCATGTGGCTAAATGCGGATCAACAATCTCGTGTGAGTCAGTGGCTGGTGGAGTATACGCAGCAGAGGTTATCGCTGGCGTCGTAAATTAACGTAAGGTGATCAGGTCAGATTTCAATCTGGCCTGAGACTGATGACAAACACAAAACTGCCTGA
>ENA-UEPS01001087-UEPS01001087.1-human-gut-metagenome-genome-assembly--contig:-NODE-1087-length-16607-cov-5.771869_pt1 | contig 16607 bp, 6 predicted proteins | sample MGYA00242904_ERZ507924 | MGnify/ENA primary metagenome ERZ507924 (study PRJEB26167, sample SAMN06115422) | human gut metagenome | host: Homo sapiens | place: China:Sichuan | collected 2014-10-16...
ACCCGATAAGCGAAGCACTCTGCTTCATCTGTTCCTCGATAACTTCGTTCCTTTTGATAACTTCATCTAAGTTGGCTGCTGTAATTCGCTCACTCATAGCCTTCCGCCTTTAATAATAAACACTGCAAAGGTTTAGAATATCCTGCAACAGATCGTACTCCATTTTTGCCTTATCATTCATCTGATAATCAATCGGCGCATTCTGCGAGTACACGGCATCTACACTTTGCACTCTCGGTGAAAATCCCATCAAAGTATCCGGGTCAATGCTCAAACTGGTAAGAATCTTGTTCAAGTGCTTATCGAACGTGCTTTTGCTATCTATCTCGCCATTCAAAATCTTATCTAAAGTAGGGCGAGAAATCTCTGTTTTCTTGCAGAACGATACTTTTGAGAATCCATTGCTGCGAATATAGTCCTTTAATTTTGTTCCTGTCAGTTTTCTCATTTCAAAAAGTTCATCAAAACGCATTTTTCATCTCTCCCTTCTGCTATTATTATATACCATCAGCTTCGGGAAATCAATCGTAATGTAAAAAAGTTTTTTACATTACGACTCTAACGCAAAAAAGATGGCCTCCTTTTGGGGGAAGCCATCTCAACGACATTACGGCATTTTAACTTTTTCGACTTCTTTCCTGCTCCTGCTGCGGTGCATTGTCTTTTTGTCGCCGCTCAGCCTGCTTAATATGCAGCCGATCCAGCACCGACCACCTGCCACCAATGCGCCGGGGCTTTTTCGGCACATTATTGACGCAGCCATCTATCATATTGTAATTTTGCTCTGTGCCGGATTCTTTGGCACGTTCCGCTGTGCCGTTTTCAAAGAACTTCTGGTGGTGCAGCAGGTCAGGCTTTGGGTCTTGCAAGAAAGCGCACATCTTTCTGGTAGCTTCTCCATCGAAACCTAAAGCTGTCTGCGTCACAAAGGCTCCGCTCTCGTGAAGAATAATGCTCGGCGGTGGATTCTTCGTTTGTTCACTTCTCATCTGAACAAACCGCTGACCATCGACCTCTACTTCATCCGATACCATCCATGTGCCTTTTTGTCCTGCCACCTGATAGCCGCCCTCATCAAGAATCAGGTATGTGCCACTCTGGGGCTTTGGGAAAAAGCCGTTGAATCTCACCAGCCTATCCTTATCAACATAGAAAAAAGAGGTTTTGCCTGCCTCAGTCAATCCGATTACATCACTGACCCCAAATTTTCTAATTTTGAATTTGTCCGGGTTAATGCTTTCCATCTTTTTACGAATCGCTTCCGCGCCCATTCCTCGCGTAGCCGTACCAGAATAGCCCGTACCATAATTGTCTGTGGTTATCATAAAGCCATGCTGAATCTGGTATTCGTAGCTGCGGCAACGATACTCACGATTTTTCTCGGAATTGTCGATCTGGTAAATCACAAATATATCTGAACTCATTTTCCTGCATCATCCTCCGGCCTATGCCATTCCAGTTCCAGCCCCTTGAACTGCTGCTCATTCAACTGCTGCATCTTCTGGATCGTCTGCTGAACCAGTACAGCCATCTCCGCATCCTCTGCCACAAGCGGCTGGGCTTCCGTCAACACCTGAATCGTATCCCTGAGCGTCGGCTGCTCAAACATCGCCATCAGCATCAATTCCAGTTCATCAAAGCGTACATTGCTCATAACTCCATTCCTTTCTTTTTCGCTTTCTTCGGCTTATCCTGTTCCTGTGCAGGCTGCTCCTGTTTCTTGGCTTTCAGACTGCGCAGGGCATCCAGAACAGACTTTTTCGTACTGCCGCGTTCCTGCTCCTTGCTCTGCTGTCGTGCCGCCATCAGCTTTTCCATATCGGAAATAGCCTGCTGCACCAGCTTATCATCTCTGAAATAGTTGATGGAGTTGATGTTCTCACGCTGCACTTTGTCGTTCACGACCAGCTCATACATTCCAACAAAGCCGCCATCTTCCTCAATGCAGAATCCAATGCACTTGTCGGCGTTCATCCGCTCAGACGGAATCTTGTCGTAGGCTTCCAAGGCTTCTTCCATTGTCAGATGATCGTGGAACTCTCCCGCAAACGTAAACTCCAGACACTCCGCAACATAAAAGTTGAGCGTTTCTTCCGGCGCAGGTCTTTCTGCAGCGAGTTTTTCTTTCAAAACTTCTGCCTGCTGTTCAGCCGCCGTATCAGCCTGTTCCCGCAGTTCTGCCGCGTCCATGATCCTGCCCTGTGCTGCATCGCAACCGAACTCTGCCAGCAGCTCCGTCATAGCCTCCTGCACAGACTTATCTCCGTCCGTTTCAAGGATGCCACCATCCCGCTCCGTGAAGTCCTTATTATATAAGGTATAGTCGAGACCATCCTCACAGGTCTGGATATGAAAATAGGCATCCGGCAATTCGTAGGCCAGCTCCACATCCTGCACAGCTAACGCCCCCTGTAACGGCTGGACAACATGATTCTGGATATACGGGTTATCCCAGCCCGGAACCGTTTTATAGTCCTCTACGATGGTGTCAATGCCGTTCCTGCACTGCAAAACATCCAGTGAACCCGGCAGAGGATCAGGATTTTTCTCCACGCCCAAGGCTTTCATGTAATGGTTCGGAAGGGCCTGATACTGTGACATTGCATCATCCAGATTGCCGAACCGCTCAATTTTCAAAGGCGCGTCCTGCAAATTTTCGACCACATAGAACTGCTTTACAAAAGGCTGCTCCCGTGTTTTCTGTGCTTCCAGTTCTCCCCTGAACATCGTTACAAAGCCATCCAGAATAGCCGGGTGGCTGTCAACCACCCAATCCGTGCGGAAGGTCATGCGGTCTGCATTATGCTCCGGGGTGCTGACCTGCTCTGCCCATTCCTTATTGCCGGGAGAAAAGCGGCCATCGTAGCTTTTATGGTGCAGAGTGTTCGCCAGGATGTAGCCCACACGCTTCATGCCGTACTGCCGCACCACCTGATTGACTGCATCATCGCCAAGGTACATTCCGTCATAATTGTCCGCAATCGCTTCACGGATTGCCTGCTTGCACTCGCTGTTCAGCCGATAGGATGTACGGTACAAATCCACCTCGTCATTTTCTTTGGCATAGCTGAACGGCTCGTAGTAGACAGGCACATCCGAATAATCCTGTGCGCTGTTGTCCGGCACAGGCACAGCCTTTTCAATGATCTCCGATACCACATCTTCTTTTTTCGGCATATTCCATTTTTCAGAGAAATATTTCTGCACGGCCTCCTGAAAATCTTCATCGAAGCCGTTCCACAAATCCTCCGCTACCAACTTGCCCCACTCATTGACTGCAACACAAGCCGCCATGTCGCCGTGTTCCTCATGCTCCAGCAGGAAGAACTTCTCGCCGCCAATCTCCGTTTCATCAATAGCGTACCATGTGCCGATATGCCCCTCGACTGCGATATGGTCGGAATCGCCGTGGATCAGTCCATTTCTTTTCTGCTGCTGTTCCTCCATGAACTCTCGCACGGTCAACTCTGCGCCTGTGAAGTTCAGTCCTTCCTCGCCAAGTTCCAGCCGCCCCTCCGCGCCAAGGTCAAGTTCTTCGGCCATCAGGACAGATGCCGCATGGTTCACCACCACAGTTTTCTCCACTGTAATGGGCTGGCCTGGGTCGTAGTCCGAACCGCGCAGATCATAGCGATATAAGCCCTCCGGCACATCTTCATCCCGCAGTCGGCCATTACTGAAAAGACCCGGCTTATCAAAGATTTCGATTTCCTGCAGTTCTTCGTTCAAAAGGTTTTCTTTCTGCAAATCCAGATTCCTTTCCTTGAAAAAATCCGGCAGTTCTGCAAATCCAATGCTGTCCACATAGTAGGCTTTGACTGTACTGCCATCGTTGAGCACCACCACATCACTGACCGACAGCGAATGGCCCGTAAAGTCTGCCGGACGCTGGATATTGAACCGTTCATAAATGCCGTCCAGCGTATCCTTTTCCGTAAGCGGTGCGGCATAGATCAGGTCATAATCTGCACGGGTAACCGTTATGCCTTTCTTCTCCACATAGTCCAGCCCCATAAAGCGGTAGTCGTGTTCCGGGTCACGCTCTGTGATTTGATAAATACCGAACTGCTTTTCGCTGCCATACAGCAACATATTTTCCCGTTCTGCCATGTTCCGCTCCTGCTCCAAATCTGCTATTGCAATCTGGAAATAGTCACTTCCACGTTCGATTTCTTCACGCCCTGTGACAAGAACTGGCCACGGGCTGATACGGATAAGATAAATCTGCTTGCCCTCATCAAACAGCCGCAGAGCCTGCTCTCGACTTATCACCGTCAGTGCGGCATCCGGGCGGGCATACTCATCTTCCAGATACTCTTCGTTCTTTTCCAGCAAAATTGCACTCCATGCGTCAGCCTTGATTCCGAAAATGCCATCATGCTGTTCGATCTCTTCCTGACTGGCGAAATCTCCTGCCGTGCCATCCTGAAACAGCGGATAAATCCGTTCGCCCAGCCGATGCCACTCCCGTGCGCCTTCCTTTGTCAGCGGCAGAACATCATCTTTCAGATACCCATATTCGTGCATTTCCGAAAGACCGATCATGCCATCCGGCAGACTTTCGATCTTCTCCTCTGCTTCCCACATCAAGCGATTGATTTCTTCCGTGTTTTCAGCCGCAACCGCAGCCGCCAGATTGTTGGCAAGTTCTTCCGTTGCCGCCCGGTCATCCAGCTTGTAAGCAAAGTTTACAATGAGATTTCGCTGGCTGTTGTCAAAAACGGTTTTGTCCCGTTCCTTGTCCGCAATCAGCTTTTCAGCATATTCCATCGCCGTCATGCGCTCCACACTCCTTTCTGCCACCGCTGCTTCCAGTTTTTCCAGAAAGTCGGCTGCGGTCAATCGAATCGTATCCATCGAATCTTTCAGTTCCTTCATCTCCTTGCCGCTGGCCCAGCTTGCCACATACGGAAATGAATAATCGGATGTGTCAATGCCCAGAGCCGAGCAGACCGTAAATGCGATACTTTCGGCTTCGGTTTCCTTTGTAAGCCGGTCTTTTTCCTCGCCGTTCTGCTTCATGAAATCGCTGTTATGCAGCATCGCATGAGCAACCTCGTGGATCATCGTCTTTATGGTCTGGCTCTCGCCCATGCCGACCTGAATGCAGATTTCTTTGTCTGCATCACTGTAATAGCCTTTGGCATCCCCTTCGATTTCATCAAACCGCATCGGCACAGGCGATACCTGCTCGATTGCCGCCGTAAGTAGCGCATAGTCTTTGACACTGGCCGTCAGTTCGTTCACTTCCAGCGACGGAATCGGTTCCCCATCGGTCTGTGAAACATCAAAAACCGTCGTCACTCGGAAGCGCGGAACCACATACTCGACACGTTCCATTTCCGGTTCACCGTTTTCGTTCAGTACAGCCAGGCCCGTATCCTTGTCGATTTTCTCGCGCTCCTCCACTTCCTTGATAGGAGCCGGAGCAATGATCTGGATGCCCTTTTCGCCTTTTTTGACGTAACGGTTGAACTTATTCTTCCATGCGTTAAACCCTGCCACCAGTGTGGCATCAGGCCGCTGCATAGCGATCAGTAGCGTATTGTTGAAACTGTAATTATGGAATTTTGCCATCGTGCGCAGGTATGTCGTGTACATTTCCGATGTAAAAATGTCTTTTACACCCTGCTCCAACCGTTCCGTGATTTCTTTCATCTGCTGTTTGCGGTCAACTGCCATGCAAGCCCTCCTTTTTCTTGACCCATCGTGTTTTCATCTGGCGCGGATATTGGTCGGCCTGTTTTGGTGCTTTTGCACCGTTCCATTCCAAGCCTCCGGCTCTGCCCTCACAGGTGTAGCCGGCAGCTTTCAGGGAGCTGCCATTCTCCGTATCCAGAATGTAGGTGATCACTTTGTTGTAGCCCATGGCCCGTGCTGCACGGTATGCCGCCGCATACAAAATACTGCAAGCGTTCGGCGTTCCATCCGTACACAGGCGATTAACTTCCAGCGTGTAGCCATCGTCCAGCCGCCGTGCCACAGGTCTGCCGCAGATAGCAACGCCCACCAGCGCACCACTTTCCGATACGCCGATAGAGAATTTATGTCCTCGTGTCGGCTTATGGTGGCGGTGATACTGCTGTACAAATGCGTTTGCCGTTTTCAGATTGATCGGTGTTAAAGTAAGCAAATTTCCTCCTTCCTAAAAAACACCCCGTCAGATAAACTGACGGGGCTGCTCATTTACAGTTCCATATCGTGACTTTTCCGCTTCTGGGATTTCTGCGGTTCTGCGGTGCGCTCTGCCTGCTTTGCATGAAGCTGTGTCAGCACAGAGGGTTTCCGCACATCGTCCGCAGTGCGCTCTGCAACGCGGCCTGCGTAGTTCACAGGCTGTCGCGGCTTGTCTGCGACTTCGGTTTCGGCTGCATCCTCGTCCACTCCCAGCGCATCCTCACTACCCTTTTCATCCATGTTGAGCAGAGAGTTCAGCTCTGCAAGGCGCGCGGATTTTTCAGCCAATTCTGCTTCCTGCGCAAAAGGACGTTTGGCTTCTTCCTTTGCCTGCGCCAACTGCAGTTCCAAGGTTTCCAGTCTGCGTTCCACCTGCGGTAGTGTCCTTTCGATGCCTGCCAGCGCATTGGTAACGCGCAGGATATTACCCAGCGGGTCTTTGCCCACTTCCATCGAATAGTTCCACGCGCCCTTGATGGATAAGCGGAACGTCTTATCGAAGTTGTCAAACCGGGAATGCAGTTCAAACGCACCGTAGCTGCCGATCCTGCCCTCGGTGCCAGCTGCTTTCAGAGCCTTACAAGCCTCGATGATGGCTGCACCCGCTTCCTTGCGTTCGGTGTACACCTTGCCGCTGATTTCAATAGCGAAGTGGTCTTTATCCTGCGCCAGAAGTGGTTTTGCCGCTTCAATATCGGTTTTCAGTGCTTCGATCTGACCCTTTGCCGCAGCGATTTCTCGCGGATAGCGGCGCGCAATATCCGATTCCAGACTATAAATCTGGCTGGTGTGGTTGGCTTTCAGCAATTTGAGCTTGCTGACCTGAATATCCAAGTCCATCTTTTCCTTGATGTAGGGATTGCCCGTTGCCAGTGCCTTGATTTCAGCATAAGACAGTGCAGTGTCGTCCACATCATCGCAGGCACGGACAGGAGATTTGGACGTCATGATCTGAGAAATGAACTTCTGCTTATTTTCCAGAATTTGCCACATATACGAATCAAACGTATTTTCGGTGACGTAACGATAGATTTTTACCTGCTTATTCCGGTTTCCCTGCCGGAGAATACGTCCCTCCTGCTGTTCCAGATCAGACGGTTTCCACGGACAATCCAGATGGTGCAGGGCAATCAGTCGATCCTGAATATTGGTTCCTGCGCCAAGTTTCGGCGTAGACCCCATCAGGATACGCACCTGTCCGGCACGCACCTTTGCAAAAAGCTCTGCCTTTTTGGTTTCCGTGTTGTACTCGTGAATGAACGCCACTTCCTCACGAGGAACACCTCTCGCCACCAGCTTCTCCCGCACATCATCGTAGACGTTGAATGTACCATCGGCTTTTGGTGTCGATAAATCGCAGAAAATCAGCTGTGTTCCCCTATCCAAGGCAGATTCTTCCCAGACCTTGAACGCATTGTCCACACAGCGATTCACCTTACTCTCCGGCTCATCCGGCAGCATCTCATTCATAAGACGCTGGTCGAGTGCCAATTTCCGGCCATCGTTTGTGATTTTGAGCATATTATCGAATCTGGGATTCACATTTCCATTGCGCACGGCCTCGGCACGGTCTGCAAAGGAACTTACCATTTCTTCCTGTGTTTCGCTCGGTTTCAGCACTTCGTTGATGTACTCTGCTTGCGGCACAGGCAGGTTCAGCATATCCGCCGTCTGCACATCTGCGGATTCCTTGAACAGGGAAATCAGCTCCGGCAGATTGAAGAACCGGGCAAAACGTGTTTTCGCACGGTAGCCGGTTCCCTCCGGGGAAAGTTCGATTGCCGTGACGGTTTCACCGAAGGATGCCGCCCAATCATCGAAATGGCTCAGTCCCATCTTCTGCAGTGTGTCATACTGGAGATACCGCATAATGGTGTACAGTTCCACCATCGAGTTGCTGACCGGGGTTCCTGTTGCAAAGGTCACGCCTTTACCGCCTGTCAGTTCATCCAGATACTGACACTTTGCAAACATATCGCTGGACTTCTGTGCATCGGTCTGGGCGATACCTGCGATATTTCGCATTTTTGTGTAGAGGAACATATTTTTATAGAAATGTGACTCGTCCACAAACAGACGGTCAACACCCAGTTCCTCAAATGTAACCACATCATCCTTTCTCGTCTGGTCGTTCAGCTTTTGCAGCTTTGCTTCCAGCGTTTTCTTTGTTTTCTCCATCTGCTTGACCGTAAAACTGCGGCTATCCTCACTCCGGGCATCTGCCAGAGCCAGCGTAATATCGTCGATCTGACGCTCGATAATAGCCTTCTGCCGTTCCGGGGAGAGCGGCACACGCTCAAACTGCGAATGACCAATCACGATGGCATCGTAATCGCCGGTTGCAATGCGGGAGCAGAACTGCTTACGATTGCTGGGTTCAAAGTCCTTTTTCGTTGCCACCAGTACATTGGCATTAGGATAGAGTCGTAAGAAGTCTGCGCCCCACTGTTCTGTGAGGTGGTTTGGCACCACATAGAGGTTTTTCTGCGATAAGCCCAGCCTGCGGCTTTCCATGCCGGCAGCAATCATCTGGAAGGTCTTGCCTGCACCCACGCAATGCGCCAGCAGCGTATTGTTACCGTACAGAATGTGCGCAACGGCATTTTTCTGATGCGGCATCAGAGAGATTTCCGGGGTCATGCCCTCAAAACGAATATGACTGCCATCGTACTCACGGGGACGAATCGCATTGAAAATCCGGTTATAGGTCGCACACAAATCCTCGCGGCGGTCTAAATCCTTGAAAATCCACTGCTTAAACGCTTCCCGAATGGATTCCTGTGCCTGCTGTGCAAGCATGGTTTCCTGCTTATTCAGCACACGGTGGTCGCCATCCGCATCGTGAATCGTATCGTAGATTTTGGTATCCCGGAGGTTCAGTGCATCTTCCAGCAGCTTATAACCGTTGACGCGCAGGGTTCCGTAAGTGTTGGTGACAAGCGGATTTCCGCGATCCAGCGACTTACCCGAAATGTTCCATGCACCTGAAATTTCGGAATAGGTTGCCTTAATGTCAATCCCGGCATAGTAGTTCGGGGTTTTGAACACTTCCTTCATAAACTGCGTGATGTACTCCGGCTTCACCCAGTTCGCACCCAGCCGTACTTCAATTTCTGAAGCGTCCAAATCCTTGGGCTGTACCCGTTTCAGGTAGTCCACATTGATCTGATACTCCGTATGGTTTGCCGCAAATGTTTCTGCTGTGGCCAGTTTTTCACGAACGTTGCCGGATAGGTATTCATCCGAGGTTTCCCACTGCTGTGTCACAGGATTTCGGAAAATCGCACCTGCCAGTTCATCCGTGATCTCCTGTTCCGGTTTACCGCAGAGCTGCACCATAAACGGCACATCCACCTTTGCTTTTTCTCCAATAGAAAGAGCTAGGGCTTCGCTTGGCGTGTCCACCGAGGTAACAGGCTCCGGCTTACGGATGGTACGTTTGGTAAAAATATCGGCAAGCCGTTTGAGATTCTTCTCCTCGTCCAGAATTTCCAGTGATGCCAACAGACAATAGCTGCTGTCCTGCCGGAACGCCCGCTTGTTGGCCGTGCTGTTGATAAGGCCATACTGCGCCTTAAATGCGGTGTACTGCTGTTTCAGTTCATTCTGCAAAAGCTGAACTTCTGCATCCGAACCATCATGCAGCTGACAATCCAGCAGTTTTCGGGTGGTTTCCCGCAGAGCGATCATACCCAGCACCCGCTCTGCAGTTACGGCAGGCAGTTCCACCTTATTCATAAAGGAGTTTTCGCGGTAGTAAATCTGCCCGTCCATGTTCGTGAAGCTGAAATTCTTCACATTTGGGTCTGCCGGAATGGGTTCTTCCTGCACATCCAGTTCATCGTCGGAGATTTCCGGCTCTGTGATGGCAGCCTGGATATTTCCGACTGCTTCTTTCAACTGCTGGGCAAGGTCTGCGCCCTCGATGGGCTTGACCGTTGTTTCCTGCTTGCCGTACTGGGTGCTTTCCGTGGTGATCTCGCCCAGCACCATTTCAGGATGCTGCGCAAAATACTGGTTGATGGAGTAGCCTTCCGGCGTTTCGCCAAGGTCTACCCAGTCTGCCCGCTCCACCGCTGCACGGTCACGCTTCTGCAGGAACAGAATGTCAGCAACCACGCCCGTGTTGGCATTGCGCTGGAACGCATTGTTCGGCAGACGAATCGCACCGACCAGATCAGCACGGTTGGCAAGATACTCACGGACAGAGGAATCCTTCTTATCCATCGTACCGCTGGACGTTACCACCGCTACCACACCGCCAGGACGCACAAGGTCAAGGCTCTTGGCGATAAAATAATCGTGGATGAGGAAATTGTGGCGATCATACCGCTTGTCCGGTACTTTGTAATTGCCGAAAGGTACGTTGCCCACAACACAGTCAAAAAAGCTGTCCGGGAACTGCATCGTTTCAAAGCCCTGCACTGCAATCTTGTTTTTCTGGTACAACTGCTGTGCAATGCGGCCTGAAATGCTGTCCAGCTCCACACCGTACATCCGAATCTTTTCCATGCTGTCCGGCACCAGACCCATGAAATTGCCGACACCACAGGACGGTTCCAGCACATTGCCTTTGGACAATCCCATATTGCCCAGAGCTTCATACATTGCCTTGATGACCGTAGGGGAAGTGTAAAACGCATTCAGGGTACTGGCACGGGCTTCCTTATACTCATCTGCCGTGAGCAGGGACTGCAGTTCGGCATACTCTTTCGACCACTCCGCATTGCTTTCATCAAACGCCTGCGGAATGCCGCCCCATCCCACATACCGGGAAAGGATTTCCTGTTCCTCCGCTGTGGCCTGCCGCTGCTCTGCATCCAGCGTTTGCAGCACCCGAATGGCTTCCACATTGGCTTTATACTTTGTTTTCGGTCCTCCTGCGCCGAGATCATCGTCCGTAATACGGAAGTTCATAGGTTCCTGTTTGGGCTGTACAGGCTGTTCTGTTTCTGCTTCACTGTCCAGCGGAAGATTGTGCTGCCGCCTTGCATGGTTGACCTCTGCCGGAGTCATAGGCTGCTGCGTCAGCGGTTCAAGGGCTTCCTCTGCCGCTGCGCGGCTAATGGCATCCGTTCGGTTCTGCACATCTGCGATCAGCTGCATCTGTTCCGGCGGGAAGTCGGGATTCAGCAGTTCTTCCAGCTCGCCGCCTGCTTCTGCCACCGAATAGATCACATCCATCTGCTCCGGGGAGAAATCCTCGTAGGCCACACCCGCATTGTGCAGAGCCGTAAAGACTGTGATTTCAACCGCTTCTTCCATCGGTACATCTGCCTGTTCGTACAGATGCCGAATGTACTCCAGCTGTTCCGTTCGGAAAATCGGATACCGGGCTTCTTTTGCAAGGGTCATGTCCTGCAAACTGACCGTTCCATTTCCAAAGTCCACCGAATCCACACGGAACTCTCTATCGTCCAGTTCGATGATGGTATTAACAGGCAGATATTCCTCTCTGCGGAAGTATTTCGTTTGGGCATGGGTTCCATCTTCCTGCTGGCCGGACAGATAGACACTCTCCCCCTGCTTCCAGAGCTTCATTGCCTGTGAAACCCACTGTTCACGCGGAAAACCAGATACCTCAACCTTGCCGAGTGCGGTTTCCTTTTCCAACAGCTTGCTGCCAAGAAGTTCCGAAATGCGCTTTGCATCCTCGCCGTAGAACTCAAAGTTTCCGTACTGCTCATAGCCGACCAGAGCATCCGGGTAGCGCTCTTTCAGTGCGTTATATTCGTTGGCGGCATCCAGTGGCAGGGGCTGCAGCGTCTGCTCCGAATACTTTTCATCTGCAAGAGGCGCATCTTTTTTGGGTTTCTCAACCGCTGCGGCGGTTGACTGCTCTTTCGATTGCGGCTCCTGCTCCATGAAGTCAAACATGGAAATTTGCCCCTGTTCAGGAACCGCAATCTCAACAGCCCTCTTTTTTTCCGGGAAAATCGTGTACGTTCCCTCGACATACTGGTGCAGGATAGAGAGGGATTCTGCCTTGCGCTCATATTCTTCGGAATCCATTGGCACAGACAGCAGTGCAGTGTCCATCTGCTCCAGAAGTTCCGTTGCTTGTTCAGGGTCTGCCAGCTTTTCGACGAGAGCCTTTCGACCATCTTCATGGTAAAGGTCTTGCGGGTAAGGCCGTTCCACTTCGTTCGGCAGATGGTGATAGAATCCCATCACCCGCATTGCCATCCGCTCGCGCTCATAAGCAGGCATCCGGGAGTAGTCTGCCGGCTTCAAATACTCACTGTCACGGATAAGCTGGTCGATGCGGCCTGCGGCCTGATTCCAGTTCAGATGAACGCTTGCATCCGGGTTCCCGTATGAGCCACGCTCCAAAGAAATGCCCCTGCCATCGTGATCTTCGTGAGAATCGTCTGCCCCGCAGAGTGCATGGCTGCTGCCGCCGATCCCGTAATGCTCTTTCAGGAAGTCAGCCCGTTCTTTTTTGTCCTCATGATTCAGAAAGAACGAATAGATTGCCAGCCGACTATCCGAGTAATTGCTTCCCCGCGTGAAATATCCATTGATTTCATCTTCCGTGATGAATCGTTTGTACTCATTCCAGTGAAAGCCATCCCGCGCCGAGTAGTTTTGATAAGGCTTTGCAAACTGCTGAAACAGAGCTGCCACTTTATCCGGCTTATAAAAGTGCATCCGCATCAGGTCTTTATCTTCGGCATAGGCTTCCCCCAGCGCAGACAATCTCTCGTTGAGGTCAGTCAGAAAATCTGTATCATCCAGCAAGCCTGCCAGCCTGTCCGTCAGTTCCGGGAAACCGCCCCTGAAGATTTCTGTATCCTGAAACACTGCTTCAGCAACACCGTCTGCCAAATCACGTTCCATATAAGCCAACCTCTGCGCGTGTTCCTGTAAGGCGTTCTGCCGTGCAGCATCCAGAACCGCCTGCGGCGCATACTCGCCCTGCCGGAGCAGTTCATGGATACGGTTGCTGACATCCTCCCACGAAAGAAACGCATTGACAATCGTGCCGCCCTTAGCCGTGTCACCTGCCGCAATGCGCAACCCCAGATCATCGAACCAAACGGCATACTTTGCACCGACAATTTCAAAGCCTTTGCCGCCCGTGCCGTATTCGTTTTTCACAAACTCCGTGTATTCTTCCGGGGTTTTCTCGACCATGAAATTGTAGATCAGACGCAGCTGACCCTTGCTGCGGTTGCTGCCCGTGCGCAGGATTTCATCGACTACTTCAGAATCAAGTGCAATCTCGTTCGCATACCGCGCCTGGATCGGTGCTTCAATGGCGCGGATCTGCTGTTCCACGGTCGGCAAATCAGGAAAAGAAAAAGCAGAGGCAATTTCTTCCTCTGCTTCGCTCAAATCCTGTTCTGTTGTCGGTTCGGTTAATTGTATACCAATTCCTTCAAGACGATTTCTTCTGCCATCGCCGTCAGGCTGTTCTGATGTGCCGCCCATGCCAGCGGGTCTTTCTCCTTGTTCGGTGCCGGAAACTTCTCGTTCAGACTGTCCAGCAGGGTTTCCACCCGGCTCTCCGCTGCTTCCTCGATCTGCGCCAGATGCTGGTTCAGCCTGCCGCTCATCAGCATACTCTGATACCAGTTCTTGCGGTTCTCTTTCAGGTACGTCCTGCGCAGCATCCCGTACTTCCCGATGGTCTGCGGCTCGTCCTTCACGGCCAGATTCGGGAACAGATAATCTCCCTTGCGGTAATACGTCAACTCCATTTTCTTGTCCTCCTTTGGTCGTGTTTTCTTTGGTTTCGCGCTTTAATGCGCTAAAGTCCGTATTGGTATTATACAAGCTGTCAACGGATTTTTCAAGCTGCTGCGTGATTTCTTTTTTGTAAATTTTCCGCATCTCTCGGCCAATGTCAAAAAGAACCGCCTCGCACTGTTCGGAAACCGCGTTGCCAAGGAACGACAGCACCGGCAGCTTGTTGAAATCCACAATGCGGATAAAGTCATCATCGTCCAGCACATCCATAGGCTCCTGCCCGCAGCGACGGGAAAGCGTATAGAAGATGCTGTTGGTCATCAGTTCCCGGAAGCGGACGCGGATGTTATCTTCGTCCAGTTCTTCCAGAAACGTATCCGCCACCTCATAGGCCAGACCGTCCATCGCTTCATCCAGATTGTCGGCGGTCAGCTGCTGTGCCAGTTCCATCAGGGCGGTGTTCATGCTGTCTGTCTGGGATAAACCATAGGTATCTTCCAGATGGTCTAAGATAGCCTGCTCATGCTCGTGGCTGTCCAGATTCCATAAGAGCGGTGTTTTTCCGCCGCGCACCAGATGGGTGTCAGCAATATCGAACACATACCGCAGCTTGGTACGCGGTCCGGTATCATCCAGAAGCGCGATGCCTTTTGCGCCACGGTTGACCCATCGGCTCATTTTCTGATTCCAGAGTTCCAGTTCTGCGCAGGCGGTCGCATCGGGCCGCTGCGCGTGGATCAGGAGTGCATCGGTGAACGAATAGCGGTACAGCCGCGCCGCCACATCCAGATAACTCATCCAGTCCTGTGGCGAGTTACTGACATACCGGGCGTTCTGCTGCGCCAATTCTCGAATATCGTTAATCTGTGGCAAGGGTCAAACCTCCTTTACGTTTTCGTTTTCATCGGTGTTTTTGGAAATTCCAGACTGTACTGTGCGCGACCCTCTTCGACGCGCATCACAAGGTCAGCGGCGAATGTCTTATCTTTTTTCGCGGAATAAAAGTCTTTTACATGGGTGCGTCCTTTCTTCAAAAGGTCTACCGCCATCTTCTTGTCCAGCGTTTTTCTCATGTTGGACAAGTATCTGCTTTCTTTCCAGAGGGCAAATTTGCAGCTGCGGTCTGCACAGCAAAAGCTGAGTTTACTTTCATGCACAGGATTTCCGCAGACCGGGCAGCTTCCTACGCTTACCTTATTATGATTGGGAGCTGCCGCGACGGTAGGAATCTGCCGGAGGTCAGTCAGCATCTTATCGAGCAATCCATGGATGCCCTGCATAAAATCATGGGGCTTGATCTCGCCGCGCTCCATCCGCAGCAGGTCATTTTCCCATTCGGCTGTCATACTGGCAGATTTCAGGTAGTCCGGGATATTGCGGATTGCGGCCACACCATCCTCCGTGGGAATCATCTGCTTGCCCTTGCGCTGCACATAGCCGGAGGATACCAGCTTTTCCAGAATTGCGGCGCGCGTTGCAGGGGTTCCCAGACCTTTCTTCTCGGTATCCTTTTCAAATTCCTTGTTGCCTGCGGTTTCCATGGCCGACAGCAGGGTATCTTCGGTATAGACTTTCGGCGGTGAAGTAAAGCCCTGCTTTTTCTCTGCCCGTACCACAGGAAGAACCATTCCCTGCTCCATCTTTTTCGGAAGCGGTACATCTTTGTCCTTTTCCGGCTCTGCAAACGGAACAGGTTTTGCAGTATAACCGGGCTGCAGAACATCCTTATATTTTGCCGTAAAGTTCCCGCCCTGACAGCATACCGTCACCAGAACATCTTCGTAGATGAACGACGGCTGTACAGCCTGCACCAGCTTCCAGATGATAAGCGAAAGAATCTTCTGTTTGGTTTCGGACAACTTTTCCTTATTACACTTTGCGCCCTGCATCGTCGGCAGGATTGCATGATGGTCTGTGACCTTGCTGTTGTTGATAACGCAGCTTACGTCTGCCGCCGCGCCATCTAAGGCCAGCACCAGAGATTCCACCGTCTTGCGCATATCCTCGGTCACAAACTGGCTGTCTGTTCTGGGGTATGTCACCAGCTTTTCTTCATACAGTTCCTGCAATGCCTGCAAGGTCTGGCTGGCGGTCAGGCCGTAATAGCGGTTTGCTTCTCGCTGCAAGGTCGTCAGGTCATACAGCTTCGGTGGCTTCTTTTCCACCCTCTTTCGCTCGATGCTGCCAACCACGGCGCACTGCCCATCGCAAGCAGCCTGCATAGCATCTGCATCCTGCTCCTGCGCCATCTGTTCTGATACCGCAACCATGCCACCACCGGACAGTTCCACTTTATAATAAGGTTCTTTTACAAAGTTCTGGATTTTGGTCTGCCGTTCGGCCAGCATCGCCAGCGTCGGGGTCTGCACACGGCCAATGGTCTGTTTTCTGCCGTACTTTTTCGTAAAGGCACGGGTTCCGTTCATGCCGATCAGCCAGTCCGCTTTTGCTCTGCACTCGGACGCCGCAAACAGGTTGTCGTAGGCCGCACCATCTTTCAGGTTTTCAAAGCCCTGCTGGATGGCAGCATCCTCCATGCTGCTGATCCACAGCCGCTTGATGGGGAGTTTGCTTCCGGCAAGAGCATACACACGGCGGAAAATCGCTTCACCCTCGCGCCCTGCGTCTGTAGGATAGTTCTCGGAGGTGACTTTTCTGACTTTGTTACTCGATGGCATCCAATGGGCCGATAAAGCGGTAGAAAATCTGGATTTTCTGGACGTATTCGCCATCGACCT
>ENA-UEPS01001096-UEPS01001096.1-human-gut-metagenome-genome-assembly--contig:-NODE-1096-length-16524-cov-169.708701_pt1 | contig 16524 bp, 8 predicted proteins | sample MGYA00242904_ERZ507924 | MGnify/ENA primary metagenome ERZ507924 (study PRJEB26167, sample SAMN06115422) | human gut metagenome | host: Homo sapiens | place: China:Sichuan | collected 2014-10-16...
GCACGTGAGATCGCCCGTATCGTGGGCGCGACAAAGAGAGAGGAAGGATATTTCGAGGGAGGCGGCTACGCCGTGACATGGGCATTCGGGCACCTCGTCCAGCTTGCCATGCCCGACGGTTACGGCATACGCGGCTTTGTCCGTGACAACCTGCCCGTCATCCCCGACTCCTTCACGCTCATACCCCGTCAGGTAAAGGCTGAGAAGGGCTACAAACCCGACAGCGGCGTAGTGGCACAAATAAAAACCATAACCCGCCTGTTCAATGACAGTGAGCAAATCATCGTGGCGACCGATGCCGGTCGCGAGGGCGAACTTATCTTCCGATACCTCTACCATTACATAGGATGCGCCACCCCTTTCGTGCGCCTCTGGATAAGCTCGCTTACCGACAAGGCCATCCGCGATGGACTGCGCAACCTCGAAGCGGGGAGCAAGTATGACAACCTCTACCTCGCCGCCAAAGCGCGGAGCGAATCCGACTGGCTCGTGGGCATCAATGGCACGCAGGCTCTCTCCATCGCCGCCGGACACGGCACGTATTCCGTCGGGCGGGTGCAGACACCCACGTTGGCGATGGTGTGCGCACGCTATTGGGAGAACCGCCGCTTTACCCCCGAAGCCTTCTGGCAGCTCCATATCGCAACGGACGGCTGCGATGAAGGAACGGTGAAGTTTTCCTCTTCCGAAAAATGGAAAGAGAAAGAGTCCGCGACGGAACTGTATAATAAGGTGAAGTCGGCAGGCACAGCCACCGTCACGAAAGCCGAACGCAAGGAGAAGACGGAGGAAACACCGCTCCTGTACGACCTGACCACGCTCCAGAAGGAAGCCAACGCCAAGCATGGCTTCACGGCGGAACAGACGCTTGAAATCGCGCAGAAGCTCTACGAGAAGAAGCTCATCACCTATCCGCGAACCGGAAGCCGCTACATTCCCGAAGACGTGTTCGCGGAAATCCCCAAGCTGCTTGCCTTCATCGGCAGCCTGCCCGAATGGAAGGGCAAGTTGCAGCCGAAAGCCGTGCCGACACGCCGCAGCCTGGACGGCGGCAAGGTGACAGACCACCATGCCCTGCTCGTCACGGGCGAGAAGCCGCTGTTCCTCTCCAAAGAGGACAGCACCGTCTATCACATGATAGCCGGGCGCATGCTTGAGGCTTTCTCCGAAAAATGCGTCAAGGACACTGCCACCGTCACGGCAGAGTGTGCCGGAGTGGAGTTCGTGGCAAAAGGCAGCATCATCAGGCAAGCCGGATGGCGTGCCGTCTATGGCAAGGAGAATGGAGAAGAGAACAACAGCCAAGAGGAAACCGCCGCCATTCCCTGTTGGCAGGAAGGCGACACGCTGGCACTGAAAGCCGCCTCCATCACGGAGGGAAAGACCAAACCCAAGCCGCTGCATACCGAAGCCACCCTGCTGTCCGCGATGGAAACGACTGGCAAGGAGATAGAGGACGACGCATTGCGGCAGGCTATGAAGGATTGCGGCATCGGCACGCCCGCCACCCGTGCGTCCATCATCGAAACGCTTTTCAAGCGCGGCTATATGGAACGCTGCAAGAAGTCGCTTGTCCCCACCGAAAAAGGGCTTGCCCTCTACTCGGTCGTGAAGGCGATGCGTATTGCCGATGTCGCCATGACGGGCGAATGGGAAAAGGAATTGGCACGCATCGAGCGTGGGGAACTGCCCGCCGATGACTTCCGCAGGAAGATTGAGGCATATACACGGGAAATTACCTCCGAACTGCTGTCGTGCGACAAGCTGTTCGCCCGCAGGGATTCCGGCTGCAAGTGTCCCAAGTGCGGAGCGGGGACGATGCAGTTTTACGGCAAGGTCGTCCGCTGCGACAACGCGGAGTGCGGTCTGCCCGTGTTCCGCCTGAAAGCAAACCGCACCCTCTCTGATGATGAAATCAAAAACCTGCTCACCGACGGACACACGAAACTGCTCAAAGGATTCAAGAGCAAGCAGGGCAAGAGTTTTGATGCCGTAGTCGCCTTTGACGGGGACTATAACACGGTTTTCGTGTTCCCAGAAAGGAAAAGTAAAGCGACCTCTGCGAAAAGAAGAAAATAAATGTTTAACTTTGCCACTGGTTCAGAGTAATGAATTGTTCTTCGATACCGGATTACACTCATACTTTGGATTTAGTGGTGGCACTCGGAGGGATACCGGGTGCCTTTTTCTTCTCGTTTTCCAACGATTATCCCTATCATCATTATCAATCCACTAAATTCCAAAGAAATGAACAACAAGAAGAAAAACGAGGGTCGGACCGACTTTTCCTATTACGGTCTGTACCTGCTGGACTACCTCACCACGAACAAGTTCGAACAGGCAGCCGATGAAGCCTTCATCCGAGAAAGAACCGACCGTGCCGCCGAAGCGTATGAACGGGCAAGGCTCGAAGGCTATCCTGCCGACGGGGCGCAGGAACTAGCGATGAAGGTGCTGACGGAGGGCCTTCGCTACTCCAGGCACGCCATCCTGCGCGAAGTCGTGGAGAACGAATTTGCGGGTGAAGTACCGGGAGAAAAATGTGAAGCCTTTACCCAGAAGCTGCTACCGCTTGTCGGAAACGTATTCTCCATCTATGACCTCTCGGACGACAATTTCGCCCTGTCGCCCGAATATGACCTGCTCTACACGGAGCTGACGGGAGCCGTCATCCTCTATATCGAAGAGTATGGCGTTTAACCGCAAACAGAGGCTGAGGGACAACATCGAGGCGATACGGACGGCATTCCTCCTTGACAGGGAACAGCGCACACCCACCGCACGCGAACGGCTCTTGTTAGAGCGTTATTGCGGTTTCGGGGGACTGAAGAGCATACTCAACCCTGCAAGGGAACTGACGGATGCCGTCCACTGGGCGAAGTCCGACCTCGAACTGTTTGCCCCTACCGTGGAACTGCACAGGTTGCTGCGGGAGAACACAAAAGACGAGACGGAGTACAAACGGTATATGGATGCCATGAAGCAGTCCGTGCTGACCGCCTTCTATACCCCGCCGGAGATAACCGAGACCATCGCGGACGTGCTGCATGAACACGGCATCCGTCCCGACCGGGTGCTGGAGCCGTCGGCAGGTGTCGGTGCATTCGTGGACGCCGTGCTGGAGAACAGACCGGACGCGGACATCATGGCTTTTGAGAAAGACCTGATGACGGGCAAGATACTGAAGCACCTGCATCCCGGACAGAAAGTAAGGGTACAGGGCTTCGAGAAGATAGAAAAGCCGTTCATGAACCATTTTGATTTGGCTGTCTCCAATATACCATTTGGCGATGTGGCGGTGTTCGACCCGGAATTTTCGGGCAGCAAGGATCCTGCAAGGCACTCGGCGGCACGGACGATACACAATTACTTTTTCCTGAAAAGCCTTGACGCGGTGCGTGAAGGCGGAATCGTGGCGTTCATCACCTCGCAGGGGGTACTGGATGCCCCGACCAACGCGCCCATACGCGAGTATATGATGAACCATACCAATCTGGTGGGCGTAGCCCGCCTGCCGAACAACCTCTTTACGGATAACGCGGGAACGGAGGTGGGCAGCGACCTGATTATCCTGCAAAAGAACAGCGGAAAGAATGGTGAACTGTATTACAACGAAAAACTCTTCGTGCAGACCGAACAGACCCCTATCGGCACTTCCGTAAATGGGTATGTATGGAGCATCGGCTCGCTTTCACACACGGATTTGATCAGAAGTACCGACCCGTACGGGAAACCAGCCTATAAACTCCTGCACCGTGGGGACATCGCACAACTGGCGGAAGACTTGCGGGAGCATCTGAAAATAGAACTGCAACAACTTGACAGGAAACTGTATGAGAAACACAGCCTGCATCCGACAAAGGAGGAAAGCACGGCTGCGGAAGTGCAACCTGCTCCGAAAACAGAAAAGGTATCACCTTCTGTAATAGCCCCCGTTTCTGTAATTGAGCCTGTCAAGGGAGTGGAGAAGCCGCAGGCACAGCCCATAGAGGAAAAGCCGGAGATTGAGCCGCGCCAACCCAACCATTCGTCAGCCGTGCAGCTTACCCTGCTCGACCTTTGGGGTATGCCCATAGAGGAACCGGCAAAAAAGAAAAAGGCAGCGAAAAAGGAAAGCAAGCCGAAGCCTATGCCGTCCACGCCTAAACCGCAGGTCAAAGTTACTCCACCCGTTGAAGCCGCCAAGCCGGTAAACGGTAATAAGGAAGAAAAGCCGGAAAATGCCGAAAAGCCAAACGACCCGGACGACATTTACGCCACTCTGGATTGGGAAACCAATCCTCCCATCAACGGCTTCTATGAGACAATGATGAGTCTGACAGCGGAACGGCGCAAGGCCCTACGGCTTGAGGCAGAACGGCACAGGCAGGAACAACTGAAAAAGATGGGTATCAAAGACACGTTGAACCCTGCTTTTGCGCCTTCTTCGGACAATATGGATAAAAAGCCGGAACAAACGGAAGAAATAAAGCAACCTGAAACACCGGCAGAAGTTGTGCCTACTTCCGAAACGGTTGCCACTTCCCTGTTCCCGGAATTTGAAACGGAAAAGCCGAAAAAAGAAGCCCTCGACCTTACGCCGCGTCCCTATCACCGCACGCCGGAAATGCACCTGCGTGAAGGGTCGCTGGTGGCAAACAGGGCACGCGACATCGGTTATCTGAAGGACATTACTCCCTACGGTGCAACCTTCCAGCCGCTTGGACTAACCGGTTATCAGAAAGAGAAAGCGTTGCTGTATGTATCGCTCCGTGACGCATACGAGCGGTTGTACCGCTATGAATCGAACAGACGTGAGGAAAATGTACCTTGGCGTGAACACCTGAACACCTGTTACGACGAGTTTGTCATGCGTTATGGCAACCTCAACGCCAAACAGAACGTGAAACTGGTGATGATGGACGCCGGAGGGCGCGACATCCTTTCGCTGGAACGTGCGGAGGACGGCAAGTTCGTCAAAGCGGACATCTTCGACCGTCCCGTTTCCTTCTCGGTGGAGAACCATGCCAACGTCGGTTCTCCGGAAGAAGCCTTGTCTGCATCGCTCAACAAGTATGGTACGGTCAATCTCAACTATATGCGGGGGATAACAGACAGTACGGAAGAGGAGCTTCTCAATGCCCTCAAGGGGCGTATCTTCTACAATCCGCTCGTAACCGGTTACGAGATTAAAGACCGCTTCATCGCGGGAAACGTGATAGAGAAGGCGGAGCGTATAGAGGCATGGATGGAAAATAATCTGGAAAGCGAAAGATTGCCGGAAGTGAAACAGGCTTTGGAGGCTTTGAAGGAAGCCGAGCCGCAGCGTATCGCCTTTGAAGACCTCGACTTCAACTTCGGTGAACGCTGGATTCCCACGGGCGTGTATGCCGCCTACATGAGCCATCTTTTCGACACGGACGTGAAAATCGCCTATTCCGCCAGCATGGACGAGTTTTCCGTGGCGTGCGGCTACCGCACCATGAAGATCACGGACGAGTTTCTGGTAAAGGGCTATTACCGGAACTATGACGGTATGCACCTGTTGAAACACGCTTTGCACAACACCTGTCCCGACATGATGAAAAGTATTGGCAAAGATGAGAACGGCAACGACATCAAGGTGCGTGACAGCGAGGGCATACAGCTCGCCAACGCCAAGATTGACGAAATCCGCAACGGGTTCTCGGAATGGTTGGAAGAGCAGTCGCCGCAGTTCAAGGAACGGCTCGTGACAATGTATAACCGCAAGTTCAACTGTTTCGTGCGCCCGAAGTATGACGGTTCGCACCAGACGTTTCCCGACCTCAATCTGAAAGGATTGGCAAGCCGGGGTATTCAAAGCGTTTATCCGTCGCAGAAGGATTGCGTCTGGATGATAAAACAGAATGGCGGCGGAATATGCGACCATGAAGTCGGAACAGGTAAAACACTGATAATGTGTATTGCAGCGCATGAAATGAAGCGTCTGAACTTGGCGCACAAGCCGATGATTATTGGTCTGAAAGCCAATGTCGCGGAGATTGCCGCCACTTATCAAGCTGCCTATCCGAATGCCCGCATCCTCTACGCTTCGGAAAAGGATTTCTCGACCGCCAACCGTGTGCGTTTCTTCAACAACATCAAAAACAATGACTATGATTGCGTCATCATGTCGCATGACCAGTTCGGCAAGATACCGCAGTCACCGGAGTTGCAGCAACGCATCCTGCAAGCGGAGCTTGACACGGTGGAGGAAAACCTCGAAGTCTTACGGCAGCAAGGCAAGAACGTGTCGCGGGCGATGCTGAAAGGATTGGAGAAGCGCAAGCACAACCTTGTGGCGAAGCTGGAGAAAGTGGAACACGCCATCAAGTCGCGCACAGATGACGTGGTGGACTTCAAACAGATGGGCATCGACCACATTTTCATAGACGAGAGCCACCAATTCAAGAACTTGACTTTCAACACCCGGCATGACCGTGTGGCGGGGTTGGGAAACTCGGAGGGGAGCCAGAAAGCCCTGAATATGCTTTTTGCCATACGAACTATACAGGAGCGTACGGGCAAAGACTTAGGGGCTACGTTCCTGTCCGGCACGACTATTTCCAACAGTCTGACGGAATTGTACCTGCTCTTTAAGTACCTGCGCCCGAAGGAACTGGAACGGCAGGACATCCGCTGTTTCGACGCATGGGCGGCTATCTTCGCCAAGAAGACGACCGACTTCGAGTTCAACGTGACAAACAACGTGGTGCAGAAGGAGCGTTTCCGCTACTTCATCAAAGTGCCGGAGCTTGCCGCCTTTTACAACGAAATCACCGACTACCGCACGGCGGAGGACGTGGGTGTGGATCGTCCGCACAAGAACGAGATACTGCACCACATACCGCCTACACCCGACCAAGAGTATTTCATCAAACAACTGATGGAATTTGCCAAGACAGGTGACGCGACGTTGTTGGGCAGGTTGCCGCTGTCTGAAACGGAAGAGAAGGCTAAGATGCTCATCGCTACCGACTACGCGCGGAAGATGGCTTTGGATATGCGCATGATAGACCCCAATTACGAAGACCACTCCGACAACAAGGCGAGCCACTGCGCCAAAATGATAGCGGAGTATTACCACAAATACGATGCGCACAAAGGAACGCAGTTCGTGTTCTCCGACTTGGGTACATATCAGCCGGGGGAAGGATGGAACGTGTACAGCGAGATAAAACGCAAGTTGGTGGAGGATTACGGCATACCGGCAAGTGAGGTGCGCTTCATTCAGGAGTGTAAGACGGATAAGGCTCGTAAGGCGGTGATAGATGCCATGAACGCAGGGACAGTGCGAGTGCTGTTCGGCTCCACAAGTATGCTCGGAACGGGCGTGAATGCGCAGAAAAGATGCGTCGCCATCCATCACCTTGATACACCGTGGCGACCGTCCGACCTGCAACAGCGTGACGGACGGGGTGTTAGAGCCGGGAACGAGATTGCTAAGCATTTTGCCGAGAACAACGTGGATATCATCATCTACGCGGTGGAAAAGTCGCTGGACAGCTACAAGTTCAATCTGCTGCACTGCAAGCAGACGTTCATATCGCAGCTCAAAAGTGGAGCGATGGGCGCACGTACCATCGACGAGGGAGCAATGGACGAAAAATCGGGTATGAACTTCTCGGAGTATATGGCGTTGCTCTCCGGCAATACCGACCTTTTGGATAAGGCGAAATTAGAGAAGCGTATCGCCTCGCTCGAAGGGGAACGCAAGTCGTTCAACAAGGGCAAGCGCGATTCGGAGTTCAAGCTGGAATCCAAGACGGGAGAACTGCGCAACAACACGGCTTTCATCGAAGCCATGACGGAAGACTGGAACCGTTTTCTTTCCGTTGTGCAGACTGATAAGGAAGGCAGCCGCCTTAATCTTGTCAAGGTGGACGGCGTGGATTCAACGGATGAGAAGGTCATCGGTAAGCGTTTGCAGGAAATCGCCAAGAACGCCACGACTGGTGGACTGTACAAGGCTGTCGGGGAACTTTACGGCTTTCCGATAAAGGTGGTCAGCGAGAGGACACTCAAAGAAGGTCTGGAGTTCACCGACAACCGCTTCGTGGTGGAGGGGAACTACAAGTACACCTACAACAACGGGCATCTGGCGATGGCAGACCCGATTGCTGCCGCACGAAACTTTCTGAACGCATTGGAGAGGATTCCGACCATCATCGACCAGTACAAGTCTAAGAACGAAGTGCTGGAAAAGGAGATTCCGCAGTTGCAGGAGATAGCGGGCAAGGTGTGGAAGAAGGAGGACGAGCTGAAACAGCTGAAGTCCGAACTCGCCGCACTGGACCGCAAGATACAGCTTGAGCTGGCTCCGGCTCAGGAAAACACAGAAGAGAACCGGCAAGGCAACGAGAAAAAACAGACGGAACAACAGCCGGAAAGCCCGCACGTGGACTTTGTACGCAGTCATTTAATTATAGGGAGACCCGGTTTATCGGAATCCAAAGGTGTAAAACTTTAATATCGAAGTCTTGACAGAAAAAGCCAGTGGTTGAATTTTTCACCACTGGCTTTAATTCTAATAATTTTTCAATCTAATATGACCGAATCTATAACGTTAAATCATAGATTATGTGTCTATTTGTGAAGAAAAAGACGTAACTTTGTATCAAAATCAAATAAGCATAACAATGGAACCATCTATATACAGTTTTTCACTTTATACCGCACTGCCGTTGATGTTATTCTTCGGCTTTTATTTTTTGTTTGCAAAGACTCCTGAAAAGAAAATTTTCAAGAATTATCTCCGCTCTCGACAGATTATGGGTATAGCTATGCTACTGCTTTCGGCAAACTATTCGGTACATTTTTTCTTTGGTATCCGATTCAAAAATGCGGATTCTGCCATATTGATGAACATGTCCACATACTTCCTGTGCTATTCTCTGTTCAGTTCGGCATTGATAATGTTGCTTGATCGTTTTTACATTACCAAACGGCGTGTGTGGACACATATCATTTTATGGATTATATTCTCAACTCTTTCCGGAGTTGTGTTGTTCCTGTTGCCAAGCGGAATCATGCAAAAAATCTCTTTATTTGCTTTAGCTGTATGGTTAGTCGTTTTTGGAATCGTTTTAGCTCGCAGAGTCATAATTGCATATCGTAGAGCCATTCGGATTTTCAATGAAACTCAGGCGGATGATATAGGCACATATATCGAATGGCTTTCCATATTCACTTATTGGGCTGTTATCTTCGGTGTCGGATGCGGATTGCTGACATTTCTGCCAGACAAATATGTTTTTATCTGGATTTTGTCGTCAATACCGTTCTACAGCTATCTTTTCTACAGCTATCAGAACTACCTGCTGTTCTATGAACAGGTGGAAAATGCTTTTGAGCAAGATATACAGTCTGAAGAAGAACTTCTGGCAGATACGGAAACAGAACCTGAAATAGTTTCTGAGAAAGAAGTTCCAGTGTCCTATACAGAAATTATAGAGAAAGTGGCCAACTGGATAAAGACAGACGGCTATGTCCAGCAGGGACTTACCATAAAAGAACTGTCCGAAATACTTCATACGAACCGTACCTATCTTTCCGCTTATATCAAGACTACGTATAAAATGACATTCCGCGAATGGATAACCGGTCTCCGGTTGGAGTATGCGAAAAACATACTGAAGGAGCATCCGGAAATCAATATACAGAAGCTGGCTGAGTCTTCCGGTTTTCTTTCCCGCAGTAACTTTATCAAATCATTTACAGAGAAGGAAGGATGTACGCCTGGCAAGTGGAAAAAAGCAAATCTGGAATAATTTGTGTGGTAAAAAGCCGATGAAAAAGGTCTCAGAAGCTCATTTTCAAAAAGTGCTCAAGCGACAAAAAAGTGCTAATTCGACAAAAAAAGTGCTCAAACGACAATTTGAAAAGTGCTCAAACGACAATTTTTATAAAACGCTGTATTTCAACAGAAAAAGTTTTTGTAATATTTTGGGCACTGAATGGCATTTATTACCTTTGGAGAAGACAAAGATAATAAATTCAAGTTTATATGAGCAGAAAAATCACTTTTCTCACCCTGTTTCTGTGGCTGATGACGGTAACTTTTCCTGTCATTGCGCAGCAGAAAGCAGACACGACCTACACCTTCCGGTTCGTTACGCAGAAGGACATGTTCTACGTGCCTTGGAATGGCAATGACACGGAACTTGCCCGCCTGTTGGAATGTATCGAAAACAACAAAGCAACAATTCTTGACGGCAAACTGCCGCTATTGGTTGACGGATATTGCAATTCGCAGAGCAGTGAAGTCAAGAACCTTGCAACAGCGAAGATTCGTGCCAACCGTGTGAAATCAGAACTGATTACACGAGCGAAAATCAAGGAAGAAAACTTCATTACCCGCAATCATGTGACAGAGGGTGATTTTGTCACCGTGCGCCTGACGGTACCGGTAAAGGAAACAGCCGTGACGGATGCGGAAGCAGAAGCACGACGCAAGGCGGAAGCCGAACGCTTAGAAACCGAGAAGCGTGCCGAGCAGGAACGGCTTGCCGAAGAGCAGCGCAAGGCGGAAGAAGCCCGACTTGCCGCTGAAAAGGCAGAAGCCGAGAAAACCGCTCAACAAAATACACTTGCCGACACGCTGTCGGAAACCAAAATCACAACTGATTATCATCTCTCCCTGCGTGCCAACCTGCTGCGCTGGGCTACCTTGACACCAGATTTAGGACTTGAATGGCGCATCTGTCCATCGTGGGGCATTGCCGTAAACGGCTCGTGGACTTCTTGGAGCTGGAGTGACAAAGACCGCCGCTATGCACTCTGGGAAGTGGCTCCGGAAGTACGTTACTATATGGGTGAGAAGAAAGCCTGGCATCTGGGCGCGATGTTCAAGGCTGGACAGTTCAACTACAAGCTTTCCGAAACAGGCAAGCAGGGCGACCTGATGGGTGGCGGCATCACCGCCGGCTATCAGCTGCGACTAAACAAGGCATTAGATCTTGATTTCAACCTCGGTTTGGGCTACCTGAATGCCGATTTCGAAAAATATGAAGTCATCGATGGTGTGCGCGTGCGCTGTGGCAACGAGACAAAAAATTGGTGTGGCCCCATCAACGCCGGTGTGACATTGGTATGGAAGTTATTCTAATACGGAGGAATAGAGTATGAAAGCAAGACAATATATAAATATGGTAGGAATGGCAGCCGCCGTGCTGCTCTCTTCCTGCGTGAAGGACACGCTTTATGACACGCCGCATCCCGACTATGGGAAGATTGCGGTGACAGCCGACTGGTCGGCACGCGGTGAGGGTATCGACATACCTACCACATGGACGGTTACCATGGGTGACTATACGGGTACGGAGACTTCCGCCACCCATGCCCCCAACCATCTGTTTGCTCCGGGCAGCTACACCCTTGCGGTGTGGAACCCTGCTGAAGGAATCATGGTAAATGGTACCACCGCCACCATTGCCGCAGCCACGGGAAACCGGGCAGGAACGGATGCCTTTGTGAACAATGCCCCGGGATGGTTCTTCACCTATACGAAACAGGTGAGCATCGAGAAAGACAAGGACTATCCGCTGACCGCCGCAATGAAGCAGCAGGTACGCGAACTGACGCTTATCATCAAACCGACGGGGGATGCCGCCGGACGCATCACGGAGATTGTTGCCCATCTGACGGGTGCAGCCAGAACTCTCGATTTCGCTACCGATACCTACGGAGCCGCTTCAAACGTCGTGCTGCCCTTCACCAAGATAACCGAAGGTGACGATGCCGGCAAGTGGAAAGCCACGGTGCGGTTGCTGGGTGTGACCGGCACGGAACAACTGCTGACGGGTGAAATCCGCTATGCGGACGGCAACCCGACCCCCACGACGCTGAAAAGCGACATCACGGAAGCCCTCAAGGGGTTCAACACCGGAAAGGGCGAATCGCTGACCCTCGGCGGAACGCTGGTTGAGACTCCCGAAGGCATGGAAGTGGACGGAGTCGAAATCAACGGCTGGGAAGAAGTGAAAGGTGATGATGTAAATGCCGATTTGTAAATAATTAGCAAACCGAACGCAGAAGCAAAGCTTGCTTTGATTTTGCTAAGGTGCAGCAATTATTGAAATGGAATTTAACTAATATAATAACAGAATATAATGAAGACAAGATTTTTTGCACTTGCGATGCTCGCCCTCGCACTGGTAGCCTGCAACAACGACAACGAGAACCTGAACGGTGACCCCGTGGCCGCCCAGTTTACCGCCGACATCGCCCCCGCCACCCGCGCCAGCGGAACCACCTGGACTGCCGGCGACCGTATCGGCATCACCGACATCGGCAACGATTCCCAGTACGGCAACGTGCCTTTCATCCTGAAAAACGGGAAATTTGAGGCAGAAGGAAAGGTTATCTATATCGAAGATACAAAGACCCATACTTTCCGCGCCTACTATCCGTACAACGCGGTGGGAGGCATCCTCGCAGCCACGACCGATGCCACGGCGCAGCAGAACCAGCCTGCCATCGACTTCCTCTTTGCTTCAGGAGCCACGGGAGACAAAAACAACCCGGTAGTAAGCTTCACCGACAAAACCGCCAAAGGCGGTGAAGACAACTCCTTCCACCACCGCATGAGCCAGATAACCCTTACCTTCGAGGCGGGCGACGGCGTGAATTTCAGCGTGGTCAAGCCTGAACGTTACACGCTGGACGGATTGTTACTCACCGGTACGTTCAACACGGCCGACGGTATTGCCACCGCAGACAACGGGGCACAGACCGGAGAACTGACCATGAATCTGGCAGACGGCAATCTCACGTCATCGATCATCCTCTTCCCGCAGACAGTTGCATCCCTGCCGTTGGTTGTGAATTACAAAGGTCAGGAATATCATGCCACACTCACCATGCCCGAAGGCGCACTGCAGGCGGGCAACAACTATACCTATACCGTCAAGGTACGCAACAAAATCCTTGAAGTCAGCGAAGCCACCATTGCAAAGTGGAACGATATAAACGGCGGAGAAGTGGATGCTGGCCTGTAAGACATTAATAATTAAGGATGAAGAATTATGAGGCATAGATTATTTATCCCCGCGGCCACCGCCCTGCTGCTCGGCCTTGCCGCCTGCACACAGGACGAACTGGCTGACGATAACCGTCTGCCCGAAGGTGAATACCCCGTAGTCATCCGTGCCACCGGATTGTCCGTAGAGGCAACGCTGCTGGCAGCCCCCTCCACCCGTGCCACCGTGGACGGCGATTGGCAGGGTGTCACTTCCGTGGCACTCAAGTTGGGTGATGCGGTAAAGGAATACACCGTAACGGCTTCTACCGATTTCAAGAGTGCCACGCTTTCACGTGAGAACGACCCGCACTACTGGACCAGCCGCGACCCGATTACCGTATCGGCATGGTGGCCCTTCGACAATGCCGACATCACACAGATGCCTGCCGTGAAGGTGGCCGAAGACCAAAGCAAATTGGCTGACTTTCAGAACAGCGACTTCATCGCCGCTGAGAACAGGAAGGTGGAATTTAACAACCCGACTCTTGAATTTACCCACCGCACGGCACGCGTGGCAATCGAACTGAAGCCCGGTACGGGATTCACAAGCGTGGACGGTGCCACGGTGAGCCTCGTGAGCCTGTCCGCCGATAACGGCAACCCGACCGCCATCAAGACTTACAACGCAAGCGGCAACACCTATGAGGCACTGACCGCCCCGCAGACCGTTGCGGCAGGCAAGCAGTTCATCCGGGTGGAACTCGGCGGCGGCACCTTCTACTTCTGCCCGCAGAACAACGTCGTATTAGAAGCGGGCAGCCGCTATAAATATACCGTCAAGGTGAACGCCACCGGCCTGACGTTAGAGGGTTGCACTATCGGTGAATGGGCTGACGGCGGCGGCGAGAGCGGCACAGCCGAGGATTTGGGCTACATCTACGACAGCAACACCAAGACCTACACGGTCTATAACGCCGACGGCCTGCTGGCATGGAACGAAGCCTCACAAAAAGATGAATCGATAAATTGCACCCTCGCCGCTGACATCGACCTGACGGGTAAGGAATGGACACGGTCAGGCATATTTACATTCTACTCCGGCGTCTTTAATGGGCAGGGACACCGCATTACAAGATTTAACTCTTCAGCAATGAATAATACTGGATTTTTGGGTTCACTCTTAAGTGAACGTGGAGTGATAAAGAACCTACAACTCATAGATGTGAATCTGTATGGCAGTAGTGGAAATACTGCTGGAATAGTGGGCCGAAATCATGGCCAAATCATTGCCTGCTCTGTGACGGGAAAAATTTCTGCATCATATGGTGGAACTTGTGGTATAGCCGAATCAAATTATGGCGATATCATCGCTTGCTGGTTCGACGGCACATTGAAAGAGTCTAACAATGGAGCTATAGTGCGTTATAACTACGCTGATATAACTTCCTGTTATTGGGGAGGCAATGCCGGGCAAGGAGTATTCCGTATTGAAAGAGGAACGGTAGATGCCACGAAGGTGGACGGCGCGACCGTGAAATGGCAGACAGCCGTCGACGGCATGAACACCGCCCTCACCGCTGGCGACTACCAGTGGATACTCGGCACCGACGGTCTGCCCGTATTACAAAAGAGACAATAACGAACCCTAAACGACACGCATCATGAAACGAGCAACCATCCATACATCCGCAGCCATCGCCCTGCTGCTCGGCCTTGCCGCCTGCACGCAGGACGAACTTGCCGACGATAACCGTCTGCCCGAAGGAGAATACCCCGTAGTCATCCGTGCCACCGGACTGTCCGTAGAGGCAACGCCGCAGGCAGCCCCATCAACCCGTGCCACCGTGGACGGCGACTGGCAGGGCGTCACTTCCGTGGCACTCAAGACGGGCGATGCGGTAAAGGAATACACCGTAACGGCTTCTACCGATTTCAAGAGTGCCACACTCTCACGCGAGAACGACCCGCACTACTGGACCAGCCGCGACCCGATTACCGTATCGGCATGGTGGCCCTTCGATAATGCCGACATCACCCAGATGCCTGCCGTGAAGGTGGCTGAAGACCAGAGCCAATTGGCTGACTTCCAGAACAGCGACTTCATCTCTGCCGAAAACCAGACGGTGAAATTTGACGACCCGACACTTGAATTTACCCACCGCACGGCACGCGTGGCAATCGATCTGAAGCCCGGCACGGGATTCACGAGCGTCGCCGGTGCCACGGTGAGCCTCGTAAGCCTGTCTGCCGATAACGGCAACCCGACCGCCATCAAGACCTACAACGCAAGCGGCAACACCTACGAGGCACTGACCGCTCCGCAGACCGTTGTGGCAGGCAAGCCGTTCATCAGGGTGGAACTCGGCAGCGGCACTTTCTACTTCCGTCCGCAGAACAACGTCGTGTTGGCAGCAGGCAGTCGCTATAAATATACCGTTAAGGTGAACGCCACTGGCCTGACATTAGATGGCTGCACTATCGGTGACTGGGCTGACGGTGGTAGCGAGAGCGGTGAGGCTGAGGATTTGGGTTATTCTATACAGAACGACGGCAGTTACACGGTCTATAACGCCGACGGCTTGCTGGCATGGAACAAAGCCGTACAAAAAGATGAATCAATAAATTGCACCCTCACCGCCGACATCGACCTGACGGGTAGGGAATGGACACGGATAGGCACATGGCCAGGTTACTCCGGCATCTTTAATGGGCAGGGACACCGCATTACGGGATTAAACTTTTCAGCAGCGACTACTGAACTTTTTGGGTTATTAAATGAACGTGGAGTGATAAAGAACTTACAACTCATAGATGTGAATCTGTATGGCAATAGTGGATCAGCAGCTGGAATAGTGGAGCAAAATAATGGCCAAATCATTGCCTGCTCTGTGACGGGAAAAATTTCTGCATATGGTAGAACTTGTGGTATAGCCGATTTAAATTATGGCAGAATCACCGCTTGCTGGTTCGACGGCACATTGAAAGAGTATGAATCCGGAGCTATAGTGCGTTATAACTACAAAATTATAACTTCCTGTTATTGGGGAGGCAATGTCGGGCAAGGAGTATTCCGTGATCATGGAGAAAAGGTAGATGCCACGAAGGTGGACGGCGCGACAGTGAAATGGCAGACAGCCGTCGACGGCATGAACACCGCCCTCACCGCTGGCGACTACCAGTGGGTACTCGGCACCGACGGTCTGCCCGTATTGCAAAAGAAACAATAACGAACCCTAAACAACACGCATCATGAAACGAACAATCATCCATACATCTGCAGCCATAGCCCTGCTGCTCGGCATTGCCGCCTGCACGCAGGACGAAGCGGGCTTCCTGCCGGAAGGGGCGGAAGGCACATCCATCGTCTTTACCGCCACGGGGCTGAACCCCGCTGCGACAGCCATCGCCAATACCCGTTCCACCGTGGACGGCGACTGGGAGGGTGTGCAGAGCGTGGCAGTGCTGATGGACGGTACGGTGAAGGCATACGACGTGACGCCCTCCACCGCCGACCCCACCAGCGCCACGCTGACCTCCACCGACCCGTACTACTGGACCAACCA
>ENA-UEPS01001100-UEPS01001100.1-human-gut-metagenome-genome-assembly--contig:-NODE-1100-length-16491-cov-6.783721_pt1 | contig 16491 bp, 8 predicted proteins | sample MGYA00242904_ERZ507924 | MGnify/ENA primary metagenome ERZ507924 (study PRJEB26167, sample SAMN06115422) | human gut metagenome | host: Homo sapiens | place: China:Sichuan | collected 2014-10-16...
GAAGGAAAAATTTCTGCCCTCAAAAAATGAACTGAATTGTTTAGCTCTTATCTCGGGCAGTTATTGCGACAAAAAGAACAATATTCAATATCAAAGGGAAAAATTTCACTTTCCATATCTATATATTGATACCTGTTAGCGGGACTCTGTTGACCGCATTCGACACACAATAAGACAACCTGTATTACAATTGAAACAATAACAAAAAATAATTAATTATTATATGTTCTTATATCTATTTTTTTCTAAAATCTGCCCACAACCCGCACCCGTGCTACATAAGAAATGACTCGGGGCGTCCTCATTTGCGGTCCTCCTCCCGCTCATTCCGCAATCCTATATCTCACTTGAATAACATGACTATTTTTCACAAAAGTTTAACACACTTCCAGTGTTTCACTGCCTGCGTGACCATTGGGACACTTCATGTTGTGGATCGGCCACTTCCAAAGTTCCACACGGGCCCCTGAAGCACGACGCCGGATTGTGAAATAAACTTCAAAAGAAAAAATCAGAAGAACAGATACTGGAGCAGTACGGCACCCTTCCGCTAAGGCGTTTCCACCACACTACGCAGATCCACCAGAAAAGGTCTTCCTTGTACCGCATATACCCCACAGAAAGCTGCGCGAGGCATCCCCCGCTCAGCCCCCATCCTCCTGCATAGGCAGGCGGTCGGGGAAAAGAGTGTCAGGAACGGAATGATGAAAGCTATGGACAGACAGGTATGAAGTCGGCGCTCGCTTATTCGCCGCGCAGATTTCACTCCACTTCCTGCTCGACGGAGGCGAAGGGAACACTCACGCGCCGCCCCCAGTATAAAAAGGTATCAAGAAGCGCGGGATTCCGCATTCGGCATAGCGGGGAAGAGCACCCCAAAGCGGCGAAAGGCCCGAAAAACGCCGCTATACTGGAGTTGCCCTGGGATATGGTTCTGTTTTCGTGACATGTCGTTCTGACAAAGAGGATAAAGGCGAAAGGGATGGCGTCCGTTTCGGCTTTTCCCCGAGCGGGCCAGCTCCCCCTGAACATCGCCCGGCGGAAAGACGGAAACCGCCCGTATACCCGGCAGCCCGAACTCCGCCAGTGGGACTCGCAACAGGCTGCCAACACGACCGGCTTCCGGCGTTAAAGTTCCCATGAGGAGGCTCTCCCCTATTGCGCCTCAAACTTGGCGAGCAGGCCATGTTCCCGGAGCTTGCGGTACAGCTTGCTCCGGGAAATCCCCAGAGTCCGGGCGGCCAGCACCTTGTTGTAGCGGGAATTGACCAGCGCGTCCCACAATACCTTGCGTTCGGCCCGGGCGCTGGCTTCTGAAAAGTTCTGACTGTCCTGGCGGGAGTCCTCTGCATCGGGTATCGTCCCGGCTACGGCCGCCGCCTCCAGTTCACGCATGAAGCGGGGCGGAAGGTGCTGGACAGTCAGCACGGACTGATCATCCCCTAAAGAATATAGCGCGTACACAAGTACATTCTTGAGTTCCCGGACATTGCCGCGCCACGGGTATTGGGCAAAGGCATCATACAGGGCGTCGTCAATCCGGATATCCTTCTGGCGATTGTCCCCGACGCTCTGGGTGACGAAATGCCGGACGAGAAGGGGTATGTCGCTCACGCGATCCCGCAGAGGCGGAATATCCAGTTCGAAAACGCTCAGCCTGTGGTACAGATCCTCGCGGAACTGGCCCTGCCTGACCATCTCCGCCAGATTTCTGTTGGTCGCGCCGATAAGCCGAAAGTCGGAATGGAGCTGACCCTTATGAGCTATCTTTTGGATTTCCCCGGTTTCAAGGACACGGAGAAGCTTCGCCTGCATGAGCAGCGGCAGTTTTCCGATGACACCCAAAAAGATGGTGCCCGTGTCCGCCATTTCAAACTTGCCCTTCACGCCGCCGACCTTGGCTCCCGTGAACGCCCCTGTCTCATAACCGAACAGTTCCGATTCCATCAGTTCCGGCGGCAGTGCGGCACAGTTCACAGTGACGAAAGGCCGATCCGAGCGCTGGCTGGCCATATGCAGAGCCTGCGCCACCAGCTCCTTCCCTGTGCCCGACTCCCCGCATACGAGAATCGGTTCCTGGCTGAACGCGAAACGCCGCCCCAAGCAGCGCATGTTTTCAATGCAAGGGGCTTCGCCCACAATAGCTTCGAACGTATATAATCCACTATTTTTATGTGCTTCCTTCTGCTCTGAGAAGGAGTAGGACTTCATTTCCAGATTGCGAACCGTATCCAACAAGGCCAGCAGCTTATCCTTGTCGAGATTGGAAGGGATGCTTTCGACCACCACCCCCCGCAGCTGACCCTGCTCATCCTGAATAGGATAGCGAAAGGAGACACCCCATACGTTGTTCTTAGTCTGGCTGGAACAGATGACCATCTTGCGCGTGCGGATGCTACTCATGACGCCACGCTCGCCAGTGAGAAAATAATCCGTTATATGCTTACCTATAACACTTTCAGGAAGGTTATACATTTTTAGAAAAGATTTGTTGCAATAGATAAAGAATCCTTTGTCGCAAAAGAGAGCAACACCTGTATGCAGGAGATCAAAAATACCGATATTTATACTTTCAATAATCTTCTCAAATGTTGCCTTCAATATCATTGAAGAGTCAATCATACAGACCTCTCAGTCATGCATTTTGTCTATTGTACAAAAATAGATTCATATATTTATTGACTGATATCGGAAGAGACTGTCATTGTTGAGGCATTTCCGACACATGCCGAATACATCAATATATACTTACTGGAAATACTGTTTTGACTCAAGCGTGACACCCGACAAGTTGCAGGGGGGCCTGCCGCTGTACTCCCGTCCGTTTTACACCTGATTCCGCAAGGAGATGCACCCACAGCGGAAAAAGCGGCTTCTGTCCTTTTGCGCCGAACTACGGGGAATAGCCGAGGAATCAAACTGCTCCTCGTTCCTGCGGAACGCCCTATCTACTCCAGGCTCCACTACCCGGATAATGAAGGGCCGACACCAAAGAGCTCTTCGTTATCTAGTTATTGCATTTTTGATGCCGGAGTCCATCCACCTCAGATATCCTAAAAAATCAAAACTATACGACACGATTGGGGATTAAAAAACAATTTTTCCCCCAAGTACCTTTTGGAGGCAAGAAAAGGGCCTGCATCGCCCGAAACGAGCCTCCTTTTGTCTCCTTAATCCGTCCTCGTGGCCCCTTCCAATGCAAAATTGCCCGGTTGTAGCCCCTCTCTCCCTACAAAGGATGTGACAGAAATAACGTTTAATATGTTCCAATATCGTGACACTTTGTACCCGCATCAATAAGGGGAAAAGACCTCCAAGATAGGTTTCCGTATAAAAAAACTGCTCCAACTATAGTAAGATACATTTTTAATCAATTTATATCATATAATTATAATAGAATCTATCAATAATAGTTCCTGTTCTTTTTGCTTGTAAAGCAGGCAGAGTGCGCCCCGGTACACGCACAAAATTGTACCGAACGGCTCTTTGTACCGATATTGACACAAATTGTCCCGGAAAACGTGCCGAAAAGAACTTTTCTCGATATATGGCGCCCACAATTCCGGGACAATTCTTCTCCGCTTTTTCACATAATTATAAAAAAACTTTTATTTCAGCGTATTATAGCGACAAAAAACACTGGCAAATTATTTGCAATAAAGAGAACAAGTTTCCGGTGGTTCCTGTTTTGGCTGTTCCATATCCCATATACTGATTAATAGAAATCAAAATGGTTCCAAATTGCACTGTAAAAGCACACATAATTGGATCATGCGCCCATAATGTGACTTTTTTTAACGTTATATAGATATGTATTTTGTGAAAATACCTATTTAATACATTACCATAATGTACATCAGTAAATGAATGACATCTTAATATATTAATATAAAAGAAGATACCATATTCAATTCTAAAACTATCATAGCGACTAGGATCAGTTCAACATCAGCAATGCTGGAAGGTTCCGGACCGGATGACCGGAGCGCCCGGCTCAGGCCGGAAAACGTCAAGAGACCTGAACATTCATCTCCACCAGGACGGAATTCTCATGAAAACAGGCAAGTTATACGGTGTGGGCATAGGCCCCGGCGACCCTCAGTATCTGACGCTCCGGGCGGCGGATGTGCTCCGCTCCGTGGATGTCGTCTTCACCGTGATTTCTCCAAATGCCTCGAACAGCGTCTCGCAATCCGTGGTGGACTATCTCCAGCCGCGCGGGGAAGTCAGGCTTCAGGTATTCAGCATGTCCCGCGACAAAACCATCCGCGAGGAGCAAGTGCGCGCCAATGCCGAGGCCATTATCGCCGAGCTGCGCGCCGGACACGACTGCGCCTTCGCTACACTCGGCGACGCCATGACTTACAGTACGTTCGGCTATGTACTGGAAATCATCCGCAAAGCCATTCCCAATCTGGATCTGGAAGTCATCCCCGGCATCACCTCATTCGCCACGCTCACCGCCAAGGCGGGAACCGTGCTCGTCGAGAACGGCGAACAGCTCAGGATTATTCCGTCGTTCCGCGCAGAAATGGCTGAAGCACTTGATTTTCCCAAGGGTTCGACGACTATCCTCCTCAAAAGCTACCGTAGTCGCGGTGCCCTTCTCGACCGGCTGGCCCGCGAGGAGAAGGTACAGGTCCTCTATGGTGAACACCTCGCCATGAAAGAGCAGGCCCTTCTGACCGATCCGGACGCTATCCGCGCCCGCCCGGAAAAGTATCTCTCCCTGATCATGGTCAAGAAACAATGAAAGCCCGCAGTTCCATCCCGCCGTGGAAGCGTCCGGGCTGGGTTCTCTGGTTCGTCCTCGCTGCCGTCTGCTCATGCTGGTTCATCCTGCATATGCCCGTGGACTCGCGCCGGATGAGGGACGCACCCACAACCGCCACGCAGACAGCGGACGCTTCCCCGGCAAGGGGCGCCCTCGGCGGCGTCCTCCCCACACAGGCGAGCGGACAACCTTCCGACGCGGAAAGGATCTTCATGAAGCTGGAGACCTTCGGACGGCTGTTCGCCATCGTGGGCATTGCGGCCTTTTGTGGAGGGCTAATGGAGGCCCGCCAGTGGCATATGGTGCTGGCGCTGCTGATGGGGCGCCTGACCCGCATGGCGCGCCTCCCGGAAATCGTGGGCCTTGCCATGCCTACAGCGCTCTGTTCCAACGCCGCTGCCAACAGCATTCTGGTAAGCAGCCATGCTGAAGGGCAAATCCGGACCTCGGCGCTTATCGCCGGGGGCATGATGAACAGTTACCTGGCCTACATTTCCCACTCGATCCGTGTGATGTTCCCGGTGATCGGGGCCATCGGCCTGCCCGGAGTACTCTATTTCGGAATGCAGTTCACGGGCGGTTTTCTGGTTCTGCTGTGTATCCTGCTCTGGAACCGTTGGTACGTCTCGCGGCACGGCGAGTCCCCTTGCGCGACCGAGTCCGGCTCCACCTCCCAGCCGCTGGCATGGCCGCACGCCATATCGAAGGCTGCCATACGCTCGTTCTCCCTGCTCTTCCGCATGGCCTGCATGACAGTGCCCCTCATGCTCGGCATCGAATGGCTCCTCAAGAATGGCGTGCTAGACTTCTGGGAAACGGCCCTCCCCCATGCTGTGACGGAACTCTTCCCGACGGAGCTCCTTTCGGCGGTCGCGGCACAGTTCGGCGGCCTGGTTCAGTCTTCTGCGGTTGCGGCGAATCTCCGGGCCGAAGGGTTGATCGACAATAGCCAGATTCTGCTTGCTATGCTGGTCGGGAGCGCATTGGGCAATCCCTTTCGGGCACTCAGGAGGAACCTCCCCTCGGCCCTGGCGATCTTTCCCGTGCCCATCGCCCTTTCCATCGTCCTCGGCATGCAGCTTTCCCGCTTCCTCGTCACGCTTGCAGGCATAGCAGGAGTCGTCTGGATGATGCTCAATACGCCATGACGAACACCCTAAAACTTCATCCCGGCGCGGAGGGGAAACGGCCCCGGCAACCGACGGCATGGCCCGCATGGGCAGCCGGATACAAGGAAAGAACATGGAAATACGCTGGAACCTGAACGGAGAGGAAATAGAGCGGGAGAGCTTCCGGGCCATCGAAGCGGAATGCGATCTGCACGCGAAGCTCCCCGCGCCCGAATGGCGTGTGGCGCGGCGGCTCATCCACACGACGGCGGATCCGCGCATTGCGGACACGCTGGTGTTCCGGCACGACGCCGTTGCTTCGGGCCTGAAGGCATTGCGGTCCGGTGCGCCGATATTCTGCGATTCCAAAATGATCCGTTCCGGCCTGTCCCTTGCCCGGTTGCGCAGGCTGAATCCTGGCTATGGCCCGGAACGGCTGCACTGCCATATTGACGACCCGGACGTTCTGGCACGGGCAAAGGCGGAAGGCCGCACACGCGCCCTGTGCAGCGCGGAAAAAGCCCGCCCTTTACTCGACGGGGCCATCGTCCTCATCGGCAATGCCCCGCTCGCGCTGGCCCGCATCGCCCGTTACGTGCTGGAAGAAAGTGCGCGCCCTGCCCTCGTCGTCGGAATGCCCGTGGGGTTCGTCAATGTCGTCGAGTCCAAGGCCCTCCTTGCCCGCTGCGCCGTCCCCCAGATTGCCCTTGAGGGGCGGCGCGGCGGGAGCGCCCTTGCGGTCGCCACGCTGCACGCCGTCATGGAGAGCGCCTGATAGTGAAAACGACAGGAAAACGCCGCTAAGGAGGGCTTTCGGCCCCCGCCGTCCCGAAACATTTGTTTTCCGGCGTTGCGCAGGAAAGGCTCAGGCTGCCTTGCCGCATTCCGCGCATTCTGTCCCGGATCAACTCCCGGTAATGGCCTGGCACGGAAACGCCAACGCAACCTTGGCATGGCCCCATTCCCTTCATGAATCCACAGGAGCCGGATACGATGAAAAAGGATCGGAAAAACTTGCGTTGGGGCTACTCCACGGGCGCGTGCGCGGCGGCGGCAGCGAAGGCGGCGTGGATACGGCTCACGCGCGGTGGGGCTCCCCAAAGCATCTGGGTGCACTTCCTCGACGGCAGGGAGCGCGAACTCCCGCTTCTGCAATCCGGCGCGGGGCACATGGCGGCCATCAGGAAAAACGGCGGTGACGATCCGGACTGCACGCACGGTGCCACACTGTACGCCGACATCCGCGCCTGTCTGTCCGGAGAAATCCGGGCTGAGGACTATGTCCTCCAGATCGGGAACGGCACGCTGATCCTGCGCGGCGCGGAAGGCATTGGCCTGTGCAACCGCCGGGGGCTCGACTGCGAGCTGGGCCGCTGGGCCATCAACACCGGCCCCCGCAATATGATCTCCGAAAATCTCCGCCGGGCCGGGTTTAGCTCAGGATGCTGGCTTCTTGAAATCGGGGTGGAAAACGGCGAGGAGCTCGCGAAGCATACCCTCAACTCCCATCTCGGCATCATGGGCGGCATCTCGCTTTTAGGCACCACCGGCCTGGTCCGTCCCTACAGCCATGAAGCCTACATCCATACCGTCCGCATCTGCGTGAAATCGCACTTTCTTTCCGGCGGTTCTACAATGGTCTTCTGCACTGGCGGGTGCACCAAATCCGGCGCGGAGATCCACCTGCCTCAACTGCCCGCAACCGCTTTCGTCAGTATCGGCGACTTCATCGCCGAAAGCCTCGCCGCAGCCTGCCGCTACGGCATGCGCGAGATCGCCGTGGCCTGCATGCCCGGGAAGCTCTGCAAGTACGCTGCCGGATTCGAAAACACGCACGCGCACAAGGTCAGCCAAGATATGGATCTGCTCCGCGCCGAAGTCCGCAGGACGCTCCCCGCCGAGACGGGCCTGCATGGAGCACTCAAGTACCGCGCTTCCGTGCGCGAGGCGCTTTTGTCCATCCCCCCGGACGCCCGGGACGGCCTCCTCCGCCGCCTTGCGCGGACCGCCCTCCGGCAACTCTCGCGCCGCTGCACGGGTAACCCGGCACTCCGCCTGCTCGTGTTCGATTTTGAAGGAGGGTTCCTCTTTGAAGAAGCGTGGGGAAGGCCCGAAGATGCCTCTCCCCGGCAGTCCACAGCCATCGCGGCGGAACCGGACGAACACATGAACGGGGATCAACCGGACCCGGCGATTGCCGACCCCGGCGAAATCGTGGGGCCATCCTACTTCATACAGGGGCATTCCATATGACGAACGGCAGAACGCGAGACGCCGTAGGACGCATCGACATCGTTTCGTGCGGAACCGGATTCCCCTCCGATACGGCCATTCTGGCTCTGTTGGAGGGGGCGGATGCGGTGTACGGCTCGCGTTCCCTCATGGCGTTGTGCCCCGTCCCGGTGAAAAGCACACGGACTATCGGGAGCGGTGTCCGAAAGGCCGCGGAAGAGGCCTTCGCGCTGGCCCGGGAAGGGAAACGCATCGTGGTGCTGGCCTCGGGCGACGCCCTCTATCACGACCTCGGCGGTACGCTTGCCGCACTCCGCAAGCCCGGCGACAACCTTGCGTACCATCCGGGAATCACGGCGTTTCAAGCCCTGTTCTGCCGCCTCGGCCTTCCGTGGCAGGATGCCCGCCTGTTCTGCGTGCATTCCGGCGGGGGGCTGCCCTCCCGCGGCATAGCCGAAGCGCCGCTGTCCGTAACCTATGCGGGGAGCCGCTACCCGGCGCACGCCATCGCCCGCGCCGTGCTCGGCGCGCATCCCGCATCGGCCCGACGCGCAGCGATCATCGCCGAACGCATCGGCTCGGACGACGAACGCATCCTGTCCGGGACTCTGGGCGAGCTGGCCGACGCCGTTTGCGGCCCGACGTCCATCCTCGTCATCTTTCCGGCCGCCCACGCCGATTGCCATGCTCAGGACGCGGCTGCTCCAACGCGGGGCAGCGCCTCCATTCAGGCCCCGATACTGGCACTGGGGCTTCCGGAAGAAGCCTTCGAGCGCGAAAACAACCTGATCACGGCATCGGACGTGCGTGCCGTCATCCTGTCGCGGCTGCGCCTCCCGGCTTGGGGGACGCTCTGGGACGTCGGGGCCGGAAGCGGCTCCGTGGGTCTGGAAGCGGCCGCCCTGCGCCCGACCCTCAGCATACACGGCATTGAGCGCAACCCCGAACGCTGCGCGATGATCGAACGCAACCGCCTCAGCATGGGCATCGCCAATTACACGCTGCATCCCGGCAACGCACTCTCCGTGATCCACCCGTCCTGCCCCGAACCCCGCGCCCCAAGCGCATACGGAGGCATCCTCCCCGATCCGGACCGCGTTTTCATCGGCGGCGGAGGAAAGGATTTGCCCGCGCTGCTGACGGCGTGCCGGGACCGCCTGCGGCCCAACGGCCTCATCGTCGTGAGCGCGGTCACGCTGGAAAGCTTTGTCACCCTCCTCTCATGGGCCCCCGACCACAGGGCCAGCCTCTGCCGCATCGACATCGCCAACGAATGCCCACTCGCCAAAAGGAGCCACCACTTCGCTCCGCAAAACACCATTTACGTGTTCACATTCCATAAAGAGGCAATTTCATGAAAGCACTCGTCGAATTCGTCGGCGCCGGACCGGGCGCGGAGGATCTCATCACCGTGCGTGGCCTGCGCGCTCTGGAACAGGCGGATCTCGTGGTCTACGCGGGTTCGCTGGTCAACCCCGCCCACCTCAAGGCCTGCAAAGCCGATTGCACCTGCCTCGACAGCGCCTCCATGAATCTGGGGGAACAGATCGAAGCCATGAGCGATGCCGCCCTTGCCGGGAAGCGTGTCGTGCGCCTGCACACCGGCGATCCCGCCATGTACGGCGCGATCAACGAGCAGATCCGGGGGCTGGCCCAAAAAGGCGTGGCCGCATCCATCATCCCGGGCGTCAGCAGCGTGTTCGCGGCAGCAGCGGCGCTCGGCTGCGAACTCACCAGCCCCGATGTGAGCCAAAGCGTCGTCCTCACGCGGACGCCCGGAAGAACGCCCATGCCTCAAGGCGAAGACGCCGCGGCCTTCGCCAGGACCGGGGCGATGCTGGTCTTTTTCCTGAGCACAGGAAAGGTCGGCGAGCTGATGCTCCATCTGATGGAACAAGGTGGGCTGGCCGAGGACACCCCGGCGGCGATCGTCTACCGCGCCTCATGGCCTGATGAGCGCATCCTGCGCGGTACGGTGGGCGACATCGCCCGGCAGGCCGAGGAAGCCGGGCTCGGACGGCAGGCGCTCGTCATCGTGGGCCGGGCCTTGGGAGCCAACGGCACAGCCTCGCGGCTCTACGACGCCGACTTCTCGCATGGCTACAGGAACCGTCTGGTTTCGGAGGATTTCGACGGACGCTGCGCCCTGTACGCCTTCACGGACAAGGGGCTGACGCGAGCCCGGGAGATCGCCGCCGGGCTGGGCCTGCCCACGGTGCTCCACAGTACGCATCCTTCCGGTGCGGAAGGCATCGTGCATATACCGGCCCAAGACTTCGACAGCCGCCTCGCCGCCAACTGGGCGCAGTTCGACGCGCATATCTTCATCGGCGCGACGGGGATCCCCTTCCGCAAAGCCGCCCCACTGCTGCGCGACAAGAACATTGACCCGGCCGTGCTTGCCTGTCCGGAAAGCGGCAGCCATGTGATTGCCCTTACCTCCGGGCATTTCGGAGGCACCAACCGGCTGGCCCGGCGCATAGCCCGCATCACCGGCGGACAGGCCGTAATCGGCTCCCCCGCGGACGTCAACAGCCTCCCCGCCTTTGACGAAGCCGCCGCACAGGAACACGCACGCATCCTCAACCCGGAAGCCGTCCGCGCCCTCAACGCCGCCCTGCTCGACGGAAGCCCCATAGCCTTCTGCGGAACCCGTGCTGTCTTCGAGCGCCATTTCGCCTCCACCGGGCAAGTTGCCTTCTTCGAGAACCCGCAGGATGTCACATGCGGCCATGCCATCCTCTGGGATAGCGAAAACACGCTTCCGGAAGAGGTTCTGTACCTTGATGTCTCCAGCCGTGCCTTCGTCCTCGGCGTGGGCTGCCGCCGCGGCGTCAAGCCGCAGGAGCTGCGCCTCGTCGCGGAACGGTATCTTTCCGAATTCGGCCTGAACGCGGAAAACATCGCCAGCATCGCCACCTGCACCGTGAAGGAGGACGAACCGGCTATCCTCGGATTGGGCGAGGCATGGCAGGTTCCCGTGGCTTTCCACAGCGCGGAGGAGCTGGATGCCGTGCCGGTGTCCGCACCCTCGGAAAAAGTGCGCGAAAAAGTCGGCACCGCTTCGGTGTGCGAGGCCGCGTGCCTGCTGTCCGCCGGATACGGCTCAATCCCCCAGCCCGCACTGTACGCCCCGAAATCCGCCTTTGGAGACGTCACGCTGGCACTGGCCCGTCTGCCGCATCTTCCCGTCCCCAAAAGCGGACAAGGGGAAATCGTCGTGGCCGGGCTCGGATCGGGCGCTCCCGGCCACATCACGCCGGATGTCGACACAGCGCTCAGGCGGTGTGACACCGTCGCCGGCTACAGCCATTACGTCGACTTCATCCGGGACCGCATCGCCGGAAAGCCCGTGATCCAAAACGGCATGAAGGGCGAGGTGGAGCGCTGCCTGTCCGCTCTGGAAGCGGCCCTCGACGGACAGAACGTATGTATGGTGTGCTCGGGCGACCCCGGGATTCTGGCGATGGCCGGCCTCCTGTACGAACTGCGCGCCCGGGAGCCGCGTTTCGGGGATATCCCGATCCGGGTCCTACCGGGGATCACCGCGGCGACTATCGCGGCGGCCTCGCTTGGCGCGCCGCTCCAGAACGGCTTCTCTCTGGTAAGCCTGTCCGATCTGCTGGTCCCGGCGGACGAGGTGCGCCGCAACATCCGCTCCGTGGCCCAATCCCTGCTGCCGGTGGCGCTGTACAACCCCGCCGGGCGCAAACGGCGGGCTCTGCTGGACGAAACGCTTGCAGTTTTCCGGGAACATCGGGGTAGGGACGTCCTGTGCGCCTACGTCAAAAACGCGGGCAGGGAGCAGGAAACCAAATGGGTGGGCAAGCTGTCCGAGTTCCCCGCCGCCGAGGTCGACATGTCCACGCTCATCATTATCGGCGGCCCCCGGACCCGCCTTGATTCCGGCGTCCTGTACGAGCCGCGCGGCTATGTGGAGAAGTATATGGAATAGGGGGAAGCGGGAACCGGAGGAACGGGGACAGCGCCTTTCGGAAGGGAAGCCGTTCCCCTCCCGAGCATTCCGCCCTCCGGTTCCCGCAGGGGCTCTTCCCGGCTTAAGAAAAGCGAAAACGCTCACCAACCTGCTGTGCATAATCACATATTGGGGCAATGCAAAAAGCTGACAAACGCCGAGCCGATGACGCCGAAGGCCCAAACAAGGGAACGGCGGGAACGGGTGAAAGCCCTTTTTCCGGAAGTTTCCCCCTCCCCCAGAACTTGGGAAGGATGCCATGAACACGACATTTCACGCATTTTGCCTTGCCGCCCCCCGATCCGGGGAGGGGAAGACGACGACGGGGATCGCGCTGATGCGTGCGCTCGCCCGACGCGGGCTGAAGGTGCAGAGCTTTAAGTGCGGGCCGGACTATATCGACCCGACCTTCCACGCTCAGGCCACCGGGCGCCCCGCCTGCAACCTCGATACATGGATGATGGGCCGCGAAGGCGTCCGCGCGCTGTGGGACAACCGCGCCCACGATGCCGACGCATGCGTCTGCGAAGGGGTCATGGGGCTGTTCGACAGCCGCGATCCCGGCGATCCGGCGGGAGGCACCGCCGACTGCGCCCGCGCCCTCGGCATCCCCGTCGTGCTCGTGTTCAACGCCCGGGGCATGGCGTGCTCCGCCGCCGCACTCGTTGCGGGGTTCCGGCTTCACGCTTCCCGGATGGGCGTCCAGCTTGCCGGAGTCATTGCCAACAACGTGGGAAGCCCACGCCACGCCGACATCCTCCGCCGCGCGCTCGAAAGCGAACGCCTCCCCCCTCTGCTCGGGGCCTTGCCCCGGAACGAGGCGTGGCGGATTCCCGAACGCCAGTTGGGCCTGCTCCCCTCCGAGGAAGCCGGTACCACGGAGGCGTGGCTCGACGCCCTTGCGGATGTTGCGGAATCCTCCGTCCATATGGACAGGCTCCTGAGCCTCACCGAAGCCCGCCGTCCGGAAGCCCGGGCCGTCCTTCCTCCGCGCGGCATCCGGCCCCGGCGCATGGGCATCGCCAAGGACAGGGCGTTCTGCTTCTATTACGAGGAAAACGAACGGGCACTCGCCGCCCGGGGATGGGAACTGCTGCCGTTCTCGCCGCTTGAGGATACGGCCCTGCCGCCCGGCATCGACGCGTTGTATCTCGGGGGCGGCTATCCCGAAGTCTTTGCCCGCGAGCTTTCCGGCAACGCGGCCATGCGTGAGGCCATCCGCGCTTTTGCCGAGCAGGGCGGAGAAATCTATGCCGAATGCGGCGGATACATGTACCTGTGCACCCGGCTCGAAGCCTCAGAGGGGAAGGACGGCAAGGGAGGAAGGACGGCAAGCTGGCCCATGTGCGGGGTCATCGACGCCACGGCCCGCATGGGCGGACGTATCCAATCATTGGGCTACCGAGAGGTAACCATGCTTGGAGACGCTCCGTTCGGGCTCGGGGGCGACGTCTTCCGCGGCCACGAATTCCACTGGTCGGACATTGAGCTGCACCGCAGCTACGCGCCGCTGTACGACGTACGCACAGCGTCCGGGCACGCCGATTCCGGCATCACCGCCGGGAATGTGCGCGCCAGCTATGTCCATCTGTACTGGGGCAACACCGGCGAGGCGAATTACGCCGGACGACCCGCGCCCTCGGACTTCACCGCCTGCCGTCCCGAACACCGAGCCGCCCGCCCGGGCGAGGCCAAAGCAACATGCGAAAACATCGGACAGGTTATCCTGCTCAACGGGCCGTCAAGCGCCGGAAAAACGACGCTGGCCAAAGCCCTGCGGGATCGGCTGTACGCCATGCACGGCATATGCAGCCTCATGCTGTCCATCGACCAGCTGCTGCGTTCGGCCACAGGCGGCCATGAATCGGTCCTCGCCGGCCTCGAACGGACCGGCCTGCCCTTCATCGAATCGTTCCACGCGGGAGTCGCGGCGGCGGCGAAAGCCGGAGCATGGACCATCGTCGACCATGTCATCGGCGAGGATCCCAGATGGATCGAGGATCTGCTTGGGAGGCTGGAAGCCATCCCCCTGCTGTCCGTCCAGGTGCTCTGCGACGACGAGGAACTGCGGAAGCGCGAGTCCGGACGTTCCGACCGTTCCCCTGACTGGCCGCACGCCCAGCGGCAGGCCCGGCACATTCACCTCCCCCTGCCCAACCAGATGGTGGTGGACACGACCCGGACCAGCCCCGAAGACTGCGCCGCCTGTATCCTCGCCGCACTGTCCGCCGAAAAAAACGGTATCCCCATCCGTCCCGGCGGGGGCGCACCCATTTCCACAACAGAACGAGGTTCCTTATGAAGCTCGATGCACACGGCGGCGACCTTCTCGCCATGGCGTCGGTGTCCAAGCGCGATCCCGCGTCCCTGCTTGATTTCAGCGTAAACGTCCGCCCCGAAGGCGCGCCGGAGTTCCTCCGTGCCGCGCTGGTCAGGGCGAATACGGGCCTCGCGGCCTACCCTTCGCCCAACGCCGAGGAGGCCCTTGCCGCTGCGGCACGCCGATACGGCCTGCCCGCCGGCCGCTTCGCCTTCGGCAACGGAAGCAACGAGCTCATCCACGCCCTCGCCCGCGTACTCAAAAGGCGCGGCGCACCCTGCGTTTCCATCGTCGAACCGGCGTTCAGCGAATACGCGCTGGCCTGCCGCCTTGCCGGGCTGGAAAGCAGCCCGCTCTGGGGCGGCATCGGTTCCGGTGCGGACGGGCAGCCTTCCGGCGATCTGCTGGCCGGGCTTGCCGAAACGCCCTCGGGTTCGGCGGTGTTTCTGGCCAATCCCTGCAACCCTTCGGGGCTGTTCCGCACGCCCGACGAATGCCTGTCCCTGCTGGCGGCGCGGCCCGACCTGCTCTGGATCATTGACGAGGCCTTCATCGAATACGCCGGGCCGGAAGCCGATGTGTCGATCCTGCGCCGGATGCCCTCCAACGGCGTAGTACTGCGTTCGCTGACCAAATTCCATGCCTTGCCGGGGGTGCGCATCGGCTATCTGGCGGCCTCGGCCGAACTGGCTGAAGCCGTCCGCGCCGATCTGCCCGCGTGGAACGTCAACGTGTTTGCGCTGTCCGCAGCCGTGGCCGCGCTCGGCGACACATCAGACTTCGCGGAACGGGCCCGTGCGGAAAATGCCGAACGCCGCGCCGATCTCGCAGCCGTCCTATCCGGCCTCCCCGGCGTGGAGGTGTTCCCCTCCTCCGCCAACTACATGCTGTTCCGCTGGAGAGGCGCCCCCAAAGACCTGTACGGCATCCTGCTGCGGCGTTTCGGGATCGCCGTGCGCGACTGTTCCAACTACTGCGGGCTCGACGACGGAACATGGTTCCGCGCCGCCGTCCGTTTCCCCGAGGAACACCACAGGCTCGCCGGCGCACTGCGGGAAGTAATGGAGGAAGGCGATGTCCCAAAGAAAAGCGCGGCGGATACTCCCCTGCTCGCTTACGGAGGGATGAAAAACCGGGAAGAAGACGAAGGAGACCTTTCTTTGAAAAAGATTTCCCCTTCCCCCGCGGACTTCCCCATCTCCTGCTCCTCTTCCGTCTTCCCCGCCGGGCGCTCCTCCCGCCGCACTCCAGCCCTCATGCTGCAGGGAACCTCTTCAAACGCGGGCAAGAGCATCCTCGCAGCGGCCTACTGCCGCATCTTCCGGCAAGACGGCTACAATGTGGCCCCGTTCAAGGCTCAGAACATGTCCCTGAATTCGGGCGTCACGGCCAATGGCGACGAGATGAGCCGGGCACAGATCGTGCAAGCGCAGGCGGCCCGCGCAGACCCCGATGCGCGCATGAATCCCATTCTGCTCAAGCCGCACTCGGATACGGGATCGCAAGTCGTCATCCTCGGGCAGCCCTTGGGACATATGGACGTCCTCGAATATTTCGGGAAAAAGAGGGAACTCTGGTCCGCCGTCACCGACTCTTATGACAGCCTCGCGGCCGAATGCGACATCGTCGTTCTTGAAGGCGCGGGCAGCCCCGGCGAGATCAACCTCAAGAGCCACGATCTGGTCAACATGCGCATGGCCGATTACGCTCGGGCATCGGTGTTGCTCGTCGGGGACATCGACCGGGGCGGCCTCTACGCCTCCTTTCTCGGTACATGGATGTCCTTCACCGACGCCGAACGCCGGCTGCTCACGGGATATATCGTCAACCGATTCCGGGGGGACGCATCCCTGCTCGGGCCCGCGCACGACTACATGCTGGCTCACACCGGCGTTCCCGTGCTCGGTACCATCCCCTACATCCGTGACCTCAACATTCCCGAAGAAGATATGGCGGGCTTCTCATGGGGACACACCGACTGCGGGGAAAAAAAGGCGGGGACTCTGGACATCGCCGTGGTCATGCTGCGGCACGTATCCAATTACACCGACTTTGCGCCGCTCGCCGCCGAACCCGACGT
>ENA-UEPS01001112-UEPS01001112.1-human-gut-metagenome-genome-assembly--contig:-NODE-1112-length-16278-cov-8.772545_pt1 | contig 16278 bp, 7 predicted proteins | sample MGYA00242904_ERZ507924 | MGnify/ENA primary metagenome ERZ507924 (study PRJEB26167, sample SAMN06115422) | human gut metagenome | host: Homo sapiens | place: China:Sichuan | collected 2014-10-16...
AACCCGGATCACTTCTTCCAGCACAGAGAATCTTGCAATCCGTTCTATGAAGCAGTTCCTGCTATCGTAGAAGAATACATGAACGAAATCAACAAGATCACAGGACGTAACTACGGCTTATTCAACTACTACGGTGCTGAAGATGCTGAACGCGTAATCATCGCTATGGGTTCTGTAACTGAAGCTGCCCGCGAAGCTATCGACCATCTGGTAGCTAACGGTGAAAAAGTTGGTTTGGTTGCTGTTCATCTGTATCGTCCGTTCTCTGCTAAGCACTTCCTGGCTGCTGTACCTAAGACTGCAAAACGTATCGCAGTTCTTGACCGTACCAAAGAACCGGGTGCAAACGGCGAACCTCTGTATCTGGATGTTAAAGACTGCTTCTACGGACAGGAAAATGCTCCGGTTATCGTAGGCGGACGCTACGGTCTGGGTTCTAAGGATACTACTCCGGCTCAGATTCTGTCTGTATATGAAAACCTGTCTTTGCCGACTCCGAAAGATCACTTCACTATCGGTATCGTAGACGATGTAACCTTCACTTCTCTGCCTAAGAAAGAAGAAATCGCACTGGGTGGCGAAGGTATGTTCGAAGCTAAGTTCTACGGTCTGGGTGCTGACGGTACTGTAGGTGCCAACAAGAACTCAGTGAAGATCATCGGTGACAACACTAACAAATATTGCCAGGCTTACTTCTCTTACGACTCTAAGAAATCTGGTGGTTTCACTTGCTCTCACCTGCGTTTCGGTGATCACCCGATCCGTTCTACTTATCTGGTAACTACTCCTAACTTCGTAGCTTGCCACGTACAGGCTTACCTGCACATGTACGATGTAACCCGCGGTCTGCGTAAGAACGGTACATTCTTGCTGAACACTATCTGGGAAGGTGAAGAACTGGCTAAGAACCTGCCTAACAAGGTTAAGAAATATTTCGCAGAAAACAACATTACTGTTTACTATATCAACGCTACTAAGATTGCTCAGGAAATTGGTCTGGGTAACCGTACCAACACCATCCTGCAGTCTGCATTCTTCCGTATCACTGGCGTAATTCCAGTTGACCTGGCTGTTGAACAGATGAAGAAATTCATCGTGAAGTCTTACGGTAAGAAGGGTGAAGACGTAGTCAACAAGAACTACGCTGCCGTTGACCGTGGTGGTGAATACAAACAGCTGACTGTTGATCCGGCATGGGCTAGCCTGGAAGTAGAAGGCGCTGCTGCCAACAACGATCCTGCATTCATCAACGAAGTTGTTCGTCCGATCAATGCTCAGGATGGTGACTTGCTGCCGGTATCAGCATTCAAGGGTATCGAAGACGGTACATGGCATCAGGGTACAGCTAAATACGAAAAACGTGGTGTAGCTGCATTCGTTCCGGAATGGAATCCTGAAACTTGTATCCAGTGTAACAAGTGTGCTTACGTTTGTCCTCACGCTGCTATCCGTCCGTTCGTACTGGATGCTGACGAACAGGCTGGTGCTAACTTCCCGACATTGAAGGCTGTTGGTAAACAGTTTGACGGCATGACATTCCGCGTACAGGTAGACGTTATGGACTGCTTGGGTTGCGGTAACTGTGCTGACGTATGTCCGGGTAACCCGAAGAAGGGTGGCAAGGCTCTGACTATGAAGCCGCTTGAAACTCAGCTGGGTGAAGCTGCAAACTGGACTTACTGCTCTGAAAACGTGAAGTCTAAACAGCACCTGGTAGACATCAAGGCTAACGTGAAGAACTCTCAGTTCGCTACTCCGTTGTTCGAGTTCTCTGGAGCTTGCTCTGGTTGTGGTGAAACTCCGTACGTAAAACTGATTTCTCAGTTGTTCGGTGACCGTGAAATGGTTGCTAACGCTACCGGATGTTCTTCAATCTACTCTGGTTCTGTTCCTTCAACTCCTTATACTACAAACGAAAAGGGTCAGGGTCCTGCTTGGGCTAACTCATTGTTCGAAGACTTCTGCGAATTCGGTCTGGGTATGGAACTGGCTAACAAGAAACTGCGCAACCGTCTGGAAGAAGCAATGAAGACTGCTATCGCTGCAGAAGGTACTCCGGCAGAATACAAAGAAGCATTCCAGGAATGGATCGACGGCCGCAACGATGCTGACAAGAGCAAGGCTGCTGCTGAAAAGATCATCCCGCTGGTAGAAGCTGCTAAAGATAAATGTCCTTCATGCGCTACGATCGCTGAATTCAAAGACTATCTGGTAAAACGTTCACAGTGGATCATCGGTGGTGACGGTGCTTCTTACGATATCGGTTACGGAGGTCTGGATCACGTAATTGCTTCTGGCGAAGACGTTAACATCCTGGTACTGGATACTGAAGTTTACTCTAACACTGGTGGTCAGTCATCTAAGGCTACTCCGCTGGGTGCTATCGCTAAGTTTGCTGCTTCTGGTAAGCGCGTACGCAAGAAAGACCTAGGTATGATCGCTACTACTTACGGATATGTTTACGTAGCTCAGATCGCTATGGGTGCTGACCAGGCTCAGACTCTGAAAGCTATCCGCGAAGCTGAAGCTTATCCTGGACCGTCACTGGTTATCGCTTACGCTCCGTGTATCAACCACGGTCTGAAAGCTGGTATGGGTAAATCTCAGGCAGAAGAAGCTAAGGCTGTTGAATGTGGTTACTGGCACTTGTGGCGCTTCAACCCGGCTCTGGAAGAAGAAGGTAAGAATCCGTTCTCACTCGATTCTAAAGAACCGAACTGGGAAGGCTTCCAGGATTATCTGAAGGGTGAAGTTCGTTTCGCATCTGTAATGAAACAATATCCGACAGAAGCTGCTGATCTGTTCGCAGCTTGCGAAGACATGGCTAAGAAACGTTATGCTTCTTACAAGCGTATGGCTGCCATGGACTGGAGCGAAGAAAAATAATCCCTGAGGGAACTATTTTCTAGCTAAATAAGTTCAGAGGACCGCCTCCTGATGGGGACGGTCCTCTTTTTTATGATCATCTGGTCTTTTTTATGATTATCTGGAGAAAACAGCATATGCAGGATCTTCCGCATCTGCCAGCATTTGTACCAGAGCCTTTCTGAGTTTGCCGGCCAGCTTTATTTCATTTCCGGCCAGATTATTCATCTGATAAGGATCATGTTTCCGGTCAAAAAGATATTCCCCGGTAATCTCACCTTCCTTGAACCTGACAGCATAGGTATACCGTTCATTACGTATGCCTCTTGCACCCGTCTCCGGATTCTTTCCTGTGGCATCCACCTGACTGTACAGCATATACAGCTGGTATTCCGGCATATCTTCCCTACTACCCAGAATCTGTTTGCTCAGATTACGGGTCTGGACTGAAGAAGGTATCTTGTCCTCCAATCCCATCAGAGACAAAATAGTCGGACAGAAATCCTCCACAGAAAGCAATAACTCCTGATCTACCCTTGGCGAGAGTTTGTCTCCCCAGGAAATCATAAAAGGAACTCTCATTGCTTCTTCATAGAAGATATTTTTCCCGATATTCTCATGCATTCCCATGGAATCCCCATGATCAGAAACAAAGACAACGATTGTATGATCAAACATACCGTTTCGTTTGAGCGCTTCAATGATCCGTCCAAACTGTTCATCTACTCCCGATATGCAGGCATAATAATCAAGCAGACTTTTCTTGAAATAATCAACATACTTCTGATCTGCGTTTCGGAGATGCGGCATTGCGGCTACAACCGAATCAACATTCAATCCTTTATAAAGTTCCTTATAATTGTCGGGCACCAGTTCATAACCCGTATGAGGAGGATTCATGGATACCATCATGGCAAAAGGCTGGTCTGATCCCTTGATACTATCCAGATACTGAATGGCAAGATCGGCCTCATATTCAGGCCCCCACTGATTCACATAATAAAAATCCTCGCGCCCGGCCTGAGAATTCCAGTACATGGGTTTCAGATGCCAGTCGTATGTACCATAAGCCACCCAATAGTCAAAGCCATGTCTTCTGTGAGGAGGACACCATTCATTCCAGGCCATTTCCCCCTTATTGTTGTAGCAGTCGATAAAAGGCTTCACAGGTTTGTCCAAATGCCATTTCCCGATGTATGCAGTATGGTAACCTTCCGAGTGAAGTACATCCGACCAGCAAGTCAGGTCTTCCCGCAATTCAACATCCTGTACGGCTGATTCCGACTGACAGTTGGTAATAACTCCATTCTTGTGCGGATAAGCTCCCGAAAGGAACATACCTCTGGCCGGAGATGATACAGGATACCCGCTGACAGCCTGGGTACACACGACTGCTTCTCTGGCAAAAGAATCAAAATGCGGAGTTTTTACCGCTTCCTTTCCTCTGAAACTGAAGGCATCTCCACGAAACTGGTCAGCCATTATGACCAGAAGATTAGGACGTTCATTACCGGAATTATCCGATACGGCAGTTGCCTGGACAGGAAGCTGATACAAAGTGGATGCAATAGCAGCAAAACAGAAATTCGCGTAATTTTTCATGGTATCTAAGTTTTATTTCAGCAAATGTAGCTATTTGAACGATAATACAAAAAATCAAATTGCTTTTTTATCGGGGTCCTACCATACTCCAGATAGTTAATTTTCACAAAAAACAAGAAGGGTGAGAAACTTTTGCTAATTTTGTAAAACGTCTGAAAATACAGAAAACTGACCGGTACTGTTATCCCGACCATAACGCCGGAATGTATCTGATCTTTCCAGACAATGGGGTATGAAAAACTATATGTACAAATCTATTAAATTTATAAACCGAAGTCTATGAAAAAAATCAGTTTCTTATTGTGCCTTAGCATGACTTTCAATAATCTTGCAATAGAACAGGCATCAGCCAAAGAAACAAACAGCTATGAAACATGTTTTGTCTATGAAAACATGGATGAAAACAAGGTCAGTCTTGAAGAAATCGCCAGGGAATTATTCGCCGATCCTCTGTGTACGACACTGAACAAAAAAGTCGGAAAAAGAAAAATCAAGTCTTGCAAAAGCGAAGAGTTAAGAAATCTGGCCACAGCCCTGTATAACAAACAATATGACACTCAATTCCGTGTAAACTCCTTTAAACCGGTCTACAGTCCGGAAGCACTGGGAAAACTGTTGCATATCGGAGACGGTTACAGCACCTACCAGCATATTACAGGTATCGTACTCAAGCCCGGAAAACACATCATCGTTGTCGACGGTCTGAAAGAAGGCAGCAAACTCGGCGTGAAAGTAGCGGATTTGTATGCTCCCAATCAGGGAGACGAAGACTGGAGCCTTCATTTCGAAAGATTCGAACTCAAAAATGGGATTAACGTCATTGAGAAAACTTCCGAATGGACAGGACTTGCCTATATGGATTACTACTTCGACAACCCGGAAAAAGAAAATACGGTTAAGGTACATTTCATCACCGGAGAAGTCAACGGATATTTCGATGCATCCGTAAATACCAACGAAGACTGGGACAGAATGCTTGCCAACGCTGTCTATCCGGTTTTCGATGCAACAGGAAGCAACATACACCTGGCTTACCCGGTAGAGGATCTGAAAAAATATGCACCCGGCCAGGGTAAGGAACTGATTGATGTTTACGAACAGCTGGTGTCCAAGCAACATGAAATCATTGGCTGGAAAAAATACAATCACATCACAAACAATAAAATCTTTGCCCGCGTCAACTACGGATATTACATGTTCCGCGACGGTGATGGCGTAGCCTTCAAGTTCGATACCATGAAACGTGTGGCCGATCCTGTTCACATGCGGACAAAAGACGAAGATGCCTGCTGGGGATTCAGCCATGAAGTGGGACACGTACATCAGCTGCAAACCTATCTCTCATGGGGAGGATTGGGTGAAACCAGCAATAATATCTGTACCAGATATTGTACGCAGGCTTTCGGATACAAGAACAGACTTTCCTCAGCTTTTGCCAATGCTGAAAAGAGTTTCCTGGAAGACAGCAAGGCCGGTACGATCAGCCCTTCCCGAAGAGCCGGAGGCATGAACGATTCCATCATCTCTTCCTGCAAGATCAATCCGGACAAAGCTATCAGCTATCTGGAAACAGATGTCTTTGAAAGACTGGTTCCGTTCTGGAAACTGCAATGCTACTTCACTCAAAACGGCTATCCTGATTTCTATCCCGATTTATACGAAAAAATGAGAAACTCCGAAAAAGAACATCCGGAACTGAAAGATCTGGACAGAAGCAGCAACGTGGTTCCATTCCAGCTGAACTTCATCCGGGGAGCTTCCCTACTGGCCGGAAAGAACCTTTATCCTTATTTTGAAAAGTTCGGTTTCTTCCGCATCCTGAAACTTTCATACGGAGATTACGGAGACTACAACTACGAAATGACTACCGAAATGAGAGACCGTTTCAAGAAAGAAATGGAAGAACTGGAAAAACAGCAACTGATCAAGCCGCTCACTCCGGAAGAACTCAACGCACTGATTTATGCTAAAGAAAAAGAGTAACTCAAAGTCTAAATACGAACAAACCATGAAACGAATTTTTCCTCTTTTACTGGGAGGCCTGCTGCTGGCAGCTCCCATTCAGGGACAGGAAAAACCCCTCCCTTCATTATATGGCACCGGAGTCTGGAATGCTGATTCACTCGGCAATCACAGAGTGGTGGTTTCCGTTGACCAGCCCTCAGATGCAGTTCTGGCTCTCATCCAATGGCGACGGAAAGATTTCAATCCGGAAAACAAGGATCTGATTGTCATTGATGCCAAGACCGGAAAGCGCATCACCAACGTATGCCGCTTTCAGATCAACCGGGAAAAAGGTGAGGTCGTCTTTCAGCCGCAAACCGTTCCGGGAGACTATTACATCTATTACCTGAAAAATATTTCTTCAGGAAGCAAATATTATCCGACCGTAACTTATCCGGGATTTGAAGAAACAGCATCTGCCGAATGGAAAAAGGCCAACCGCCTGACTGGGAAAAAGGCTCCCGAACTACCGCAGGCTACCGTCAAGCAATTCCAGGCCATCAATGAATTCCATTCTTTCTACCCGATGGAAGTGATCGCCACTGCCAAAGAAAAAGACGACTTGCTGAAATCCCAACCAGAGGATCCCTATATTCTGTTTACGGAAGACCGGCGTTACCCGATCCGCATGACAACGGATCTGCCCTATAAATGGATAGAGGACAACCGCCATGATTCTTTTGAGGGAACGGCAGACAAGGGAGAATATTACACCTTCCAAATCGGTCTTTGGGCGGCCCGCAAGGATGTCAACCACCTGAAGCTTACCTATTCTGCTCTGGTTAATTCACAAACCGGCGAATCAATCCCCGCTTCTGCATTCACCTGTTTCAACACAGGAGGTGTAGATGTCACCGGAAGTGTGTTCGAAAAAGACTGTTCCGTCCCCAAAGGAAAAGTACAGGCCCTGTGGGTAGGAACGATGGTTCCTGAACAGCTGACAGCCGGACAGTATACAGGAACAGTAACCGTTCAGGCTGCAGGAATGAAACCCAAACAGGTAAAAGTGACCCTGAATGTCACTGACAACCTGATTGCCAACCATGGAGACAATGAACCCTGGAGACATTCGCGCCTGCGCTGGCTGAACTCCCAGATCGGTTTTGATGACGAAGTAATCGCTCCCTATATTCCTCTGAATGTACAGGACAAGACCATTTCACTGCTGGGACGCAAGGTGACTCTTCAGCCCAACGGATTCCCGGCACAAATCACTTCTTATTTCAAGGAAACACTCACCGAAATAGGAACAGAAGGACTGGATATCCTGTCCAGACCGATGGAACTCACAACCGGAGAAAACTGGGAGAACCTGGACTTCACCTATACCAAACGTAAGGCCGGTGCTCTGGGATGGCATGCCACCAATCAGAACAATCAGTTCATTATGAACCTGGACGCCCAGATCGAGTCTGACGGAAACATGGAATACAAGGTAGTGCTTATTGCCCGCAAGGATGGTGAAATAAATGACATTGCACTCCGTACCGAACTGGCCCCCAACATTGCACAATATATGATGGGATTGGGAGAAAAAGGCGGCTACTGCCCCCAGAATCTGGAGTGGAAATGGGGCGTTGAAAAAAATCAGGATGCCCTGTGGACCGGCAGTGTCAATGGAGGACTGCAACTCCGATTCTATGACGACAAATACGAACGTCCGCTGAATACGAACTTCTACCACGAGAAACCGCTGCACATGCCGGTTTCGTGGTGTAACAACGGCAATGGAGGTATCAAGCTGAGTGCAGCAGGAAAAAACACCCTGATCAATGCTTATTCAGGAAAACGTACAGTCAAAAAAGGTGACCGCCTGTGCTTCTACTTCAACGTACTGATCACTCCGTTCCGTACCATCAATCCCGACAAGCAATGGCAGGACCGCTATTATCACGGATATGACTTCATCGACAAGACTCATGAATTCGGAGCGACCGTAGTCAATATTCATCACGCCAATGCCATCAATCCGTTTATCAACTATCCTTTCCTGCGCACCAGAGAAATGAAAGCTTATATTGACGGAGCTCATGCAAAGAATATGAAAGTGAAGATCTACAATACGGTACGTGAACTTTCAAACAGCTGTACCGAGATCTTTGCCTTGAGAAGCCTCAACGGAGAAATTTTCTCCAAAGGTAAGGGAGGCGGATATTCCTGGCTTCAGGAACATTACGACCAGGATTACATCGCTGCCTGGTTTGCCTATAATGTACAGGATGCTGCGATTGTAAATACCGGAGTATCCCGCTGGCACAATTACTATATGGAAGGACTGGACTGGCTCGTCAAGAATGTCGGCATCGACGGACTGTACATTGACGACCTGGCTTTCGACCGCATGTCCATGAAACGTGTACGCAAGATTCTGAACCGTACCAACCCCGGTGCCATGATCGACTTGCATTCAGCCAACCAGTTTAACGACAAAGACGGCTTTGCCAACAGTGCAAACCTGTATCTGGAACACTTCCCCTACCTGGACCGCCTGTGGTTCGGCGAATATTTCGACTACGACATGCCGCCCGAGTTCTGGATGGTGGAAGTATCTGGTATCCCCTACGGACTGATGGGAGAAATGCTGTGGGAAGGTGGAAACAAATGGCGCGGAATGCTGTATGGCATGACCGGACGTAACCCGGGATATGGGGTGGACAACCGTCCTCTTTGGAAATTCTGGGATGAGTTTGGAATGAAAGGCAGTGAAATGATCGGTTACTGGGTGAAGGATAACCCGGTCAAGACCGGCAGAGAAAAAACCCTCGCCACCATCTACCGTAAAACCGGAACCAAGACACTGGTCTCACTGGCAACCTGGGAAGACCATGATGTAGATGTTACCCTGCAAATTGACTGGGCTAAACTGGGCCTGGATCCGGCCAAGGTATCTCTGCATGCCCCGGCTATTGAAAACTTCCAGCCCGAAAAGACCTGGAAACCGGGAGACACCGTAACCGTTCCGAAAGGAAAAGGATGGCTTATCGTGATTGAATAACCGAAGGATTCCATCGAATAAAAACCATTTATCACATGAAAAACAGAATACTAACCCTGACAACCTGTGTCTTCTGCCTGGCTCCGCAAGGATTTGCCCAGCATGTATCCGTTCAGGAACAGACAGAGACCCTGAAAACCTATAAATTCTCTGATCCGAATCCGGTAGCAACTCCTTCCAACCTGTTCTATCCCTACTTCCGGTTTGACGGATTTACAGCCAAAGGTGAAAACCGGGAATGGAAAACAGTTGAATTGGAGAATGATTACATCAAAGTTACCCTCTTTCCGGAAGTAGGCGGAAAGATATGGGGAGCCGTGGACAAAACCACCGGTAAAGACTTTATCTACAAGAACGGAGTAGCCAAATTCCGTGATATCGCCATGAGAGGCCCCTGGACCTCCGGCGGTATCGAGTTCAATTTCGGTATCATCGGACACGCTCCCACCTCCAGCACTCCTGTGGATTATCTGGTCAGACAAAAAGATGACGGCAGTGTAAGCTGCTACCTGTTCTCCTACGAATGGCTGACACGCACGGCCTGGACTGTGGAAGTCAATCTGCCTAAGGACAAAGCTTACTTTACAACCCACACCACCTGGTACAACCAGTCCGATGTTGATCAGCCTTATTACCAGTGGATGAATGCCGGATACCGGGTCGGCCAGAAAGCCGAGTTCTGTTATCCGGGCGACCATCTCATCGGACACGGGGGTGAGGTTTCCTCGTTCCCGGTAGATGAAAACAACCGGAACATCGGATGGTATGACTCCAATAATTTCGGCAATTCCAAGTCTTACCACGTTCTGGGATATTACAATGACTATTACGGCATCTACTGGCACGGAGAAGATTTCGGATCCATCCATCATTCCAATTTTGATGAGAAACTGGGTATGAAAATCTTCCTGTGGGGACAGTCCCGTGAAGGAGGTATCTGGGAAGACCTGCTGACCGACCAGAACGGCCAGTACATCGAACTGCAGTCCGGCCGAATGTTCAACCAGCCGGCTTCCAACAGTGCCTACACCCCTTACAAACATCATTCGTTCGCACCTCAGATGACGGATGCATGGACCGAATACTGGTATCCCGTCAAAGGAATCAAAGGAGTGTCCAAGGCCAGCACCATCGGGGCCTTGCACGTAATGCGTGAAGCTGACGGGCTGAAACTGGCCTTTTCACCGCTGGAAAAACTGTCAACCGATCTCAAGATCTACAAAGACCAGCAGCTGGTGGAAACACTGTCTCTGACTGCCAACGTCATGGAACCGGTCACCCTGACTTCCCTGAAAGGAAAAGACATCCCCGAAGGCCACCTGAAAGTAGTCATCGGAGACAATCTCCTGGTCTACTCGGATAATCCGGAAAACTTCGACCTGAAGCGCCCCATGACCCTTCCCGAAGATTTCAACTGGAATTCTGCTTTCGGACTTTATACCCAGGGAGAACAATGGCTGAACCAGAAAGTATGGGACAAGGCAGAAAGCTACCTGAAGAAATCCCTGAAACAGGATGCCAACTTCTCACCGGCTCTGGTACGCCTTTCCTCCCTCTATTACCGGGAAGGCAGATATCAGGAAATGATTCCCCTGCTGGAACGGGCTTTGGGACTGAATACCTATGACGGAGAAGCCAACTACCTGTACGGACTGGCCAACCGCATGCTGGGCAATGCAACAGAAGCAAAGGCTGCTTTTGCCATTGCCACTTTTTCAGCTTCAGTGCGCACTGCCGCTTACGAACAGCTGGGCGAAATGTATGCCTGCGACCGGAACTGGACCAAAGCCGAACAATATGCAAAGAAGAGTCTGACTTACAATGCCATGAATCTTCATGCCCGTCAGTTGCTGACCATGATTTACAGAAAGACTGGCAGAACAGAACTGGCGAAAGAACAGATCAGCCAGGTGCTGGATCAACTGCCTTTGTATCATGGTCTCCGATTTGAAGAAGCCTGGCTGTCCGGAAACCATACTCCGGAACAACTTGCTTCATTCGCTTCCCAGATCCGTAATGAACTGCCGGCCGAAACTTATCTGGAACTGGCCGAATGGTATGAAAGAACCGGATGTGAGGAAGAAGCCATCGCCCTGCTCACCTGTGCCGGAAATCATCCGATAGCCCTGTATCAGAAAGCCTGGCTGCAGAACAGACAAGGAGCAGCTCAGGAAGCCCGGGAAACACTGGAACTGGCCAATGCCCAGTCACCGGATTATATCTTCCCCTTCCGTCCGGAAACCCTGAAGTACCTGGATTGGGCCGAATCGCAGTCAGCCAACTGGAAAATCAACTATTACCAGGGACTGATTTACTGGACCAACCAGCAGAAGGACAAAGCCATTTTGGAAATGAACCAGTGTGACAATGCAGGCTATGCACCTCTGTATCTGTCGCGCGCACAACTCAAGGAAGGCGAAGCCAGACTGGCAGACCTGATGAAAGCCGAGCAGACAGATCCTTCATGGAGAGCCGGCATGGCCTTGCTGAACTATTATACCGCAGAAAGTAACTGGGACAAGGTGGTAGAAACAGGCAAAAAGTACATCCGGAAATATCCGGACAACTATTACATCGGACTGAAATATGCCAACGGTCTGTGCGAAACCAGACAGTATGGTTCCTGCATTTCCCTGTTGAGCAAGATGCAGGTGTTACCGAACGAAGGTTCCTATGCCGGCAGAGCCGTATATCGTGCTGCTAACCTCTACCAGGCAATGGATCAGTTCAGCAAACGCCGGTATGATGCAGCCCTGAAATCCATAAAAGCCTCCGAAGAATGGCCGGAAAATCTGGGTGTAGGAAAACCTTACGACGATCAGATAGACAAACGGCTGGAAGATTATCTGGAAGCCAAGGTATATGAAAAGAAAGGAGAAACGGCAAAAGCCCAAACCCTGCTGGACAAAGTATCTTCCCATCCTACTTCCACCCGCAATTTCGAATCAGCGCATTTGCTGACGGCACTGGCTTTGCGTGACACAGGCAAACAGGCAGAAGCCGACAAGCTGGTTGCCTCCTGGAAAAAGGATTTCCCGGAAAGCAAACCGGCACAATGGTGTGCTGCCGTTTATCATGGAAACATGGACCAGGCCAGAGAACTGTTGAGCAGCAGATATGCTTCCAACGAGACTACTCCCTGGGAAACCGGTTACCGGGATACAAACTTTGACCTGATCGCAAGACTGTTCAAATAATTCTGCCCAACCGGACTGCTGTAACTCTGTCCGGTTACCAGACAAGAAGGAGGCCCCAAAATCATGTTTACTCCAGACATTAAAGATTTTGGGGCCTTCCCTTTCTTGAAAAAGCCCCGCAGATTTCTGATTTTTTTCTGAGAAAAAGTAGCGAAAGAATCTGATAATCAGACAAGATACAAATTTCTCAGAAATCCGCGCGGCCCCCTGTCATTGTTTTTCGGACATATTCTCTTTACCTTTGCTCAAGTATAAATTCAAAGGAATATGACAAGAAAAAACCTATTAAGAAAAGCATTATCCGGATTGTTGATTCTGACATTTGCCGGATGTCATCCGGGGAAAGAAAAAACGCAGGAAAAATGCCAGACTCTCCAGATAGAAACGGAAACGGCAGCCGGTAGCATCCGCCTGTCAGAAGTGGCAAACGGCTCACTGGTTGTTCTGCCCACCTCCGATTCATTACTGCTCAGTGAAATAAACCAGATTCATCTGAGAACAGATTTTCTATATGTAGCGGATCCGTCTGCCGTATATAAATTTTCTTTATCCGGAGAATGTCTCGGTGCAATCCACCGCCAGGGAACAGGACCGGAAGAATATGCAAACGTAAGTGATTTTCAGACCGACGGTGAACATGTGTGGGTATTGAGCCGCAACACGCAATGCATAAACAGCTATTCATGGGACAACAACTGTACCAGCCGCATCAATTTGGACCTCTGGATGGAAAACATCTGTCTGACAGACAGCAATACCCTATACATTTATACAGGCAATGACATGAGCAAGGATAACCGGTTCCAGCTTCATGCCTTGTCACTGAGTGATTCAAGCTCCAAGCATCACTTCCTGCCTGTTGACAAGGCCAAAGCCCAATATCTGTTTGTAAAGTCAAAGAACATTTTCCAGCAGAACGGATCGCACACCTACTTTACCCAGCTGTTCAACGACACCGTCTACAACCTGAACGCTGCAGCCTGTACCCCTGCATTTGTACTGGACTTCTCAGGCAAGAATATTCCGTCTTCTTTCTACAACCAGCCCTATGAACACATCATGGAGTTCTTTGAGAAACTGCATCAGGAAGACCGCTTTGCATACGGAACAGACTGTTTTCTGGAAACAGACAAAAACTACTGGGCCGGCTATTTCTACAAAAAGCAATACCGGATGTCCATCCTTCCCAAATCAGCTGACGGAAAGCAAATCTGTTTCGGTACACTTCTGGTTGACCAGCTGTATGATTATCCGGTCAATCTGACGGATGTAACATTGTTTGTCCAGGATAACGGACAGATCGTCCTTCCTTTACAGCCAGACGACATCATGGAATATGGCCGCACGCATTTATCCCCGTCCCAGCAACAGGAACTTGCAGACAAGCTTCACTATACAGACGACCAGAATCCGGTGCTGCTGCTCATCCGGGCCATCTGAACCGAAACTTCATCCATTCGTACAACCTAAAAAAACAAATTCTATGAAATCAATACAACGCAACACACTCCTCATCATATTTATGGTCTTGACGGTATGTCTTCCCTCATGCAAACAGGAAGGAACCGGTGAGAAATGGCAAAAACAACGGAATGAAAAAACAGATGTCAGAAACCGGATCCGGGAAATCAGTATGGAAGACGTACTGATCGGAGCCATGGCCAAACCTTATGTTTTCGATGATTATCTCATCATAGCTGACTACCGCTCCATGGAGAAAATGGTACACATCTTCAACAAGAACACATTTGCTCCCTTATGCAGTTTCGGAGATCCCGGACAGGGCCCCAAAGAAATAACCGTCCTCGGAACAGTGGCATGGAATCCGGAGAAGCGGGAACTGTACGTGACGGATCACGGCCAGCTCCGCATTCTCGGCTATCAGCTGGACAGCCTGCTCCAGAATCCCGGATACGAACCATTTGTCAAGCTGAAACTGAACGGTATGAACTTCCCGAACGATTATTGCTACATCAACGATACACTGGCTTACGGCTCTTTCATCCAGCCCACCTCCTCTTCCACTTTCCTGCAGACCAGCGGCAAATGGAACATGCAGACGGGAGAAATCAAGCTCACGGCCTACACCCATCCGGCCGACCAGAAAAAACGTATCAGTTACGCCGTTTCTCCAGCCAGCCAGACGCTGGTGGAATGCAATGGCAGATATGATCTGATCAGCCTCTACAACCTGGAAGGCGAACTGCAATGCAATGTCTACGGTCCCAACTGGGATGAAAGCGGAGACAGAAAAAAACATTTCTCAGAGGTTCAGATCTGCGGAGACAAGATCATAGCCTTATACTCGGGACAAGACTGGAACAAAGGCAATCTGGGGGAAATATTTCATGTGTTCAACATGAAAGGCGACTATCTGAAAACCCTGGTTGTAGGCCGTCCCATCAACTACTTCTGCTACGATAAAGACAACAACCGGATCATCATGAATCTGGACGATGAAATCCAGTTTGCTTATCTGGATCTGGAAGGGTTATTGTGAAAAATAGTTTTTTTAATAATTCTCGGTTTTCACCAGATCTAGAAGAATTTCACAATTCTTTTCCAGACAATTGAACAGGCTATAGAAATTTCATTATACATAAGTGTAACCCTTATCATGGTTATAGACCTTGAAAAACTTGTAAAAAGATTTACATAAGCCCCATTATGGGAACGTGCCATTTGAAATTCCTGATAATTGGGAATGGTGTAAATTAGGAGATATTGTTGATTTCCAAGGTGGTTATGCCTATAAAAGTAATACTTATGTTAATCAATCTGACTGGCAAGTTATAAGAATAGGGAATGTCAAGAATGATAATCTAGTCCTTGATACCCAGCCTGTATTTGTTGAAGAAGTAATTGGTAGGGAAACTAAAAAATACTTATTGCAAAAAGATGATATTCTATTCACAATGACAGGCACAAAAGGGAAACGAGATTACTTCTATTCAGTTAAAGTTCCATCAGTGAAGAAGAAACTACTTCTGAATCAACGTGTTGGCTGCCTTAGACGCTTTTCTTCAGAAGTTAATATAGATTTTTTATGCTTTGCATTGAAAGGAGAATATGTATTAGATGCAATATTTTCCACTGAAACAGGAAATGTTAGCCAAGGGAACATCGGGTCAGAAAATACTCTAAATTTGAATATCGCCATTCCTCCCCTTGCTGAACAACGACGTATTGTATCAGAAATAGAACGTTGGTTCTCATTGATTGACATCATTGAGAATGGCAAGCAAGACTTACAGACCACCATCAAGCAAGCCAAGAATAAAATTCTTGACCTTGCCATTCATGGAAAACTCGTGCCACAAGACCCGAATGATGAGCCAGCATCTGAATTGTTAAAACGAATCAAGCCGAAAGCAGAGATTACTTGTGATAACGCGCATTATACGCAGTTACCTAAAGGATGGTCAGTTGCACCAATGCAAATACTATGTTCTTTAATTGATGGTAATAAACAAAATGATATAGAACGAATAAATCTTGATGTCAAATATTTGCGTGGCGAACGAGATCCGAAGACTTTTGCATATTCCGGCGGATACCCGTTCAGCATTTCCGGTGATATCCGTTCAGTCCCCAGTTAGTATTCAGTGTTGTTGG
>ENA-UEPS01001124-UEPS01001124.1-human-gut-metagenome-genome-assembly--contig:-NODE-1124-length-16183-cov-2.620452_pt1 | contig 16183 bp, 6 predicted proteins | sample MGYA00242904_ERZ507924 | MGnify/ENA primary metagenome ERZ507924 (study PRJEB26167, sample SAMN06115422) | human gut metagenome | host: Homo sapiens | place: China:Sichuan | collected 2014-10-16...
TATCTCGGCTTAAGTGAAGTTACCTTTGATATTGCCGACGGAAAAACGCTGGTTATTGGCAATACAGAGAATGACGGAGCTGTTGACTCTATTGCTGGTACCGGGTTAATCACCAAAACAGGTTCCGGCGATCTGGTACTTAATGCAGATAACAATGACTTTACTGGTGAGATGCAGATTGAAAACGGTGAAGTTACCCTGGGCCGCAGCAACTCCCTGATGAATGTCGGCGATACGCATTGCCAGGACGATCCGCAAGACTGCTACGGTCTGACGATAGGGAGTATTGATCAGTATCAGAATCAGGCTGAGCTAAACGTTGGCTCGACCCAACAAACTTTTGTGCACGCATTGACGGGCTTTCAGAATGGCACTTTAAATATCGATGCTGGTGGCAACGTTACTGTTAATCAGGGCAGTTTTGCTGGCATCATCGAAGGTGCTGGTCAGCTCACCATTGCGCAAAACGGCAGCTACGTGCTGGCAGGGGCGCAGTCGATGGCGCTAACCGGCGATATAGTCGTTGATGATGGTGCGGTGCTTTCGCTGGAAGGCGACGCGGCAGATCTTACCGCTCTCCAGGACGATCCGCAGTCGATCGTGTTAAACGGCGGTGTGCTCGATCTCTCTGATTTCTCCACCTGGCAGAGCGGCACATCATACAACGATGGCCTTGAAGTCAGTGGCAGCAGCGGAACGGTTATCGGCAGTCAGGATGTGGTAGATCTTGCAGGTGGCGACAATTTGCATATCGGCGGCGACGGGAAAGATGGCGTCTACGTGGTGGTCGATGCGAGCGACGGGCAGGTAAGTCTGGCAAACAATAATAGTTATTTGGGCACAACACAAATCGCCTCCGGTACGCTGATGGTGAGCGACAACTCGCAGCTTGGAGATACCCACTATAACCGCCAGGTTATCTTTACCGATAAGCAACAAGAAAGCGTGATGGAGATTACCTCCGACGTTGACACGCGTTCAGATGCGGCAGGCCACGGACGTGATATTGAAATGCGCGCCGACGGTGAAGTGGCAGTTGATGCGGGGGTAGACACGCAGTGGGGCGCACTGATGGCTGACAGCAGCGGGCAGCATCAGGATGAGGGTAGCACATTTACTAAAACGGGGGCGGGTACGCTGGAGCTGACCGCCAGCGGTACAACGCAGTCGGCAGTACGTGTCGAAGAAGGCACCCTGAAAGGTGATGTTGCTGATATCCTTCCTTATGCTTCGTCACTGTGGGTTGGTGATGGGGCAACGTTCGTTACTGGCGCGGATCAGGATATTCAGTCAATTGATGCTATTTCCAGCGGCACTATCGACATCAGCGATGGTACGGTTTTGCGTCTGACCGGGCAGGATACTTCCGTCGCCCTTAATGCCTCATTGTTTAACGGCGATGGGACGCTGGTGAATGCTACCGATGGCGTGACGTTGACAGGTGAGCTTAATACCAACCTTGAAACTGACAGCCTGACTTATCTTTCCAACGTGACGGTTAATGGCAATCTGACCAATACGTCCGGTGCGGTTAGCCTGCAAAATGGCGTCGCTGGCGATACGCTGACGGTAAACGGTGATTATACCGGCGGCGGTACGCTACTGCTCGATAGCGAATTAAACGGCGATGACTCGGTAAGCGATCAATTGGTGATGAACGGTAATACTGCTGGCAACACAACTGTGGTGGTTAACTCCATTACAGGGATTGGTGAGCCGACATCGACAGGCATTAAAGTGGTTGATTTCGCAGCTGATCCCACGCAGTTTCAAAACAATGCGCAGTTCAGTCTGGCAGGCAGCGGCTACGTCAATATGGGAGCGTATGACTACACGCTGGTGGAAGATAACAACGACTGGTATCTGCGATCGCAAGAAGTAACGCCGCCATCGCCACCTGATCCAGACCCGACTCCCGATCCTGATCCCACGCCGGATCCTGATCCAACACCCGACCCGGAACCTACGCCTGCTTACCAGCCGGTGTTGAATGCCAAAGTTGGCGGTTATCTCAATAACCTGCGGGCGGCAAATCAGGCGTTTATGATGGAGCGACGCGATCACGCAGGTGGCGATGGTCAGACGCTGAATTTACGTGTTATCGGCGGAGATTATCATTACACAGCAGCGGGGCAACTGGCTCAACATGAAGACACTTCTACGGTGCAACTTAGCGGCGATCTGTTTAGCGGGCGCTGGGGCACGGATGGCGAGTGGATGCTTGGGATTGTTGGTGGCTACAGCGATAACCAGGGCGACAGCCGCTCGAATATGACCGGAACTCGCGCCGATAACCAGAACCACGGTTATGCCGTTGGGCTGACATCAAGCTGGTTTCAGCACGGTAATCAGAAGCAAGGGGCCTGGCTGGATAGCTGGCTGCAATACGCGTGGTTTAGCAATGATGTTTCCGAACAAGAAGATGGCACAGATCATTACCACTCGTCGGGGATTATCGCCTCGCTGGAGGCGGGGTATCAGTGGTTACCGGGGCGTGGTGTGGTGATTGAACCGCAGGCGCAGGTGATTTATCAGGGCGTGCAGCAGGATGATTTTACCGCCGCTAACCGTGCGCGCGTGTCACAATCGCAGGGTGATGATATTCAGACGCGGCTGGGTTTACACAGCGAATGGCGTACCGCTGTTCATGTCATACCAACATTAGATCTGAATTATTATCACGATCCCCATTCGACGGAAATTGAAGAGGATGGCAGCACTATCAGTGACGATGCGGTGAAGCAACGGGGTGAAATAAAAGTGGGAGTCACGGGCAATATCAGTCAGCGAGTGTCCCTGCGCGGCAGCGTGGCGTGGCAGAAAGGGAGTGATGATTTTGCCCAGACGGCAGGGTTTTTGTCGATGACGGTGAAATGGTAATCACTGTCTAGTCGGCACGGTTGCCGGATGCGGCGTAAACGCCTTATCCGGCCTACGGGGAGCATTTGTAGGCCTGATAAGACGCGGCAAGCGTCGCATCAGGCATTGGCTCGGCCAAACAACAACCTCACTTATTCTGCGTGTGCAGCATATAGTTCACATCCACGCCGGGGCCGAGTTTAAAAGTATTAGTGAGCGGGTTGTAATGTAGCCCGGTTATATGTCGCTCTTTAAGGCTTGTCTGATCTACCCAGCCAAGCAGTTCTGCCGGTTTAATAAACTTCTTCACATCATGCGTGCCTTTGGGCACCATGCGCAAAATATATTCCGCGCCAACCACCGCCATCAGCCATGACTTGCCGTTGCGGTTAAGCGTCGAGAAAAAGACATCGCCGCCTGGTTTCACCAGTTGCGCACAGGCTCTGACCACTGACTGCGGATCGGGGACGTGCTCCAGCATCTCCATGCAGGTCACCACATCATACTGCCCGGCATGTTTTGCCGCGTGCTCTTCCACGGTTTCCTGCACATAATCCACCTGAATGCCGCTTTCCAGCGCGTGCAGTTTTGCCACCTGCAATGGCTCAAAGCCCATATCCAGACCGGTCACCGTCGCGCCTTCGCGCGCCATACTCTCGGCCAGAATGCCGCCGCCACAACCGACATCGAGCACCTTTTTGCCAAATAAACCGCCAGCACGCTCGGCAATATAGCCCAGACGCAGCGGGTTAATGCGGTGCAACGGTTTGAACTCACCTTCAAGATCCCACCAGCGGGAGGCGACGGCTTCAAATTTAGCGATCTCTTCGTGGTCTACGTTATGGTTTTCCGGCGATTTTTCGGCATTCATTGGCACTTCTACTCCGTAATTGGCAAGACAAACGAGTATATCAGGCATTGGATGTGAATAAAGCGTATAGGTTTACCTCAAACTGCGCGGCTGTGTTATAATTTGCGACCTTTGAATCCGGGATACAGTAGAGGGATAGCGGTTAGATGAGCGACCTTGCGAGAGAAATTACACCGGTCAACATTGAGGAAGAGCTGAAGAGCTCCTATCTGGATTATGCGATGTCGGTCATTGTTGGCCGTGCGCTGCCAGATGTCCGAGATGGCCTGAAGCCGGTACACCGTCGCGTACTTTACGCCATGAACGTACTAGGCAATGACTGGAACAAAGCCTATAAAAAATCTGCCCGTGTCGTTGGTGACGTAATCGGTAAATACCATCCCCATGGTGACTCGGCGGTTTATGACACGATCGTCCGTATGGCGCAGCCATTCTCGCTGCGTTACATGCTGGTAGACGGTCAGGGTAACTTCGGTTCCATCGACGGCGACTCTGCGGCGGCAATGCGTTATACGGAAATCCGTCTGGCGAAAATTGCCCATGAACTGATGGCCGATCTCGAAAAAGAGACGGTCGATTTCGTTGATAACTATGACGGCACGGAAAAAATTCCCGACGTCATGCCAACCAAAATTCCTAACCTGCTGGTGAACGGTTCTTCCGGTATCGCCGTAGGTATGGCAACCAACATCCCGCCGCACAACCTGACGGAAGTCATCAATGGTTGTCTGGCGTATATCGATGATGAAGACATCAGCATTGAAGGGCTGATGGAACACATCCCGGGGCCGGACTTCCCGACGGCGGCAATCATTAACGGTCGTCGCGGTATTGAAGAAGCTTACCGTACCGGTCGCGGCAAGGTGTATATCCGCGCTCGCGCAGAAGTGGAAGTTGACGCCAAAACCGGTCGTGAAACCATTATCGTCCACGAAATTCCGTATCAGGTAAACAAAGCGCGCCTGATCGAGAAGATTGCGGAACTGGTAAAAGAAAAACGCGTGGAAGGCATCAGCGCGCTGCGTGACGAGTCTGACAAAGACGGTATGCGCATCGTGATTGAAGTGAAACGCGATGCGGTCGGTGAAGTTGTGCTCAACAACCTCTACTCCCAGACCCAGTTGCAGGTTTCTTTCGGTATCAACATGGTGGCATTGCACCATGGTCAGCCGAAGATCATGAACCTGAAAGACATCATCGCGGCGTTTGTTCGTCACCGCCGTGAAGTGGTGACCCGTCGTACTATTTTCGAACTGCGTAAAGCTCGCGATCGTGCTCATATCCTTGAAGCATTAGCCGTGGCGCTGGCGAACATCGACCCGATCATCGAACTGATCCGTCATGCGCCGACGCCTGCAGAAGCGAAAACTGCGCTGGTTGCTAATCCGTGGCAGCTGGGCAACGTTGCCGCGATGCTCGAACGTGCTGGCGACGATGCTGCGCGTCCGGAATGGCTGGAGCCAGAGTTCGGCGTGCGTGATGGTCTGTACTACCTGACCGAACAGCAAGCTCAGGCGATTCTGGATCTGCGTTTGCAGAAACTGACCGGCCTTGAGCACGAAAAACTGCTCGACGAATACAAAGAGCTGCTGGATCAGATCGCGGAACTGTTGCGTATTCTTGGTAGCGCCGATCGTTTGATGGAAGTGATCCGTGAAGAGCTGGAGCCGGTTCGTGAACAGTTCGGTGACAAACGTCGTACTGAAATCACCGCCAACAGCGCAGACATCAACCTGGAAGATCTGATCACTCAGGAAGATGTGGTAGTGACGCTCTCTCACCAGGGCTACGTTAAGTATCAGCCGCTTTCTGAATACGAAGCGCAGCGTCGTGGCGGGAAAGGTAAATCTGCCGCACGTATTAAAGAAGAAGACTTTATCGACCGACTGCTGGTGGCGAACACTCACGACCATATTCTGTGCTTCTCCAGCCGTGGTCGCGTCTATTCGATGAAAGTTTATCAGTTGCCGGAAGCCACTCGTGGCGCGCGCGGTCGTCCGATCGTCAACCTGCTGCCGCTGGAGCAGGACGAACGTATCACTGCGATCCTGCCAGTGACCGAGTTTGAAGAAGGCGTGAAAGTCTTCATGGCGACCGCTAACGGTACCGTGAAGAAAACTGTCCTCACCGAGTTCAACCGTCTGCGTACCGCCGGTAAAGTGGCGATCAAACTGGTTGACGGCGATGAGCTGATCGGCGTTGACCTGACCAGCGGCGAAGACGAAGTAATGCTGTTCTCCGCTGAAGGTAAAGTGGTGCGCTTTAAAGAGTCTTCTGTCCGTGCGATGGGCTGCAACACCACCGGTGTTCGCGGTATTCGCTTAGGTGAAGGCGATAAAGTCGTCTCTCTGATCGTGCCTCGTGGCGATGGCGCAATCCTCACCGCAACGCAAAACGGTTACGGTAAACGTACCGCAGTGGCGGAATACCCAACCAAGTCGCGTGCGACGAAAGGGGTTATCTCCATCAAGGTTACCGAACGTAACGGTTTAGTTGTTGGCGCGGTACAGGTAGATGACTGCGACCAGATCATGATGATCACCGATGCCGGTACGCTGGTACGTACTCGCGTTTCGGAAATCAGCATCGTGGGCCGTAACACCCAGGGCGTGATCCTCATCCGTACTGCGGAAGATGAAAACGTAGTGGGTCTGCAACGTGTTGCTGAACCGGTTGACGAGGAAGATCTGGATACCATCGACGGCAGTGCCGCGGAAGGGGACGATGAAATCGCTCCGGAAGTGGACGTTGACGACGAGCCAGAAGAAGAATAATTTTACTTCTTCATGCCAAAAGGGAGCTATCTCCCTTGTTTGAATTGAAAAGTCCAGGCTGCAAAGTCTGGGCTTTTGTCGTATTAGGGCACGGTAAAGTTTGGCTGTGCCCGTAAAAAATGGCTGGCTATACACAAGGAATGTGGCAATGAGTGGTGAAAAAAAGGCGAAAGGCTGGCGGTTCTATGGTCTTGTAGGTTTTGGCGCAATAGCACTGCTTTCCGCTGGCGTCTGGGCGTTGCAATATGCTGGCAGTGGGCCAGAAAAAACGTTGTCGCCGCTGGTGGTGCACAACAATCTGCAAATCGATCTCAATGAGCCGGACCTCTTTCTCGACAACGACTCTCTGAGCCAGCTTCCCAAAGATCTCCTCACCATTCCGTTTCTCCACGATGGTCTGATCGAAGAGTTCGTTTTCTATTATCAGAATCATGCCGATCGTCTGGGCATTGAAGGCAGCATTCGTCGTATTGTCTATGAACACGATCTCACGCTGAAAGATAAGCTCTTTTCGTCACTCTTAGATCAGCCCGCGCAGGCAGCGCTGTGGCACGATAAACAAGGCCATCTTTCACATTATATGGTGCTGATCCAGCGCAGTGGTTTAAGCAAACTGCTGGAGCCATTGTTGTTTGCCGCTACCAGCGACAGCCAGTTAAGCAAAACGGAAATCAGTAGCATCAAGATAAATAGTGAAACTGTTCCTGTTTATCAGTTGCGCTATAACGGCAATAACGCCCCGATGTTCGCGACTTATCAGGACAAGATGCTGGTGTTTTCCAGCACGGATATGTTGTTTAAAGATGATCAGCAGGATACCGAAGCCACGGCGATCGCAGGTGATTTGTTGAGCGGCAAAAAACGCTGGCAAGCCAGCTTTGGCCTGGAAGCGCGTGCTGCCGAAAAAACGCCAGTACGCCTGCGCATCGTGGCCAGCGCCAGGTTGCTGGGTTTTGGCTACCAGCGGTTAATGCCTTCTTTTGCTGGCGTACGCTTCGAAATGGGTAACGACGGCTGGCACAGTTTTGTGGCGTTAAATGATGAATCCGCCAGCGTAGATACCAGTTTCGATTTTACGCCGGTCTGGAACAGTATGCCTGCCGGGGCCAGCTTCTGTGTGGTGGTGCCGTATTCACACGGTATTGCCGAAGAGATGCTTTCGCACATCAGCCAGGAAAACGACAAGCTGAATGGGGCGTTAGACGGTGCCGCGGGGCTGTGCTGGTATGAAGACTCAAAATTGCAAACCCCGCTGTTTGTCGGTCAGTTTGATGGCACTGCCGAACAGGCGCAATTGCCAGGGAAACTGTTTACGCAAAATATTGGTGCGCACGAAAGCAAAGCGCCAGAAGGTGTTTTGCCGGTAAGCCAGACTCAGCAGGGCGAAGCGCAAATCTGGCGTCGCGAAGTGAGTTCCCGATACGGCCAGTATCCGAAAGCGCAGGCGGCGCAACCCGATCAATTAATGTCGGATTATTTTTTCCGTGTGTCGCTGGCGATGCAAAACAAAACGCTGCTTTTCTCCCTCGATGACACGCTGGTTAATAACGCCCTGCAAACACTGAATAAAAACCGCCCGGCAATGGTGGATGTAATACCCACTGATGGCATCGTTCCGCTCTATATCAATCCACAAGGAATAGCGAAACTGCTGCGTAACGAAACGTTGACCAGTCTGCCGAAGAATCTCGAACCGGTTTTTTATAACGCCGCACAAACTTTATTAATGCCGAAGCTGGACGCTTTATCTCAACAACCGCGTTATGTCATGAAGCTGGCCCAGATGGAACCCGGTGCCGCCTGGCAGTGGCTACCCATAACCTGGCAGCCGCTATGAGGCACGGGCTGCTGGCGCTGATTTGCTGGCTGTGTTGTGTTGTTGCCCATAGCGAAATGCTGAATGTCGAACAATCCGGGCTGTTTCGCGCCTGGTTTGTACGCATTGCACAAGAACAGCTCCGCCAGGGGCCAAGTCCACGCTGGTATCAGCAGGATTGTGCGGGCCTGGTGCGATTTGCGGCGAACGAGACGCTGAAAGTTCACGACAGTAAATGGCTAAAAAGTAACGGTTTATCTAGCCAGTATTTGCCGCCAGAGATGACGCTAACACCTGAACAGCGTCAACTGGCGCAAAACTGGAATCAGGGGAACGGGAAAACCGGCCCCTACGTGACCTCGATTAATTTGATTCAGTACAACAGCCAGTTTATTGGCCAGGACATAAACCAGGCGCTGCCTGGCGATATGATTTTTTTCGATCAGGGCGATGCCCAGCACTTAATGGTCTGGATGGGGCGTTACGTCATCTACCACACCGGAAGCGCCACGAAAACTGACAACGGAATGCGCGCAGTCAGTCTGCAACAACTTATGACATGGAAGGACACCCGATGGATACCCAACGATTCCAATCCCAATTTCATTGGCATTTATCGTTTAAATTTTCTGGCGCGATAGCAGCGTGCTTGTCCCTGTCTCTTGTGGGAACAGGGCTTGCTAATGCTGATGATTCGCTTCCTTCCAGCAACTATGCGCCGCCTGCCGGGGGAACATTCTTTTTGCTTGCTGACAGCAGTTTTAGCAGCAGTGAAGAGGCGAAAGTGCGACTGGAAGCGCCGGGGCGTGATTATCGGCGCTATCAGATGGAAGAGTACGGCGGCGTGGACGTTCGCCTGTATCGTATTCCTGACCCGATGGCATTTTTGCGCCAGCAGAAAAACCTGCATCGCATTGTGGTGCAACCGCAATATCTGGGCGACGGGCTGAACAATACGCTAACCTGGCTGTGGGATAACTGGTACGGCAAATCTCGCCGCGTGATGCAGCGTACTTTCTCTTCTCAGTCACGGCAGAATGTGACTCAGGCGTTACCCGAATTACAGCTCGGCAATGCCATTATTAAACCTTCCCGTTATGTACAGAACAACCAGTTTTCCCCGCTGAAAAAATATCCCTTGGTGGAACAGTTCCGTTATCCACTATGGCAGGCTAAACCGGTCGAGCCGCAGCAAGGGGTAAAACTGGAAGGCGCATCCAGCAATTTCATCTCGCCGCAGCCGGGTAACATTTATATTCCTCTCGGCCAACAAGAGCCGGGACTGTACCTCGTCGAGGCGATGGTTGGTGGGTATCGGGCGACGACGGTGGTGTTTGTTTCCGATACCGTGGCGCTTAGCAAAGTGTCAGGCAACGAGCTTCTGGTGTGGACCGCGGGTAAAAAACAGGGTGAAGCGAAGCCCGGCTCAGAGATCTTGTGGACTGACGGTCTTGGCGTGATGACCCGCGGTGTGACCGATGACAGCGGTACCTTGCAGTTACAACATATATCGCCAGAACGTTCATACATTCTGGGTAAGGATGCTGAAGGCGGCGTTTTTGTCTCCGAGAACTTCTTCTACGAAAGCGAAATCTACAACACCCGCTTGTATATTTTTACCGATCGCCCGCTATATCGCGCAGGCGATCGTGTCGATGTTAAAGTGATGGGCCGCGAGTTCCACGATCCGTTGCATTCATCCCCCATCGTCAGCGCCCCGGCGAAGCTTTCGGTGCTGGACGCTAACGGCAGTCTGTTGCAAACCGTCGATGTCACGCTGGATGCGCGCAATGGCGGGCAGGGAAGTTTCCGCCTGCCAGAAAATGCCGTAGCCGGAGGTTATGAGTTACGTCTTGCTTACCGCAATCAGGTCTATAGCAGCAGTTTTCGCGTGGCAAACTACATCAAGCCACATTTCGAGATTGGTTTAGCTCTCGACAAAAAAGAGTTCAAAACTGGCGAAGCGGTCAGCGGCAAACTGCAACTTCTCTACCCGGATGGCGAGCCGGTAAAAAATGCCCGCGTGCAGTTAAGTTTGCGCGCTCAGCAATTATCAATGGTCGGTAACGATTTGCGTTATGCCGGACGTTTCCCCGTGTCGCTGGAAGGCAGCGAAACGGTGTCCGACGCCAGCGGTCATGTGACGTTAAATCTCCCCGCCGCCGATAAACCGAGCCGTTATTTGTTAACCGTCTCCGCCAGTGACGGCGCGGCGTATCGCGTCACCACCACCAAAGAGATCCTCATTGAACGCGGTCTGGCGCATTACTCATTAAGTACTGCCGCACAATACAGTAATAGCGGCGAGTCGGTTGTGTTCCGTTATGCCGCGCTGGAATCTTCAAAACAGGTTCCTGTTACGTATGAATGGTTGCGTCTCGAAGACCGCACGAGCCATAGCGGAGAGCTACCGTCAGGCGGCAAATCCTTTACCGTCAATTTCGCTAAACCTGGCAACTACAATCTGACATTACGCGATAAAGACGGCTTAATTCTCGCTGGGTTAAGTCATGCCGTCAGCGGTAAGGGCAGCACGGCGCATACTGGTACGGTAGATATCGTGGCGGATAAAACGCTGTACCAGCCAGGCGAAACCGCGAAGATGCTGATTACCTTTCCGGAGCCAATTGATGAAGCATTATTGACGCTGGAACGCGATCGCGTGGAACAGCAGTCGCTGCTTTCGCATCCGGCAAACTGGCTAACGCTACAACGTTTAAACGATACCCAGTATGAAGCCCGGGTTCCAGTGAGCAATTCCTTTGCGCCTAACATCACTTTTTCGGTGCTGTATACCCGTAACGGTCAGTACAGTTTTCAGAACGCCGGGATCAAAGTTGCCGTTCCCCAGCTGGATATCCGGGTGAAAACGGACAAAACCCATTACCAGCCTGGTGAACTGGTCAATGTCGAATTAACCTCGTCGCTGAAAGGTAAACCTGTTTCTGCGCAGCTAACGGTAGGCGTGGTCGATGAAATGATCTACGCGCTGCAACCAGAAATCGCGCCGAATATCGGCAAATTTTTCTATCCGCTGGGGCGTAACAATGTGCGTACCAGCTCCAGTCTGTCGTTTATCAGCTACGACCAGGCGCTCTCCAGCGAGCCGGTTGCGCCTGGCGCAACTAACCGCAGCGAGCGGCGAGTAAAAATGCTTGAACGTCCACGGCGTGAAGAGGTGGATACCGCGGCATGGATGCCGTCACTCACAACCGATAAACAAGGCAAAGCGTATTTCACGTTCCTGATGCCTGATTCGTTAACCCGCTGGCGTATCACCGCGCGTGGGATGAACGGCGACGGGCTGGTCGGGCAGGGGCGTGCTTATCTGCGTTCGGAAAAAAATCTCTACATGAAGTGGAGTATGCCAACGGTGTATCGCGTGGGCGACAAACCGGCGGCAGGACTGTTTATCTTCAGTCAGCAGGATAACGAACCGGTGGCGCTGGTGACTAAATTTGCAGGCGCTGAGATGCGCCAGACGCTGACGCTGCACAAAGGGGCGAATTATATTTCGCTGACGCAGAATATTCAGCAATCTGGCTTGTTAAGTGCAGAACTGCAACAAAATGGGCAAGTGCAGGACAGCATTAGCACAAAACTGTCTTTTGTGGATAACAGCTGGCCCGTTGAACAGCAGAAAAATGTCATGCTCGGCGGTGGCGAGAACGCGCTGATGTTGCCCGAGCAGGCTAGCAATATCCGGCTACAAAGTAGCGAAACGCCGCAGGAGATTTTCCGCAACAATCTTGATGCGTTAGTCGATGGACCATGGGGTGGCGTGATCAACACCGGTAGCCGTCTGATCCCGCTCAGTCTCGCCTGGCGTTCGCTTGCCGATCATCAAAGTGCCGCCGCTAACGACATTCGTCAGATGATTCAGGATAACCGTCTGCGGCTGATGCAACTGGCGGGGCCCGGAGCGCGCTTTACCTGGTGGGGTGAAGATGGCAATGGTGACGCCTTCCTTACGGCATGGGCATGGTACGCCGACTGGCAGGCCAGCCAGGCGATCGGCGTAACGCAACAACCGGAATACTGGCAGCATATGCTCGACAGCTACGCGGAGCAGGCAGATAACATGCCGTTATTGCATCGGGCGCTGGTGCTGGCATGGGCGCAGGAGATGAATTTGCCGTGCAAAACGTTGTTGAAAGGGTTGGATGAAGCTATCGCCCGGCGCGGAACTAAAACTGAAGATTTCTCTGAGGAAGACACCCGCGATATCAATGATAGCCTGATCCTCGATACACCGGAGTCTCCACTGGCAGATGCGGTGGCAAACGTCTTAACCATGACGTTGCTGAAAAAAGCGCAGTTGAAGTCCACGGTGATGCCACAGGTTCAGCAATATGCGTGGGATAAAGCGGCAAACAGCAATCAGCCGCTGGCGCACACGGTTGTGCTGCTTAATAGCGGTGGCGACGCTACCCAGACGGCCGCTATTTTAAGTGGTTTGACCGCTGAGCAATCCACTATTGAGCGCGCGCTGGCCATGAACTGGCTGGCGAAATATATGGCGACAATGCCTCCAGTTGTTTTGCCTGCGCCTGCGGGCGCATGGGCTAAACATAAGTTAACTGGAGGGGGCGAAGACTGGCGTTGGGTTGGTCAGGGTGTGCCGGACATTCTCTCTTTTGGTGACGAATTATCGCCGCAAAATGTGCAGGTCCGCTGGCGTGAACCGGCAAAAACAGCTCAACAAAGTAACATTCCGGTAACCGTTGAACGCCAGTTGTATCGGCTTATCACTGGTGAAGAAGAGATGAGCTTTACTCTGCAACCGGTGACCAGCAATGAGATTGACAGCGATGCGCTGTATCTCGATGAAATCACGCTTACCAGCGAGCAGGATGCAGTTCTGCGCTACGGTCAGGTGGAAGTACCGCTCCCGCCGGGAGCCGACGTTGAGCGCACAACATGGGGCATTTCAGTCAATAAACCCAACGCCGCGAAACAGCAGGGGCAATTGCTGGAAAAAGCGCGTAATGAAATGGGCGAACTGGCCTATATGGTGCCGGTGAAAGAACTGACGGGAACGGTCACTTTCCGCCATTTGCTGCGCTTCTCGCAAAAAGGGCAATTCGTTCTGCCTCCTGCTCGTTATGTGCGTTCCTATGCACCTGCACAGCAAAGTGTTGCGGCAGGGAGTGAATGGACCGGGATGCAGGTGAAATAAGTGAACTGGCGCAGAATCGTCTGGCTATTGGCGTTGGTTACTCTGCCAACGCTTGCGGAGGAGACGCCGTTACAACTGGCGCTGCGGTGCGCGCAGCACGATCAACTGTATCAGTTGTCGTCATCAGGCGTGACCAAAGTCTCAGCATTACCTGACTCGCTCACCACGCCGTTAGGGAGTTTGTGGAAACTGTATGTTTACGCCTGGCTGGAGGATACCCATCAACCGGAGCAGCCCTACCAGTGTCGCGGAAACTCCCCGGAAGAGGTTTATTGTTGTCAGGCTGGGGAGAGCATAACGCGCGATACCGCGCTGGTACGTTCCTGTGGGCTCTATTTTGCGCCGCAGCGGTTGCATATTGGCGCAGATGTGTGGGGGCAATACTGGCAACAGCGTCAGGCACCTGCGTGGTTAGCGTCTCTGACTACGCTGAAGCCAGAAACCTCGGTAACGGTTAAATCGCTGCTTGATTCATTAGCGACGTTACCCGCGCAAAACAAAGCTCAGGAAGTCTTACTGGATGTGGTGCTGGACGAGGCGAAAATCGGTGTCGCATCCATGCTCGGTAGTCGGGTACGGGTGAAAACCTGGAGCTGGTTTGCCGATGATAAACAGGAAATCCGTCAGGGTGGTTTTGCTGGCTGGTTAACCGATGGTACACCGCTGTGGGTTACTGGCAGTGGCACCAGCAAAACGGTACTAACCCGTTATGCGACGGTGCTTAATCGGGTTTTGCCAGTGCCGACGCAGGTTGCCAGTGGGCAATGTGTAGAGGTGGAGCTGTTTGCCCGCTATCCGCTGAAGAAAATCACAGCGGAAAAGAGTACGACGGCAGTAAAACCCGGCGTACTTAATGGGCGCTATCGTGTGACGTTTACTAATGGTAACCACATTACGTTTGTCAGCCACGGTGAGACGACCTTACTGAGCGAAAAGGGCAAACTGAAATTGCAGTCGCATCTCGATCGTGAAGAGTACGTTGCCAGAGTTCTGGATCGCGAGGCGAAAAGTACGCCCCCTGAGGCAGCGAAAGCCATGACCGTGGCGATTCGCACTTTTTTACAGCAAAACGCCAATCGGGAAGGCGATTGCCTGACCATCCCCGACAGCAGCGCCACGCAGCGTGTTTCTGCTTCGCCAGCGACCACGGGGGCGCGAACGATGACCGCCTGGACGCAGGATCTCATCTATGCAGGCGATCCGGTTCATTATCATGGCAGTCGCGCTACCGAAGGGACACTTTCCTGGCGGCAAGCCACGGCCCAGGCGGGGCAGGGAGAGCGTTACGACCAGATACTCGCGTTTGCTTATCCCGACAACAGCCTTAGCCGCTGGGGAGCGCCACGCTCAACCTGCCAGTTATTACCCAAAGCGAAAGCCTGGCTGGCGAAAAAAATGCCGCAGTGGCGGCGTATATTACAAGGTGAGACGGGGTACAACGAACCAGACGTGTTTGCGGTTTGCCGTTTAGTCTCAGGTTTCCCCTATACCGATCGGCAGCAGAAACGGCTGTTTATTCGTAACTTCTTTACGCTTCAGGATCGGCTGGATTTAACCCATGAGTATCTGCACCTGGCCTTTGATGGTTATCCCACCGGGCTTGATGAGAACTATATCGAAACGCTGACCCGACAATTATTAATGGACTAATGCTATGCGAAAGATTTTTCTTCCGTTGTTACTGGTGGCACTTTCGCCTGTCGCTCACAGTGAAGGTGTGCAGGAAGTCGAGATTGATGCACCGCTCTCAGGCTGGCATCCGGCAGAGGGCGAAGATGCCAGTTTTTCACAATCGATCAATTACCCGGCGTCGTCCGTCAACATGGCAGATGATCAAAATATCTCAGCGCAGATCCGCGGCAAAATAAAGAATTATGCTGCGGCGGGTAAAGTTCAGCAGGGCCGGCTGGTGGTCAACGGTGCCAGTATGCCGCAGAGAATTGAATCCGATGGTTCATTTGCACGCCCTTATATTTTCACTGAAGGCAGCAACAGCGTGCAGGTCATCAGCCCGGATGGGCAAAGCCGGCAAAAAATGCAGTTTTACTCAACGCCGGGTACAGGAACGATTCGTGCACGTTTACGGCTGGTTCTCTCGTGGGATACGGACAATACCGACCTCGACCTTCACGTTGTTACGCCCGATGGCGAACACGCCTGGTACGGTAACACCGTGCTGAAAAACAGTGGTGCACTGGATATGGATGTCACGACGGGGTACGGACCCGAGATTTTCGCCATGCCCGCGCCAATTCACGGGCGCTATCAGGTGTATATCAACTACTATGGTGGGCGCAGCGAAACGGAATTAACCACCGCCCAACTGACGCTGATCACCGATGAAGGATCGGTCAATGAGAAACAGGAAACATTTATTGTACCGATGCGTAATGCTGGCGAGCTGACGCTGGTGAAAAGTTTTGACTGGTGATCCATCCCTTCACACAACCTAGCTCTCTCTTTTTTCAGATAAGACTGCTGGGCGATCTGCCGACGCCAGGATATAACCATTAACAAGCGTCGGCAGATTGGTCATTTCTTATTTTTCGTACTGAGAACTGTCCATTTACTCCGGCTTTCCTGGTTAAGGCAATGGTTTCTAAGCGAGACGCATTATTGCAATGGTGACAGAACATTGCGGTAACACGCTTTTACCGCTACCTTAACCACACTCCATCGGTCAC
>ENA-UEPS01001138-UEPS01001138.1-human-gut-metagenome-genome-assembly--contig:-NODE-1138-length-15999-cov-2.611983_pt1 | contig 15999 bp, 12 predicted proteins | sample MGYA00242904_ERZ507924 | MGnify/ENA primary metagenome ERZ507924 (study PRJEB26167, sample SAMN06115422) | human gut metagenome | host: Homo sapiens | place: China:Sichuan | collected 2014-10-16...
GGCCTTTGGGGAAGGACTCCGCGACTTTGACGCCACGAACACCGTAGCTGTTTGCCAATCAAGTACACAAAATATCTAGTTCCTGACCTGACAACTTATATGCCATATCTGATTTTTAAAATATCATCTTAAATACGCCAGTCACCACCAGTAGCCCAATCAGGAAAATAATCAATACAGCCCAGAGTATAATTTTCATTGGCGTTCCTTTATTTGTGAGTGCTGAATAAGTATAGGAAAAAACGAAGCCCTTTGCCGTTATCCATAAACGATTAAGATAAATCGGAAGATATCATTCACTTAGTGTATATTTTTCTGGATATGTCGTTTTATTGCTACTGATGTATTGCCACGCGAAACTAAAAAATATATCGCAACACACGGTAATCTCCGCGCACCTTTTCTTACCTGATTATTCCCCCATGAATCGTGATTCCTTTTATCCAGCCATCGCCTGTTTTCCGCTGTTACTGATGCTGGCCGGGTGTGCGCCTATGCATGAAACCCGCCAGGCGTTAAGCCAGCAAACGCCCGCTGCACAAGTTGACACCGCATTACCCACGGCGCTGAAAAATGGTTGGCCAGACAGCCAATGGTGGCTGGAGTATCACGATAATCAACTCACTTCATTAATTAACAATGCACTACAGAACGCACCGGATATGCAGGTGGCTGAACAGCGCATTCAGCTAGCTGAAGCCCAGGCGAAGGCAGTTGCCACTCAGGATGGTCCGCAGATCGACTTTTCGGCGGATATGGAGCGGCAAAAAATGTCGGCAGAAGGGCTAATGGGGCCGTTTGCTCTGAACGATCCGGCCGCAGGTACGACCGGTCCGTGGTACACCAACGGAACTTTTGGCTTAACGGCGGGCTGGCATCTCGATATCTGGGGAAAGAATCGGGCGGAGGTTACTGCCCGCCTGGGTACGGTTAAAGCACGGGCGGCGGAACGCGAGCAAACCCGCCAATTGCTGGCTGGCAGCGTAGCCCGCCTGTACTGGGAGTGGCAAACCCAGGCGGCGTTAAACACGGTCTTGCAGCAAATAGAAAAAGAGCAGAACACCATTATCGCGACCGATCGCCAGCTATATCAGAACGGGATTACTTCTTCAGTTGAAGGTGTGGAAACCGATATTAATGCCAGCAAAACCCGGCAGCAGCTCAACGATGTCGCGGGGAAAATGAAAATTATTGAGGCACGGTTAAGCGCACTTACAAATAACCAGACAAAGTCATTGAAGCTTAAACCGGTCGCGTTGCCGAAAGTGGCAAGCCAGCTTCCTGATGAACTGGGGTACTCCTTACTGGCCCGGCGGGCAGATTTGCAGGCGGCGCACTGGTACGTTGAGTCATCGCTAAGCACCATTGATGCGGCAAAAGCGGCATTTTATCCTGACATCAACCTGATGGCCTTCCTGCAACAGGATGCGTTGCACTTAAGCGATCTGTTCCGTCATTCCGCGCAGCAAATGGGCGTTACGGCAGGCCTGACGCTACCCATTTTCGATAGTGGTCGTCTTAACGCCAATCTCGATATCGCAAAAGCCGAAAGCAACTTGTCTATCGCCAGCTACAACAAAGCGGTGGTTGAAGCGGTGAATGACGTGGCGCGGGCAGCCAGTCAGGTTCAGACACTTGCGGAGAAAAACCAGCATCAGGCGCAAATTGAGCGCGATGCCTTGCGTGTGGTAGGTCTTGCGCAGGCGCGCTTTAACGCGGGCATCATTGCTGGTTCCCGCGTCAGCGAAGCCAGAATCCCCGCGCTGCGTGAGCGGGCCAATGGCCTGTTATTGCAAGGGCAGTGGCTGGATGCCTCCATTCAACTCACTGGTGCGTTGGGCGGGGGTTACAAACGCTGATGATATGCGCCTTCTATACTTAACGTTTATTCAGCGTTAAGTGGAGAACTCGATGGCACAGGTTGCGATTATTACCGCCTCCGATTCGGGGATCGGCAAAGAGTGCGCGTTATTACTGGCGCAGCAGGGGTTTGATATTGGCATTACCTGGCACTCAGATGAAGAAGGGGCAAAAGATACCGCGCGTGAGGTAGTTAGCCACGGCGTACGTGCGGAGATCGTGCAGCTGGATCTCGGCAATCTACCAGAAGGGGCACTGGCGCTGGAGAAACTCATTCAACGGCTGGGGCGTATTGATGTGCTGGTGAATAATGCGGGCGCAATGACCAAAGCGCCGTTTCTTGATATGGCTTTCGATGAGTGGCGCAAGATTTTTACCGTTGATGTCGATGGTGCATTTTTATGCTCACAAATTGCGGCCCGCCAGATGGTGAAACAAGGGCAGGGCGGTCGCATCATCAACATTACGTCGGTACATGAACATACGCCGCTGCCGGATGCCAGCGCTTACACAGCCGCTAAACATGCGCTCGGCGGGTTAACCAAAACGATGGCGCTGGAGCTGGTCAGGCATAAGATTTTGGTGAACGCAGTCGCGCCTGGGGCGATCGCCACGCCAATGAATGGCATGGATGACAGCGACGTGAAGCCCGACGCGGAGCCTTCGATTCCTCTGCGGCGTTTTGGCGCAACGCATGAGATTGCCAGCCTGGTAGCGTGGCTGTGCTCAGAGGGCGCAAATTACACCACCGGGCAGTCGTTGATAGTGGATGGCGGCTTTATGTTGGCGAATCCGCAGTTCAACCCAGAATAGCGCAGTGAGGTGCGTGGATATTTCATTGGGTAATATTTTGGTCGGCATGAAAAGACGCACAAGCGTCGTATCAGGCATGGTACTCCGGATGTCGGATGCGGCGCGAACGCCTTATCCAGGGCAATGGTTTTACGCCTGATGATCCGGCTTTTTCTTCCCGCGTCGTTTCAGCCACCAGCGCACGCCTACCACCAGAACCACGACCAGAATCAACCAGACCCAGTGCTTCAAATGCTGGTCGAGAGTGTGCAACCACGGCGCAATCACCTGACCACCAGCGTAACCGATAGTGGTAAAAATCAACGCCCAGGCAAATGCGCCGAGAATATTAAGCGGCAGAAAGATTTTCGGCGGCAGCTGGCTGGCACCAATCAGCGTCGGGCCAATCACCCGAAAGCCATACATAAAGCGCGTACCAATGACAAACAGATACGGATGGCGTTGGATAAGTTTCTGCGCCCGCTCAATTTTATCCTGATGTTTCGAGAAACGGCGTAACAGCTTGCCGCCAAACCGCCGCCCGCACAGATAAAGCACCTGGTCGCCAATCATGCCGCCAAGCGCCACAGAAAGTACCACCAGCGGGAACTTTAATAGTCCCTGATGTGCCGCAACGCCTCCCAGCAAAGTCACGGTTTCACCTTCCGCCAGGCTACCGATCACCAGCGCGGCATAACCATATTGTGAGATGAGTGTATTGAGATCCATAGGCCAGTCTGTCTCCCTTTGGTTGCCTTTAAGCATACACCCTGGAAATCATTCACGCTGAAAAAGGACATACATCAGACGGTGCAAATTACATGGATGAACAAAAAATAATCACAAGCTGGCTTATACTTGAACTGTCAGGTTCATGAACTCACAACAAGGGGGCGGTATGAGCCATGTCTGGGGACTGTTTTCCCATCCCGATCGTGAAATGCAGGTGATTAATCGCGAAAACGAAACGATTTCTCACCATTACACCCACCACGTTTTGCTGATGGCGGCGATTCCGGTGATTTGCGCCTTCATTGGCACTACACAGATTGGCTGGAATTTTGGCGATGGCACTATCCTGAAGTTATCCTGGTTTACCGGACTGGCGCTGGCTGTCTTGTTTTACGGCGTTATGCTGGCTGGGGTTGCGGTGATGGGGCGGGTCATCTGGTGGATGGCGCGTAATTATCCGCAGCGTCCGTCACTTGCGCACTGCATGGTCTTCGCGGGCTACGTTGCAACTCCGCTGTTTTTAAGCGGTCTGGTGGCGCTTTATCCACTGGTCTGGTTGTGTGCGCTGGTCGGCACGGTGGCGCTGTTTTACACCGGCTACCTGCTTTACCTTGGTATTCCGAGCTTCCTGAATATCAACAAAGAGGAAGGCCTTAGCTTCTCCAGTTCGACGCTGGCGATTGGCGTGCTGGTACTGGAAGTGCTGCTCGCCCTAACCGTTATACTATGGGGCTACGGTTATCGTTTGTTCTAGAAAGTTCTTTGACGTTGCATTGCTGGCGTAAATGTCAGCAATGCAGCATTTCCTCACGATTCTCCTTTGACGATCGCACTTTTTGCTCGTTATGATGGCGTCGCTAGCCTCAGTAAATCCTTACTCCGGCGGTGCGCAACCCGTGCGCGTGAACCACTATCTGAATGCTCATCATGCCGAAATTTCGAGTTTCTTTATTTAGCCTGGCCCTGATGCTGGCTGTGCCTTTGGCACCGCAGGCCGTTGCGAAAACGGCAGCCGCTACCACCGCTTCACAACCGGAAATTGCCTCCGGTAGCGCGATGATTGTCGATCTCAACACCAATAAGGTGATTTACGCCAGCCATCCGGACCTGGTGCGACCGATCGCCTCAATTACCAAATTAATGACCGCGATGGTTGTGCTGGATGCACGACTGCCGCTGGATGAAAAACTAAAAGTGGATATCAGCCAGACGCCGGAGATGAAAGGGGTCTATTCGCGCGTACGACTGAATAGCGAAATCAGCCGTAAAGATATGCTGTTGCTGGCGCTGATGTCTTCAGAAAACCGCGCGGCGGCAAGCCTTGCGCACCATTATCCCGGTGGTTACAAAGCCTTTATTAAGGCAATGAATGCGAAAGCGAAATCGCTCGGAATGAACAACACGCGCTTTGTTGAACCTACCGGATTGTCGGTGCATAACGTTTCAACTGCCCGTGACTTAACCAAACTGCTCATTGCCAGCAAACAATATCCGTTGATCGGGCAGTTAAGTACTACCCGGGAAGATATGGCAACCTTCTCTAACCCGACGTATACGCTGCCGTTCCGCAATACTAATCATCTGGTGTATCGCGATAACTGGAATATTCAGTTAACCAAAACCGGCTTTACCAATGCGGCGGGCCATTGTCTGGTGATGCGTACGGTTATCAATAATAAACCGGTGGCGCTGGTAGTGATGGATGCGTTTGGCAAATATACCCATTTTGCCGATGCCAGCCGCCTGCGTACCTGGATTGAAACCGGTAAAGTGATGCCTGTGCCGGCAGCAGCGTTGAGCTATAAAAAACAAAAAGCCGCCCAAATGGCGGCGGCGGGGCAGACGGCACAGAACGATTAAGTGAATTCGGATGGCGATACTCTGCCATCCGTAATTTTTACTCCACTTCCTGCCAGTTTTTCCGCTTACTGGTTTTACCGATCCCCGGATTCATACTGTTGGTCGGATCGTTCTCGCGATAAAACTTCTGCAACGTCTCCGGTGCTTTATACAAATGACCGACGTTATGCTCGGCAGGGTATTGCGCGCCACGCTGCTGTAGCAGTTCCAGCATCTGTTCTTTCAACGCATGCACATCCACGCCTTTTTTCACTATGTAATCCTGATGGAAGACATAGCACATAAAATGGCCGTAATAGAGCTTGTGCACCAGCTGGCTGTCGATCTCCGGCGGTAAATGCTCATACCACTCGGTGTCGTTACGCCGCAGAGCGATATCCAGCGCCAGAATGTCTTCGACTTCATCGGAATGCACCGCCTGATAACGAATTGCTGCGCCCGCAGCGGCGAAACGGTGTAAAAACGCTTTGCTGCCTTCCTCCGGCGTACAGACAAAGAAATCGCCTTCGGCCTGTTTGAAATAATCCACCAGCCACGATTTGGCTTCGCCCACGCCATCGCCCGCCATTTTTAACAGCAGATGATGCTCGTATTTATCGCGCAAGTTTTTCATGCGCGGCGGTAAATGGCTGGGGAACAGGTGACCGAATTTTTGCATCGCACGGTCAGTAAAATGCGGACGGAAGAATTTCACTTTCTCCAGCATCGCATCGGTGCGTCCCTTGAGATTAAAGAAGAACGGCATCTTGTCGGTGCCTAACTTATCAATCATCAGGAAGGTGTCTTTGCCGTATTTTTCCGCAATATCGTAGATATCCCGGTGCATATATTCCCCGGCAACCGGCAGATTTTCGAAGTTAGCCAGAATATGACGGCGGATTTCGGTCAGCACTTCCGGCTGGTTGGTGCCGATATAAAACACCTGCTGATTTTTTTCCGCTTCGAAGGTATCTAGACGTACAGCAAAGACCGCCAGCTTCCCGGCGCAACCAGAAGATTCAAATAACCGATCAGGATCGGCGTTATAACGTGCGGGCGTGTCGGCTTCAATATCACGAACGCGGTGGACATAGTCATAATCGTGGGCGTGACGACCATCGTGACGCACATCGTCATCTTTGATGCGATCATCATCCAGCTTGCTAAGGATCTGCTCCGGCGTTTCGCCCAGATCAATCCCCAGATGGTTCACCAGCGTCAGTTTGCCGTCTTCATTTATACGCGCGAATAACGACATTTCGGTATACGCCGGGCCACGTTGCACCAGCGAGCCGCCGGAGTTGTTACAAATACCGCCGATGACCGATGCGCCTATACACGATGATCCAATCACTGAGTGCGGTTCGCGTCCCAGCGGTTTGAGGGCTTTTTCCAGCGAATAGAGCGTGGTGCCCGGATAGGCCAGCACCTGTTCGCCCTTGCCAAGAACGTGCAGCTTGTCGAGACGCAGGGTGCTGATGATAACGACATCGCGATCATAATCGTTACCGTTTGGCGTCGATCCTTCGGTCAGGCCTGTATTGGCAGCCTGCATCAGAATAATTTTGTCGGCGGTGACGCAGGCTTTCAGCACCCGCCACAATTCCAGTAGTGAGCCAGGGAAAACGACAGCCAGCGCGTCGCCCTGACCAGAACGGAAGCCCTTGCGATAGCGGGCCGTTTTTGCGGGATCGGTGAGCAGGTGTGAATGACCGACCAGACGGGCAAGTTCATTCAAAAAGGCTTTATTATCAGTTGTTGTCATGGAAGACATTTTCCACTCCTTGTGGTGGCGAAAAAATATCACAAACTAGAATAGCGCCTTGTATGACAATTCAGCGAGTGAATATTTTGAAAATTCAGACAATAAACTGAGCATTCTTTTTCTCTCTCCATCATGCTTATGGCAAACTACGGTTTTTGCACCATTTTCGCTGCCTCGTCGGGCAACAGAGGAAGAAAAATCCATATGAAATGGCTATGTTCAGTAGGAATCGCGGTGAGTCTGGCCCTGCAGCCAGCACTGGCGGATGATTTATTCGGCAACCATCCATTAACGCCCGAAGCGCGGGATGCGTTCGTCACCGAACTGCTTAAGAAAATGACAGTTGATGAGAAAATTGGTCAGCTGCGCTTAATCAGCGTCGGCCCGGATAACCCGAAAGAGGCGATCCGCGAGATGATCAAAGACGGTCAGGTTGGGGCGATTTTCAACACCGTAACCCGTCAGGATATCCGCGCCATGCAGGATCAGGTGATGGAATTAAGCCGCCTGAAAATTCCTCTTTTCTTTGCTTACGACGTGCTGCACGGTCAGCGCACGGTGTTCCCGATTAGCCTCGGTCTGGCCTCGTCTTTTAACCTCGATGCGGTGAAAACGGTCGGGCGTGTCTCTGCTTATGAAGCGGCAGATGATGGCCTGAATATGACCTGGGCACCGATGGTCGATGTCTCGCGCGATCCGCGCTGGGGACGTGCTTCCGAAGGTTTTGGCGAAGATACGTATCTCACCTCAACAATGGGTAAAACCATGGTGGAAGCGATGCAGGGTAAAAGCCCGGCAGATCGCTACTCGGTGATGACCAGCGTCAAACACTTTGCCGCATACGGCGCGGTAGAAGGCGGTAAAGAGTACAACACCGTCGATATGAGTCCGCAGCGCCTGTTTAATGATTATATGCCGCCGTACAAAGCGGGGCTGGACGCAGGCAGCGGCGCGGTGATGGTGGCGCTGAACTCGCTGAACGGCACGCCAGCCACCTCCGATTCCTGGCTGCTGAAAGATGTTCTGCGCGACCAGTGGGGCTTTAAAGGCATCACCGTTTCCGATCACGGTGCAATCAAAGAGCTGATTAAACATGGCACGGCGGCAGACCCGGAAGATGCGGTGCGCGTGGCGCTGAAATCCGGAATCAACATGAGCATGAGCGACGAGTACTACTCGAAGTATCTGCCTGGGTTGATTAAATCCGGCAAAGTGACGATGGCAGAGCTGGACGATGCTGCCCGCCATGTACTGAACGTTAAATATGATATGGGGTTGTTTAACGACCCATACAGCCATTTGGGGCCGAAAGAGTCTGACCCGGTGGATACCAATGCCGAAAGCCGCCTGCACCGTAAAGAAGCGCGTGAAGTGGCGCGCGAAAGCCTGGTGTTGCTGAAAAACCGTCTCGAAACGTTACCGCTGAAAAAATCGGCCACCATTGCGGTGGTTGGGCCACTGGCGGACAGTAAACGTGACGTGATGGGCAGCTGGTCCGCAGCCGGTGTTGCCGATCAATCCGTGACCGTACTGACCGGGATTAAAAATGCCGTCGGTGAAAACGGTAAAGTGCTGTATGCCAAAGGGGCGAACGTTACCAGTGACAAAGGCATTATCGATTTCCTGAATCAGTATGAAGAAGCGGTCAAAGTCGATCCGCGCTCGCCGCAAGAGATGATTGATGAAGCGGTGCAGACGGCGAAACAATCTGATGTGGTGGTGGCTGTAGTCGGTGAAGCACAGGGGATGGCGCACGAGGCCTCCAGCCGTACCGATATCACTATTCCGCAAAGCCAACGTGACTTGATTGCGGCGCTGAAAGCCACCGGTAAACCGCTGGTGTTGGTGCTTATGAACGGGCGTCCGCTGGCGCTGGTGAAAGAAGATCAGCAGGCTGATGCGATTCTGGAAACCTGGTTTGCGGGGACTGAAGGCGGTAATGCAATTGCCGATGTGTTGTTTGGCGATTACAACCCGTCCGGCAAGCTGCCGATGTCCTTCCCGCGTTCTGTCGGGCAGATCCCGGTGTACTACAGCCATCTGAACACCGGTCGTCCGTATAATGCCGACAAGCCGAACAAATACACTTCGCGTTATTTTGATGAAGCTAACGGGGCGCTTTATCCGTTCGGCTATGGTCTGAGCTATACCACTTTCACCGTCTCTGATGTGAAACTTTCTGCGCCGACCATGAAGCGTGACGGCAAAGTGACGGCCAGCGTGCAGGTGACGAACACCGGTAAGCGCGAAGGGGCCACGGTAGTACAGATGTACTTGCAGGATGTGACGGCTTCCATGAGTCGCCCTGTGAAACAGCTGAAAGGCTTTGAGAAAATCACCCTGAAACCGGGCGAAACTCAGACTGTCAGCTTCCCGATCGATATTGAGGCGCTGAAGTTCTGGAATCAACAGATGAAATATGACGCCGAGCCTGGCAAGTTCAATGTCTTTATCGGCACTGATTCCGCACGCGTTAAGAAAGGCGAGTTTGAGTTGCTGTAATGCTTTAGTAAGGGCGCGACGTTTGCGCCCTTTGCCTGATGTTCATATCTTAACTTGCTGAATTTTCGACCTTTGTAGGCCGGATAAGGCGTTTACGCCGCATCCGGCAAGAAACGCCGGGCAAAATATGCCCTTTAAGTATTTATCTGATTCTGCAACTGAATCCTTCCGCTCAAGCTAACCCCGCCATTATCAACTATGCTTTTCTCTTAATTCGCTGAAAACAACAGTAAAAGAATGAGGAAAGCATCATGCCACTCTCAAAGGTCTGGGCAGGTTCACTGGTTTTGTTGGCAGCCGTGAGCCTGCCGCTACAGGCGGCTTCCCCCGTTAAAGTCGGTTCAAAAATCGATACCGAAGGTGCGCGACTCGGCAATATCATTTTGCAGGGGCGGGAAAGCCACGGCGTACCGACGGTCAATAAAGTGCAACTCGGAACGACTCCTGTGGTGCGCGGGGCGATTACTTCCGGTGAACTGGATATCTATCCGGAATATACCGGCAATGGCGCTTTCTTCTTTAAAGATGAAAACGATGCAGCGTGGAAAAACGCGCAGCAAGGTTACGAGAAAGTCAAAAAGCTCGATTCGGAGCACAACAAGTTAATCTGGCTGACGCCCGCGCCTGCAAATAACACCTGGACTATCGCCGTGCGTCAGGATGTGGCAGAGAAAAATAAACTCACTTCGCTTGCCGACCTGAGTCGTTATCTGCAAGAGGGCGGCACCTTCAAACTGGCAGCCTCGGCAGAGTTTATCGAACGCGCCGATGCGTTACCCGCGTTTGAAAAAGCCTATGGCTTTAAGCTCGGTCAGGATCAGTTGCTGTCACTGGCTGGTGGCGACACGGCGGTGACGATCAAAGCCGCTGCCCAGCAAACCTCTGGCGTTAATGCTGCAATGGCTTACGGCACTGACGGCCCGGTAGCGGCGCTGGGGCTGCAAACCTTAAGCGATCCGCAAGGCGTGCAACCTATCTATGCGCCTGCACCAGTGGTGCGTGAATCGGTGTTGAAGGAGTATCCGCAAATGGCACAGTGGCTACAGCCAGTCTTCGCCAGCCTCGATGCAAAAACATTGCAGCAACTGAATGCCAGCATTGCTGTGGAAGGACTGGATGCCAAAAAAGTGGCTGCCGACTACCTGAAACAAAAAGGGTGGACGAAGTAATTTCCCGTGACTTATTTCCGTATTAATCCTGTTCTGGCGCTGCTGCTGTTGCTGACGGCAATCGCAGCAGCGCTGCCGTTTATCAGCTACGCGCCTAATCGTTTAGTCTCGGGTGAAGGGCGTCATCTCTGGCAACTGTGGCCGCAAACGATCTGGATGCTGGTGGGCGTTGGTTGCGCCTGGCTGACAGCCTGTTTTATTCCCGCTAAAAAAGGCAGCATTTTTGCACTCATTCTGGCGCAATTCGTCTTCGTATTGCTGGTGTGGGGAGCAGGAAAGGCGGCGACCCAACTGGCGCAAAATGGCAGTGCGCTGGCGCGTACCAGCCTCGGCAGTGGTTTCTGGCTGGCTGCGGCGCTGGCATTGCTGGCCTGTAGCGATGCCATCCGCCGAATCTCCACGCATCCGCTGTGGCGCTGGTTGTTGCATATGCAGATTGCCATTATTCCGCTGTGGTTGCTGTACTCCGGCACGCTTAACGATCTCTCACTAATGAAAGAATACGCCAACCGTCAGGATGTGTTTGACGACGCGCTGGCACAACATCTGACGTTGCTGTTTGGTGCGGTGCTGCCTGCGTTAGTGATTGGTGTGCCGTTGGGCATCTGGTGCTACTTTTCCACTGCTCGGCAGGGGGCAATTTTTTCTCTGCTCAATGTCATTCAGACCGTGCCTTCGGTGGCGCTCTTTGGCCTGTTGATTGCGCCGCTTGCCGCGCTGGTGACGGCCTTTCCGTGGCTGGGGAAGCTCGGCATAGCAGGAACCGGAATGACACCCGCACTGATTGCGCTGGTGCTCTATGCCTTGCTGCCGCTGGTGCGCGGCGTGGTAGTCGGTTTGAACCAGATCCCGCGCGATGTGCTGGAGAGCGCCAGAGCGATGGGCATGAGCGGGGCGCGGCGATTCCTGCATGTTCAGTTACCACTGGCGTTACCGGTATTTCTGCGCAGCCTGCGGGTGGTGATGGTGCAAACTGTAGGTATGGCGGTGATTGCGGCGTTAATCGGCGCAGGCGGTTTTGGTGCGCTGGTTTTCCAGGGGCTGCTAAGCAGCGCCATTGATTTAGTGTTGCTGGGGGTGATCCCGGTAATTGTTCTGGCGGTGCTTACCGACGCGCTGTTCGATTTGCTTATCGCACTGCTGAAGGTGAAACGTAATGATTGAATTTAGCCATGTCAGCAAACTGTTCGGCGCACAAAAAGCCGTTAACGATCTCAATCTCAATTTTCAGGAAGGGAGTTTTTCGGTGCTGATTGGCACATCTGGCTCCGGCAAATCCACCACCCTGAAAATGATTAACCGCCTGGTGGAACATGACAGCGGCGTGATCCGCTTTGCCGGAGAAGAAATTCGCTCGCTGCCAGTACTGGAGTTGCGCCGCCGGATGGGCTATGCCATTCAATCTATTGGCCTGTTCCCCCACTGGAGCGTGGCGCAAAACATCGCTACCGTGCCGCAATTACAAAAATGGTCGCGGGCGCGGATTGACGATCGTATCGACGAATTAATGGCGCTACTGGGGCTGGAGTCAAATTTGCGTGAGCGTTATCCGCATCAGCTTTCCGGTGGTCAGCAGCAACGTGTGGGAGTGGCGCGCGCACTGGCTGCCGATCCGCAAGTCTTACTGATGGATGAACCTTTTGGCGCACTGGACCCGGTAACGCGCGGCGCGTTGCAACAAGAGATGACGCGCATTCACCGTTTGCTGGGGCGTACCATTGTGCTGGTCACTCATGATATTGATGAGGCGCTACGGCTGGCAGAACATCTGGTATTGATGGATCACGGTGAAGTGGTGCAGCAGGGCAATCCGCTGACGATGCTGACTCGTCCGGCGAATGATTTTGTCCGCCAGTTTTTTGGACGTAGTGAACTGGGTGTGCGCCTGCTTTCGTTACGTAGTGTGGCGGATTACGTGCGTCGCGAAGAACGAGCAGATGGTGAGGCACTGGCAGAAGAGATGACGCTACGCGATGCGCTCTCTCTGTTTGTTGCGCGGGGATGCGAGGTGCTGCCGGTGGTGAACATGCAGGGCCAGCCTTGCGGCACGCTGCATTTTCAGGATCTGCTGGTGGAGGCGTAAGCGTATGAAGATGTTGCGCGATCCGCTGTTCTGGCTCATTGCTTTGTTTGTGGCACTGATTTTCTGGCTGCCTTACAGCCAGCCGCTGTTTGCTGCCTTGTTCCCACAACTGCCACGACCCGTTTATCAGCAAGAAAGTTTTGCAGCTCTGGCACTGGCTCATTTCTGGCTGGTGGGAATTTCGAGTTTGTTTGCGGTGATCATTGGCACTGGTGCCGGAATTGCTGTCACTCGCCCGTGGGGCGCGGAATTTCGCCCACTGGTGGAAACTATTGCCGCCGTTGGACAGACTTTTCCGCCCGTCGCAGTGCTGGCGATCGCCGTTCCGGTGATCGGCTTTGGTCTGCAACCAGCGATTATCGCCTTGATCCTTTACGGTGTGCTGCCCGTCCTGCAGGCGACACTTGCCGGGCTGGGAGCGATTGATGCCAGCGTGACAGAAGTTGCGAAAGGTATGGGAATGAGTCGTGGTCAGCGACTGCGTAAGGTCGAGCTACCGCTGGCGGCTCCGGTGATTCTGGCGGGCGTGCGAACTTCGGTGATTATCAACATTGGTACGGCGACGATCGCCTCAACGGTAGGGGCCAGCACGCTGGGTACGCCCATCATCATCGGGCTTAGCGGATTTAATACCGCGTATGTGATCCAGGGGGCGTTACTGGTGGCACTGGCGGCGATCATCGCAGACCGCCTGTTTGAAAGGCTGGTGCAGGCGCTTAGCCAGCACGCAAAATAAAGGTATAACCTGCGAGCATGACGCCACCAATTCCGCCTAACGCCATAAACAGGAACAGGGCGATGACCCCAATTTTAGCTATGCGCATAATGCACTCCTTATGTTAACGAAAGGATTGTACAGTAAAGCGCATTTGTTAACGAATCATTAAATGCCGAGTGGGAAAATATCATGGCCTTGTTCTTGCCAACTGGTGAGTTGCTGCTGTTGGGCGGAGGTTCGATTTTCACCGCACCACACCAGCAATGTACGGCCTTCGAATAGTTCAGGGCGTAGTTGATTGAGCGAGTGGGCGAGGACATCAATGCGCCATCCTTGTTGACTGGCAATCCAGCCCTCCAGCCACAGACGGGTGGTATCCTGAATATTCCAGCCAACCACCAGCGCATCTTTACCCTGTTTTTTACGTGCCGAAGCCAGACAAATGGCGATGTAGTTGATCAGTACGCCGTCGAGGATCGCCAGCAGCGCCTGGAGAGTCGGTTGTTGGCACTGAAGCCGTCGGCGCAGAGGAATAAACAGATGTGTGGTGAGTGTCTGGGCGGGGTAATCCTGACCGCGCTCTTTGATCCACGTTCGCAGGCTATGTAGATTGCCGCTTTGTCTGTGCTTTCTGGTTGTTTCTTGCTGATCGCGCCAGCCGTTCTGCACATCAACATTTTCATTACTGAGCAGCATTTTAACTTTGCTGACCTGCACGCCGTTGTCGATCCAGCGTTTGATCTCGCGGATCCGGTCAATATCGGCATCGTTGAACAGCCGATGACCGCCGTCTGTCCGTTGCGGTTTCAGCAATCCGTAACGCCTCTGCCACGCGCGTAACGTGACAGGATTAATATCACAAAGCAACGCCACTTCACCAATTGTGTAAAGCGCCATCGTCTCACCCTTGCTCGCGAGGTCCCGGTTTAACTTTAGACGCAGTTTTGCGAACCAGGTAGTTTTGCCCGTTTTTTGTGCATCTATAGGGTGATTTTATTTTTGCCAGGCGATTTTGAGTGATCGTACTCACGAATTCTCATTTTTCTGCAAGAGTTCAAAGAAAGTTAAACGCAGGCAATGTATGTTACGCGTTTTAAAGGGAAGTGTGGTTTGCGGGTATGTACGATTTTAATCTGGTGTTGCTGCTGCTTCAGCAGATGTGCGTTTTTTTAGTCATTGCGTGGTTAATGAGTAAAACGCCATTATTCATACCGTTAATGCAGGTCACGGTTCGTCTGCCGCATAAATTTCTCTGCTACATCGTCTTTTCCATCTTCTGCATCATGGGCACCTGGTTTGGGTTGCACATTGACGATTCTATTGCCAATACCCGTGCGATAGGCGCGGTAATGGGCGGCTTACTCGGCGGTCCGGTCGTCGGTGGGCTGGTTGGTCTGACCGGCGGCTTACATCGATATTCGATGGGGGGCATGACCGCGCTAAGTTGCATGATCTCAACCATCGTTGAAGGATTGCTCGGCGGCCTGGTACACAGCATCCTGATCCGTCGCGGGCGCACTGATAAAGTCTTTAACCCCATTACCGCCGGTGCCGTCACGTTCGTCGCTGAAATGGTGCAAATGCTGATCATCCTTGCGATCGCCCGACCTTATGAAGATGCGGTGCGTCTGGTGAGTAATATTGCTGCGCCAATGATGGTCACCAATACCGTCGGCGCGGCGCTGTTTATGCGTATATTGCTCGATAAACGCGCGATGTTTGAAAAATACACTTCGGCTTTTTCTGCCACTGCGCTGAAAGTGGCAGCCTCGACGGAAGGCATTTTGCGCCAGGGGTTTAACGAAGTGAACAGCATGAAAGTGGCTCAGGTGCTGTATCAGGAGCTGGATATTGGTGCAGTCGCGATTACCGATCGAGAGAAATTGCTGGCCTTTACCGGAATTGGTGACGACCACCATTTACCCGGCAAACCGATTTCTTCGACTTACACCTTAAAAGCGATTGAAACCGGTGAAGTGGTCTACGCTGATGGCAACGAAGTACCTTATCGTTGCTCTTTGCATCCGCAATGCAAACTGGGGTCGACGCTGGTAATTCCGTTGCGTGGTGAAAATCAGCGGGTGATGGGCACCATCAAATTGTATGAAGCCAAAAACCGTTTATTCAGTTCAATAAACCGCACGCTGGGCGAGGGGATTGCGCAACTGCTTTCGGCGCAGATTCTTGCCGGGCAATATGAGCGGCAAAAAGCGATGCTCACCCAGTCAGAAATCAAACTGCTTCACGCCCAGGTGAATCCTCATTTTTTGTTTAATGCGCTTAACACCATTAAAGCGGTGATCCGCCGCGACAGCGAACAGGCCAGCCAGCTGGTGCAGTATCTTTCCACTTTTTTCCGCAAAAACTTAAAGCGGCCTTCGGAGTTTGTTACTCTCGCCGACGAAATTGAACATGTGAACGCTTATCTGCAAATTGAAAAGGCGCGCTTCCAGTCGCGGTTGCAATACAAATCAGACAAAGCCATATACAAAGGATTGGCAGAGCTCGTACAAAGTGAAATCATAGCAAGAGGTCCAAA
>ENA-UEPS01001154-UEPS01001154.1-human-gut-metagenome-genome-assembly--contig:-NODE-1154-length-15819-cov-17.911066_pt1 | contig 15819 bp, 13 predicted proteins | sample MGYA00242904_ERZ507924 | MGnify/ENA primary metagenome ERZ507924 (study PRJEB26167, sample SAMN06115422) | human gut metagenome | host: Homo sapiens | place: China:Sichuan | collected 2014-10-16...
TCAAAGGTTATTTGCAAAGACTAATTTGAAAATTCGCGTTTGTGGAGCGAAGCAGAACAATGAAAGCCCCAGTGGGGCTTTTAAGCGACAGAACGGTCTTGCGTAGCAAGATGGAGGGGCTTTGCCCCGACAAGTTCCAGTTTGCCGTACTCGTTCCCAGCAGGGTTTGGGGTAGGCACACCCCAACAAGAGCACTTCGGAAACTCGCAAGAGTTTGAGAAGTGAAGTCCCGGATGGACAAGAAATTTTCAAGAATTGAAAATTTGTGGTCACGGGACGATTCTTGCCCTCACCGTCAGAATTATCCGTCTTGCGCCCGTAGTCATTTTGTGATACAATAATTTTGACAGGAGGTGTCTCGTATGATGCAGACATTTGTTCGCCCTTCCCGGGATCTGCGCAACCATTACGCCGAAATTTCGGAGATGCTCAAAGATCATGACCATGTGATCATCACGAATCATGGCCGTGGCGAGTCGGTTCTCATCAATATCGAGGACTACGCCAAATACGAGGAGTTTTTGCACCAGCGGTATGTTGCCGAGGAGCTTGCAAAAGCAAAACAGCAGGCAGCTGACCCCAATACGCAGTGGGCAGACCACGAAAGCGTATGGGAGACGCTGAGCAAGCAGTATGACGTATAAAATTAAATATCTGCCCCTTGCGGTGCAGGACTTGAACGATATCGCCCGGTATCTGTCTGGCTTTTACCCTAAAACAGCCAGCCGTGTACTGAAAGAACTTCGGGAGAAGATCACAAAATTAGGCGATACCCCGAAAATGTGCGAGGTCTACCGCCTTGACCCGGCTTATCGTAGGTTGGTCGTTGACCAGTATCTGGTGTTCTATCGCGTCAACGACGAAAACAAGATTGTGGAGATTCACCGTGTGCTGCGAGGTGCTTGGAATCTGCCGCAGTATCTGGAATAAATTCAGGTTCGACTACCGTTAATAATGCTCCACCAAAACAAAAGTCCCTGACTTCGGTCAGGGGCTTTTGTTGTGGCGGAGGTCACAGGACGAGGACCGGAACGAGCAAAGGCAGGGTATCATCATTACGATGGTATCCTGCCTTTTGTGCGATAGGATGATCATAAGCCAAAGGCTCCCACCTGTTCTGTCGTATGCACAGAGCGGGCGAGAGCCTTTGTGATGAAAAGAAGAAAATGAAGGAGATGACTTGTTATTTGGCGGCTTTTTCGCCCTCCGGGAAGATGATCTTATTCACGAAGAAGAAGATGACCATGGAGATGCCGCCGTTCAGCACCGTAGTGCCGATGTTGTAGATGAAGTCCGGCACCAGCAGACCTGCCACCGCCACCCAGATGCAGTTGATGGAGTTGACGATGCAGGTGATGACGCAGAACGCCAGCACATACCAGCCGATCTGCTTTGCCAGATTGCCCTTGCTGCGGAACACAAAATTGCGCTGGATGGGGAAATTGATGCACTCGCCGATGACCATGGCGATCATGTAGGCGCAGAAGTAGGGCAGACCACCGTGGGCGGCATCGTAGCCGAGGATGTTCCACTTGAAGGTCTCGCCGAACAGGGTGATATCAATGCCCGGCCAGCCGAAATCCACCACCGGCAGGCTTGCAAAGGCCTTGGGCAGAAATTGCAGCAGCAGGTACTTGAACACGGTGATGAGGTTGGACACGATGACGAACAGGCCGCCCTCGCGCACCCACTTGGCAGCGGCGGGGTGCTTTGCCGCGAAGTTATTCCAGAAATTCATAGCCTGCTTCCTTTCAGCTGTTTTTCAAGCGCTCTTCCATGCGGCTGTTCAGCACGATGTTCTTCACAGCCTCCACGATCACCCGCACAAGGCCGATGATCCAGAAGCCCTGCAGCTCCATCACGATGCCGTCCACCATGCCCATGCTGATGGCGCCGTTGGTCATTTTGGCCAGCGCCCGCAGGGGCATATTGTACTGGAACAGGATGTTCAGGTCGGGCTTGCCCTTTTTGATGCTGCGGCTCAGCAGTGCGCCCAGCACGGCAGCCGCCAGCCAGCCGATGGGGCTGCGTCCGTGTCCCATCTCGCCCAGCGTCATGTTGCGGTCGATGTGCACCTTGTTCTCCGGGATAGCGTGCCCCAGCAACGCTTCGAATTCATCATCCGGTAGATTCTGGATATTGGCTGTGCAGTAATGACCCAGCTTTTTGCCCACGTAGGGGTCGGGTGCGCCGGTGCCCGCCACCGTGACGGCGGCAGTCAGGCGGATGTCGGCACTGGAAGCGCCCACAAGCAGCTGATAGCTGCCGCCTTCCACCTCCCAGCGGTCGGTCTTGACGTTCCAGTAGCGGAAGGCCTTGTCGTCCAGCGGGATGGTGACGGTCTTGCTCTCTCCGGCTTCCAGCTGCACCTTGGTAAAGCCCTTCAGCTCCTTGGCGGGGCGGAAAATCGTTGCATCCGGCTTTGCCACATAAAGCTGCACCACCTCGGCGCCTGCACAGCTGCCGGTGTTGGTGACAGTCAGGGTCACGCCCTTTTCGTCTGCTTTCAGGTCACTGTACGCAAAGCTGGTGTAGCTCAGGCCGTAGCCGAAGGGGAAGGCGGTGGGCACACCGGCAGTGTCGTAGTAGCGGTAGCCCACATACAGCCCCTCGCGGTACTCCACAGTGGGACCGTCGCCGCCGAAATGCGCCTTTGCGGGGGTGTCGGCGTAGCTGCGCGCCCAAGTCTCCGCCAGCTTGCCGCAGGGGTTCTGCGCACCGGTCAGCACCTCGACCAGTGCGCCCGCACCGGCCTGACCGCCCAGGCAGCCGTAGACCAGCGCCTTGCAGTCCTTGACCCAACCGCTTTCCAGCGAGGAGCCCGCGCTCAGCAGCACAACCACATTGGGGTTTGCCGCCGCCACAGCCGCCAGCAGTTCCAGCTGGTTCTCTGCCAGCTTCATGTCGGCGCGGTCGATGCCCTCGCTCTCTTTGATCTCGTCCAGACCCATGCACAGCAGCACCACATTGGCGTTCTTTGCCAGCTGCACCGCCTCGGCCTTCAGCGTCTCGTCGGGCTTGCCCTGCCGGTCAAAGCCCTTGGCGTAGCCGACGCTGTTCAGGCCGCTTTCGGTAAGGCAGTCCAGAAAGGAATCCACCTTGATGGAGTTGACGGCGCTGGAGCCTGCACCCTGATAGCGGGGTGTCTGAGCAAAGTCGCCAATGACCGCCACCTTCTCCCCCTTTGCAAGGGGCAGCAGGCCGTTTTCGTTCTTCAGCAGCACGATGCTCTGGGCAGCAGCCCGGCGTGCCAGTGCGTGGTGGGCGTCGGCATCGAACTTGCCGGGTGCGGCGTCCACCGCCGCCTTGGTGGTGAACACCAGCTCCAGCAGTTCGTCCAGCCGGGCGTCCACGTCCGCTTCGGTGATCTTGCCGGTCTGCACTGCCTTCATCAGCTCCCGGATGGCGTCCCCGCCGGGGGCGGGCATTTCCAGCGTAGAGCCGTTCTTTACGCCGAGGGCGTGGTCGTTGCTGCCGCCCCAGTCGGTGACCACTGCGCCGTCAAAGCCCCAGTCCCCGCGCAGGATATCCATGAGCAGGTGGGTGTTCTCGTTGGCGTAGGTGCCGTTGACAAGGTTATAGGCGGACATGATGGTCTTAGGCTGCGCTTCCTTGACCACCATCTCGAAGCCTGTCAGGTAAATTTCCCGCAGGGTGCGCTCGTCCACGATGGAATCCGAGGCCATGCGGCGCAGCTCCTGACTGTTCACCGCAAAGTGCTTGGGGCAGGCGGCAATGCCGTTTTTCTGGATGCCGCGGACGTAGGCCGCAGCCATCTTACCGGCAAGGTAGGGGTCCTCCGAGAAATACTCGAAGTTGCGGCCGCACAGGGGGCTGCGCTTGATGTTCAGGCCGGGGCCCAGCAGCACCGACACGCCCTGTGCCGCTGCTTCTTCGCCCATGGCTGCGCCCACAGCCTCGCCCAGTGCCGGGTCCCAGCTGTTGGCCACGGTAGCCGAGGTGGGGAAGCAGGTGGCAGGCACACTGGGGTTCAGGCCCAGATGGTCAGCCGCGCCCGCCTGCTTGCGCACGCCGTTGGGGCCGTCCGACAGGGTAATGGCCGGGATGCCCTTGCCCGGCAGCGCCCGGGTGGTGAACACCGTGCCGCCGCTCAGCAGGGCGCATTTTTGTTCCAGAGACAAGCTCTTGATGATATCTGTATGTTTCATGGGTCTCTCCTGACAATCAAAAAAGGGGGCGGGCGTTTGCCCGCCGCCCCTTCTGTTCCTATGTGTTAATCAGACGGTTTTTACGTTCTCTTTCTTTTTGCGGAAGCGGAGGATCGTCAGAACGACCAGAACCACGATCAGACCGCCGCAGACACCATCCACTGCGTAGATGACCTTCTGGTAAGGCTCGACCTTTGCCAGATAGCGACTGCCCGGCATACCGCCGTTCATTGCCTTGGAGTTTGCAATGGTGTACAGAATGTTATGGATTGCTTCACGACCGTAGTGGTAGTCTGCAACGTCATCCTTGTTAAAGGTGTACCGTGCGCCGGAAGGCAGGTTCGTCAGCTTTCCATCTGCACCAGCCCGGATCATCTGACCCGCATCCATGAACACGCCGGTATTTGCATTATCGGTGATAATGAAGCCGTGGAAGCCCCACTCGTTGCGCAGCAGGCCGGTGATCATGTTGTAGTTGCCGCCGGCCCAGGTATAGCCAACGCGGTTGAAGGAGGTCATGATGCCGGTGACGGACGGGATCTCGGTGGTGGCATTGCTGTAAGTGCCGTCGCCGTTGTCCTTTGCATAGTTCATCTCGACCTTATCAGACTTGACGCACATCTCAAAGGGCTTGAGGTAGATCTCGCGGGCCGCCTGCTCGTTCAGGAAGGTCGCAATGCTGTACTGGCCTTCACGGTCGCCGCGGTGGTCCTCCTGATCGTTGATGGCGTAGTGCTTGACAAAGACATACATACCGCGGGAGGCGACACCCTCACACTCGAGGGAAGCAATGTGACCGCCGATGAACGGATCCTCGGAGTAATACTCGCTGTTGCGGCCGGAGAATGCCGTGCGGTGCATGTTGACAGCAGGTGCATACCAGCCATCAACGCCCAGATAGTAGGATTCATCGCCGATGTTTTCGCCATAATGGTAGGCCAGATCATCGTTGTAGGTCTGGGCCAGAACGATCACGCCGCAGTGCGTGATGTTGCCCTTGAAGTAGAGGTTGCCGCTTGCATCGAAACCGAAGTTGATCAGGCCGGTGGCAGTATCTCGGTCTGTTGCAGCAGGCTTGTCCACGGACTTGATGGCTGCCGTACCATAGCCGGACTGGGTGATCAGGGTCTGGTAATCGCTGGGGGTCAGCTGGTCGAGCAGGTCGTTCCACTTGGGGTCGTTGTAATCCAGACCACGCATATCGATCAGGCCGAGGCCGTTGTCCTTGCCATAAACGATCTCATCGGTCAGAGTGGAGAAGTCGGTGGGGTTCAGGGAATCAAAAGAATCCAGCTTTGCAAGATCCTCGCTGCTGATGGTCTTATAGTAAGTATAGGAAGCGGGGTTGCCGTTTGCATCGGTGCCGTTGATGGGGTTGCCCCAAGTGCTGATCTGGTCGCTGACCTCGCCATCGGTGGTCGGCCAGGTGCCGGTCCAGTCGTTGCGGGACAGATACTGGAAGCCGCCGTTTGCCTGATCCAGCTGGTTGGTGACCTCCACGCCGGTGGTGGTGTCGTTCTTATAGGTCGTGGTATCCACGGTGCCGTTGGCCGGGGTATAGGTAGCCACAAACCCGGCGTCGCCATCGGCGGTCATGCCATCTTCCACAGTCTTGCCCTTGACGGCAAGGATGTTGTTGACAGCATCGTGTGCGTTCTTGGCGGCGGTGATGTAGTAGTCACCGGCATCCAGAATGTAGGTCTTGGCGTTGGTGTAGTCGTAGGACTTCAGCTGTTCCTGATCGAAGGTGACCGTAACGGTCTCGCTTGCACCGGGAGCCAGCTCCGAGGTCTTGGCGTAACCGACCAGTTCAACCGCAGCCTTTTCCACCTTGTTGGTCTTGTCATAATCGGTGTAGGGGCTCTGTGCATACACTTCCACAACGTCCTTGCCGGCAACAGAACCGGTGTTGGTCACCTTGACCGTGACGGTGCAGGTGTCGCCATCCCAGCTGGTGTTGTAGTCGGACCAATCAAAGGTGGTGTAGGACAGGCCGTAGCCGAAGGGGTACATCACAGCGTCATCGTAGTTGTAATCGCCTGCATTGCCCTGACCCAGCACCTTGTCCTCGTAACGGGTCTCGTAATAGCGGTAGCCAACATAGATGCCCTCTTTGTAGCTGACGTAGTTGTACTTGGTCAGGTTACCATTCTCGTCATAGTAGGCAAAGTCGCCGAAGTTCTGCGCCGCCGGGCTGTTCATGGCATCCACTTCATAGGTATCCACGGTGCGGCCGGAAGGATTGACTTTGCCGGAGAAGATCTCGGCCAGAGAGCACAGGCCGTAGTCGCCCATGGCAGGAGCCGAGATGACCGTGTGGATGCTGGGATAATCCTCCACCCAGCTCAGATCGACCGCTGCACTGGAGTTGAGCAGCAGCACCACATCGTCAAAGTTGTCGTTCAGATACTGAAGGATCTCCAGTTCCACGGAATCCGGCTCGAGGTAGGTCTTGGTCTTGTCCTCTTCCACATCGGTGTGGTTGTACATGGAGCGCGGCATATCGCGGCCTTCGCCCGCCACACGGCTGAACACAAAGACCGGCACCGTGCCCTGCATGGAATCGGTCAGGCCCGGCTCCGCCTGCATGACGGACAGCGGGCACTCGTTGATGGAGAAGTCCTCGTCATCACCGTAAGAGACCGAGCCGACACCCAGACCGTAATCCTTGCCGTTGCCTTCGGAATAGAATTTCCAGAGGTCCTCGTTGACACCGAACCCGGCATCTTCAAAGGCCGTTTTCATATCGACTTTGTTGCCGCCTATGTAGCTGACAGCAGAATGGCTGACAAAGCTGAAGGTGGTATCCGTGCTGTACGGCATTCTGCCTTCATCGTTCTTCAGCAGGACGATGCCCTCTGCTGCGATCTGCTTGTTCAGGGCGATCTCGTCCTGTACCAGCGCTTCTTCCGTGTCAAAACCGGGCTTGCTGTACTCCATGTTGATGCCTTCGGTCTTGGCCTTGCTGTTGTCGATGCCGCCGCTCTTCAGACCCAAAATGCTCTGCACGCTGCTGGCATTAGGCGGGATCAGCACATTGGCCGCAACCATACCGCCCGCCAATGCGACACACAACACACCCGAAACGGCAGTTTTGATGATCTTGCCCATCATCTTACTGTCCTTCTTTTTCTGTGCCATAACTGTTAACTCCTTCTCTTTTGGGTACACGACCCGGTTCATAGCTGTTCTCCGGAGCACGTCCGCTCCTTTGCTTGATGTCATTTTATCATATATACTGCAGAACGAACCGTTCTCCGCACAATCTGTCGTTTTAGCTGCATAATTTGCAGAAGTTACAATAAGGTTTCAAATTTTATTGTGCTAATACACAAATTTTATCCGGCTGTATTTGTGCATCCTGCCAGACAGCAAAAAACGGCAGGGGATACCTGCCGTAAAAATATTATTGCTTTTGGGGCAGCGGGAACAGGATGCGCAGGGTGCACCAGTTGTTTTCCCAGTGCAGCGTCATGCTGCCGCCGTGCTGCTGGACGGCGGTGCGGACGCTTTTCAGGTCGGTCCCCTGCGGCAGACCGTCCGCATCCAGCGCCGGGGCAGTCTCTGTATAGTGCTCGAACCGCAGCATGGCAAAGCCACCCTGACTGTACACCGCCACCTTGATGAGCCGCTTTTCGGGGTCCGGCTCGGCGCGCACGGCGGCAATGGCGTTGTCCAGCGCCACACCCACGATGGTGCACAGCTCCCGGATGGTGAGAAAGCCCAGCATCCTGCCGTCCGCCACGCTGGTGATGGTGATATTCTCCTGCTGGCACTCCATCGTCTTGGCGGTAAGGATGGTATCCAGCACCGGGTTGCCGGTCTTATTCTCGGCCTCATACTGGCGGATATTCTGCTCCATGGCGGCAATGGCGGCGTTCTGCTTGGTCTGGTCCTGCTCCTCCCGGATGCGGGCAAGCTGGACTTTCAGCTCATGATACCGCCGGTTGATAAGGTTGATCCCCTCTTTACTGCGCTTGTACTGCTCGTACTGGCGGTGCAGCACCTCGTCCATGGCGGCAAGCTCGCTGTGCAAAGCGTTCTCCCGCAGCTGCTCGTGCTGCACGGTCAGGATCAGCACGCCGGAAAAATCCACCAGGGTGCGGATGGAAAAGATGCTCATGTTGATCTCGCTGCCCGGCAAAAAGCCAAGATTGCTCACCGCAAAGGCGGTCAGCGCCAGCATGACCGCCGTCAGGGCGGCGCTGCCGCTGATCTGCAGATGGCTGGCGGGCTGGGGGCTGATGTGCAGCAGATAGCTCATCCCCCCGAACAGCGCCCCGTACACCAGCGCCAGCAGCAATAAAGACAGCGGCTCCCACGGGCTGCGGGCGGGCCAGAGGGCGCAGTGCAGCTGCCATTCCACGCTGGCGGCAAGCTCTGCCAGAATAAACGCCCGGGCGCAGTGATACCCGGCTTCCAGCAGGGTGATGCTCCACATACCCCATAGATATAGGTAGGAAAACCCGATGGCCGTTACCATGCAGGGGATCCAGAACCCGCCGGGCACGTTGCCGGTCAGCCCCAGAAAGGCCGACAGCACCGCCGCCCACAGCAGGGTGATGCCCACGGTAACTTCCTTGGAAAAGCGGGGCGCAAGTGCCGGTGTGACCAGCAGCACCGCCAGACACTCGGCAAGGGCAGTGTACAGCCGGGGGATATCCGGCAGCACGGTCATGAGCCTTCACCTCCGATGTAGTCGGTCAGTGCGGCAAGAAAAGCCTTGCGCTTGGGGCGGCTGACCTGCAGCTCGCAGGGGCCCACCTGTACGGTGCTCTGCCGCAGCTCCCGCACCTGTGCCAGATTGACAAGGTAGCCGCTGTTACACCGGGCAAAGGGGCAGTCCGCCAGCTTTTCCTCAAAGGTCTTGAGGGCGCCGGGGGCAGAAAAATCGCCCTCATCGGTGTAAAAGTTCACCCGGTGACCCTCGCTTTCCAAGTAATAGATGCTCGCAGTGTCCAGCCGCCGCAGCCCGCCCTCCACCGGCACGGTCAGGTAGTGCTTTGCCCGCTTTTCCAGCCGGGAAACGGCCTTGAGCAGCTGCTGTGAAAAGGCAAAGTAGGGCACCGGTTTCAGCACATAGTCCAGCGCCCCCACCGAGTAGCCCCGGATGGCATACTGCGCCATATTGGTGATGAAGATCAGGATGACGTCTGCATCCATCTGCCGGATGCGCTCTGCCGTGGTCATGCCGTCCAGATGCTTCATCTCCACATCCAGAAAAATAATATCGTAGACGGCGCGGTAATTGTCCAGAATGTCCACCCCGTCCGCAAAGACCGATACCTCAAATTCTGTCCCGTACTGCCGGGTATACCGCCGGATGTACTCCTGCAATACCCCCTGCACCTCCGCGTCATCCTCTACGACTGCCACCCGGATCATGACCGCACCTCCCTTACCACACCTTTGTGGAACTGTTATGGCTCTATTATAGCGCAATCACGCCGGGTTTGCCAAGTCCCCGCCCCGACAAGTTTCCACCTGCAAATTTTACGCTATCGGGGTGTTCTTTCCTTGGCGGATGTGGTATACTCGGCTTAGTTCAGCAAATAGGGATTTTCAAGTCGCACTGCTACGTTGATTCATCAAATAACCGTTGCTCATTTTTTTGCATAGGAGGTTTACCATGCTCGAGCAATTCTTCAAGTCACGGGTGGCAACTGTTTCGGATTCAGCTTATTGTCATCGCATTACAGATGCTTTGACGGAGGCTGGTATCAAATGTTGGTGCAAAACCAAGGATGCTAATCAGCGAAGTGTTTTTGACGCGACACGGATGCAGACACAAATCGGGACTTTTGGAATAAAGCCCCGGTATATTACGGAGATTTTTGTGGATAAAGAAAATGCAGAACTTGCTTCTCATATCATTCATACCCTGTAAATTCCCGTTTGCCGCACGCGCTCCCGGCAAAGGGCAGCGCACAAAAAAGCCACATAAAGGAGATGCTTTTCCATGGAATACAAACGTTTTGGCAATAAGATCATTGTACGCATCGACAAGGACGAAGAGATCCTTGAACAGGTCAAAGAGCTTGCCCTGAAGGAAAACATCCGCCTTGCCGCCGTGCAGGCGCTGGGTGCCACCAACAGCTTTACGGTGGGCGTATACAATGTAGCGGAGAAGAAATACTACGCCAACACCTTCAGCGGCAGCTTTGAGATCGTGTCCCTGACCGGCACCATCAACACCATGAACGGCGCATTCTACACCCACCTGCACATGAGCGCCGGCAACGACAAGGGCGAGGTGTTCGGCGGACATCTGAACCGGGCGGTGGTCAGCGCCACCTGTGAGATGGTGGTGGATGTTCTGGACGGCACAGTAGACCGCCAGTACGACCCCGTTACCGGGCTGAACCTGTTCAAGTTCTGATCTTATCTGTAAAAAGCCAAGGCCGCTGCGCGATGTCTGCGCAGCGGCCTTTTGCTTATAGCTCTTCCTGCCGGGTATAGGGCTCCATGCCGTGGTCGGCAGGGTCATAGTATTCCAGCAGGGTAATGTAGGTTTCCAAAAAGTGACACAGCACTGTTTTCAGGATGCCGCTCAGCTGCCCCTTTACCGTGATGGTGGACAATACAAAGTCTGACACCAGCTGCAGCGTCTCCGGGTCCAATTCAAAGCACAGACCGACTGCCAGCATGGGGATCACGATCTGCTGTGCCTGCAGCGGCACTGCATTGCCCAGCTTTTCCAGCAGCGGGCGGCTCAGGGCAGAGGCCGCCTGCACACAGCGCTCCACCTTTTCCTGCGGGAACTGCTGCATGGGCTCCATGCTGCGCAGCTGCGCCACCACGGCAGCATCGTCCAGAATGACGCCCCGGGTCACCTCTGCTTTCGAGCGGGTGGTCACGCATTGCAGTATACAGCGCATGGCATCCTCGTAGTCCTCGTGATAGGTCTGACGGCTGCCGAACAGGGTCATCATGGACTGCAGCACGGCATCGGTCTCCTCGGTGACGGCCAGCCGCCCGAAATCCAGCGGTGCGCCCTCCATCCCTGCGCTGCGGTCGTTCAGCGCCTGCAGTTCCTCCGGGACAACTGTAGCGGGCAGAAAACGGTCGTTGCCGTTGCGGTAGAAGCCCCACTCTGCGGGCAGCACCCGGGGGACCACATCTCCGCTGGAGATGATGTTGAAGATGTTGCTGGCGCTCCAGTTCTTTTTCAGACTGCCGCTTGCCGTATGGTTGTTGTCAAAGTCCTGCTGCAGCTCGGGGCAGTCTGCCGCCGCCAGCGCAGCCGGGGCGGCAAAGGTATAGATGAAGGTGTTTTTCTTTTCCAGCTGCGGCAGCACGGCGGGCAGACGCGCCGCCACTAAATTCGTTACGCCGCCGGCACGGCTGTAGCCGCCCATCCAGAGCTTCAGGGTGCCCAGCGGCTGGCGCTTGGCCGATGCCTGAACATATCCGCGTATTTTTTCAGTCAGCTGCCGCGCCGCTGCTACAAAACCCGTGTGGGCGCTGCCGGAGCCTGCATGAAGGTTGCCGGACCACTCGGCTCCATAACCGGAGCCGCGCGCGAACGCCCCGATGATGGTCACCTGTCTGCCGCCGCGCACCAGTGTTTTGCGGGCAACGGCACAGGCCACCGTATCCGGGGCATCGTTCAGGCTGTGGGTATAGTTGAACAGCTGCACCTCGGCAAAGCCCAGCTTTGCAAAGGCATCCCGGATATGGTCGGCACGGCCGACCTCGCCCGTCATCCAATAGCGCTGGTCGCTCTCCCACGAGCTGTCCGCAGCCGCAGCCATGCCCAAGGTGGCCAGTGCCAGCTTATCGTCGTACTCTGTGGCGGCGTGGTCGAACAGGCTGTCGCTGTAATAGTAATCGTGCCGCAGGTCAGCGCTGCAGCGGTCGCTGCGGTACCACAGGGTATAGTAGTCGTCCGGCACGGCGCGGCCGACCAGCGCCGTAGCCGCCCCGGCCTGCGGCAGCGCCGCTCCGGGAGCCAGTGCCCCCGCCGCAAGGGTCACCGCAAGACCCTTACAAAAGTCCCGTCGTTTCATGCTTCATCTCCTCTGCCCCTGCGGCCTGTGCACCGCAGACATTTTTTATAGTATAATCCTTTTTGCCGCCGGATGCAATTTTTACTTGCGGCGGCAGACGGGACGATTTGGAATGCCCTCCGCTATCGGGTTGCGGCACCCAGCATCCGCATCGTGCCTTGAGCGGCACTTGCGTCTTGCTGGCCGCTGCCCCAACAACTCCTCCCTGTTTCCGCCGCTGGCTGCGGTCGTCGTCGTTGCACTCTGCGCATATTCAGCGGAAAGAATATTTTAAATTTCGGGTTTCAGGAAAGTCTGCGGACTTTCCTGAAACCCATTTTCACGGGAGGGGTCGTAACGGAAAACGGCATTTGCAGCGCCGCTTTCTGCGAAAGCGCGGCGCTGCGGTTAGCATCCTCGCCCTCTCAGGCGCTAACGCGCCAGCTCTCCCAAAGGGAGAGCCTCTGGCGAAACCGTATACTTCGCAATTTAACCGGCAACTTTGCCGCCATGCCAAGGCCTCTCCCTTTGGGAGAGGTGGCTGCGAACGCAGTGAGCAGACGGAGAGGGCGAGGACGCTGTCGGAGAACAAGTTCCTATAAAAACGGAAAACCGGAGCGTCCGCAAACGCTCCGGTTTTCCGACATTATAATTATTTACAGCGAAAGATCCAGCTCGTGGCAGTACTCCACGATGTGGTGGAACATCTGCTCCACGGCGGGAGCCATAGACGCCGGGCGCTGCACGGCCAAGCCCACCACGCGGTACTCCTCCGGCTCGATGGGGTACACCTTGATGGCGGCCTTGCAGTCCCGCAGCAGCATCTGCGGCATGATGGAGATGCCAAGCCCGGCTTCCACCATGGCGATGTTGGACTGGTCGTCGATGACATGGCAGCGGCGCTCGGTGCCGATCTTGTATTTCTTGAGGAACTGGCGCATCTCGGCGTCGGTGGCGTCGCACTGCACTACAAAGCTCTGGCCGTTCATCAGCGCCGGGGTCATTACGCCGTCCTGCGGCTCCGGCCAGTCCTGCGGCACGATACACAGCAGCGGCTCCCGGAACAGCTCGGTGAGGTTGAACTCCTCCCGGCAGGTGGAGGACAGGAAGGCGATGTCCACCTGACCGGTGCGCAGCCATTCTTTGACATCATCGTAGGTGCCCTGATATACTTCGATCTCGATCTGCGGATAATGCGTTGCAAAGCTTTTCAGCAGCCCGGGCAGCAGCGATGCGCACACCGAGTTGAACACGCCCAGCTTTACCTTGCCCTTTTCCAAGCCGTTCAGGCGGGCGATGCTCTGCTTCAGCGCCTCGTCACTGTTGAGCACATCGCGGATAGAGGGGTATAGGGAAGCGCCGTAGCTGGTCATGGACACGCCGTTTTTGCCGCGGTTGAACAGGGCAAAACCCAGCTCCTCCTCCATTACGGCAATGGCGTGACTGATGGCCGAGGGGGTCAGGTGCAGCTGCTGTGCCGCTTTGTTAAAGCTGCCCTGCCGGGCCACGGCATCAAAAATTTCGTAAGAAAATAGCGTCATGCCCAAAGCCTCCTTCCGTCTTTACTGGTTCGGAGACGCCCGATTCTCTGTGAATCTTTTTCATCTTTCATTTGAGATAGTTCAATTATCTTCTTGATTGTACTATCCCGCGCCTTTTCTGTCAAGCATTTTGCCCCGATTTTTGCACGCCCTGTGCAGATTTTGCCGCAGTTGCTGCAGGAAATGCCGCCTTTCTTCCGTTATAGTTTTTATAACGATTTTTACAAACTGACCGAGGTGTTTTTATGACCGCACTTTCCCCGCGCCGCACCTTCAGCGGCACCGCTCTGAAAACCATTGCCTGCATCACCATGCTGGTGGACCACATCGGCGCGTCCTGCATCGAAGCAGGCATCCTTACGCCCGGGCTGGACGCCGGCACCCTCTCGCAGAACACCCTTTCTGCCTATCCGCTTTACCGGCTGGACATGGTGCTGCGCTTCACCGGACGGCTGGCCTTTCCCCTGTTCTGCTTTTTGCTGGTGGAGGGCTTTGTGCACACCCACAACGTCAAAGGCTATTTGGGGCGGCTGGTGCTGTTCGGCCTTTTGAGCGAGGTGCCCTTTGACCTTGCGTTCTTCCGCACCCCCTTTGACCCCAGTGCGCAGAACGTTTACTGGACGCTGGCGCTGGGCGTGCTGGCCATGGCAGGACTCAAGCACTTTGAAAAGGAAAACGGCCTGCCCGGCTGGCAGGGCATCCTGTGTGCCGGGGGCTGCGCTGCGCTGGCGCTGGCTGCCAATACCGACTACAACGCCATCGGCGTGCTGATCATCTGCGCGCTGTACCTCACCCGTGCAAACCGCAAGCGGCAGTGCCTTGCAGGCGCGCTGCTGTTCTTGTTCGAGCTCACCGCACCGCTGGCCTTTGTACTGGTCTGGTTCTACAACGGGCAGCGCGGCGCGTGCAGTCCGCTGCAAAAAAAGGCCTTTTACTGGTTCTACCCGGTGCACCTGCTGGTGCTGGCAGGTATCACGAACCTTATGCTATAACAGCAGAAAGCCCGCCGTCCAAAGACAGCGGGCTTTTTTACAGCTTCTCACATCGGGAACATAACGCCCGTCAGCAGCAGCATGGCAGGCACTGTGACCAGCATACACACGGTGGAGTGGGCCACCGCCTGACTGGCAAGGGTCGCTTCGGTGCCGGTCTGCTTGGCCAGCACAGCGGCAAGGCTGCCGGCCGGACAGCATGCAATGATGGACAGGCCGGTGCGCAGCACATTGTCCAGCGGCAGCAGCCACAGCAGCAGCATGAACAGCAGCGGGAACAGGATGCCGCGCAGCAGGGTGACCCGGTACAGGAAACCGGTGTGCAGCAGCGCACGGATGTCGCTGTCTGCCAGCAGCACACCTACGATCATGAGCGCCAGCGGGGTGGTGCAGCCGCCCACCGCACTGCAGAACTGCTGCACCGGTGCGGGCAGCCGCCAGCCGGTGGCCAGCAGCACCAGCATAGCTACCGTGGCAATGTTGGTGGGGGTGATGAAGGTCTTGAGCCGGATCTTCTCGCCAGGGCGGAACAGGCACACCACATAGGTAAAGAACCATACATTATAGGAGGCCATGGCCATGCCTGCAAACACAGTGCCGCGCGCGGTGCCCAGCAGGGCACTGCACAGCGGCAGGCCGATGAATCCGCAGTTGGGCATAGCCGCCGTGCCCACCAGCACCGCATACTTGCCCGGCGTGTCATGGTGCAGCCAGCTGCTCAACCGGCACAGGCCGGTGGTCACCACAAACAGTGCCAGCAGCAGCACGAACAGCACCCCTGCCTGAGTGAGCAGCTCCGGCTCACCGTCCACGGTTGCACCAGCCAGCATGGTACAGGGCAGCAGAAGCTTCATGATAAAATCCGACAAAAACTTGCTGTCACGATCCTTGATAATGCCGCTGCGTGCACCTACATAGCCCAGCAGCACTTCCAGAAAGATCACCGTGATCTGACCCGCCAAAACGCCAAACGCCATTGGTTTCTCCTTTTTGTTCCACAAGCCGCATTTTTCCTTTACAAAGGAAAAAGCCCATTGATTTCAACGAATCAACGAGCTTTTTCTTGGCGGAGTAGGAGGGATTTGAACCCTCGCGCCGTTGTTTAGACGACCTACGCCCTTAGCAGGGG
>ENA-UEPS01001158-UEPS01001158.1-human-gut-metagenome-genome-assembly--contig:-NODE-1158-length-15798-cov-4.983780_pt1 | contig 15798 bp, 16 predicted proteins | sample MGYA00242904_ERZ507924 | MGnify/ENA primary metagenome ERZ507924 (study PRJEB26167, sample SAMN06115422) | human gut metagenome | host: Homo sapiens | place: China:Sichuan | collected 2014-10-16...
AGATGACCGTGTGCGCATCTACGAACAAAAAATATTGCCTGCCCTACAAAAGAACCACATCATCTTTTATCAGGACAGCCATGTAGAGCCGTTCCATCAGCAGTTTATCAAAGACTTCTTCAAAGAAGAAATCTTCCCCTACCTGCAACCCGTACCCGTTTCCAAAGACAAAATCGTCTCTTTCTTACGAGATAACCGACTCTATCTCGCTATCCGACTCTATCCGAAAGAAGAAGGAAAAGAAGGAGAAGCTATAGAAGGAATAGAAGAAAAAGAATCCCCCATCCTCGACTCCTCCCGTCCTCCTCTTTACTTCGTGATGAAGCAGCCCTACGCAAAAGTCCCCCGTTTCATCGAGTTGCCGTGTCATGAAAAAAATCATTACCTGATGTTTGTCGAAGACATCATCAAGGCGAACCTCAATCTAATTTTTCCCGGTTATGATGTCGAGTCGTGTTACAGTATAAAAATCTCCCGTGACGCTGACATATTAATTGACGACACCGCCAGCAGTGCCGACCTTGTGGCCCAGCTCAAGAAGAAAGTAAAGAAGCGTAAAATAGGAGACGTCTGCCGCTTCGTCTACGACCGTGCCATGCCGCACGACTTTCTGGATTTTCTCGTAGACGCGTTTCACATTCACCGCGACGAACTCGTTCCCGGCGACAAACACCTGAACCTGGAAGACCTGCGCCATCTCCCCAACCCCAGCAAGTCACTGCACAGCCCCGAAAAGCCGAAGCCGATGAAACTCACCATCCTCGACGAAAAAGAATCCATCTTCAGCTACGTCGCCCGGAAAGACCTGCTGCTCTATTACCCCTATCACTCCTTCGAGCACTTCATCCACTTCCTTTACGAAGCCGTGCACAATCCGGAAACCCGTGAAATCATGGTGACGCAATACCGTGTGGCGGAGAACTCCGCCGTCATCAACACCCTGATAGCCGCTGCCCAGAACGGCAAGAAAGTCACAGTATTTGTAGAGTTGAAAGCTCGTTTCGACGAAGAGAACAACCTGGCCACGGCCGAAATGATGCAAGCCGCCGGCATAAAAATCATATACAGCATTCCCGGTCTGAAGGTGCACGCCAAGGTAGCCCTTATCCGCCGTCGTGGACTGAACGGTGAGAAAATCCCCAGCTACGCCTACATCAGCACCGGCAACTTCAACGAGAAAACCGCCACACTTTATGCCGACTGCGGACTATTCACCTGTCGCAAAGAAATAGTGAACGACCTTTACAACCTCTTCCGCACCCTTCAAGGCAAAGAAGATCCGAAGTTCACTACCCTCCTTGTCGCCCGTTTCAACCTCATCCCAGAGTTGAACCGCCTCATCGACCGTGAGATTGCCCTAGCCGATCAAGGCAAACCCGCCCGCATCATCCTAAAAATGAACGCCCTTCAAGACCCCGCCATGATAGACCGCCTCTACGAAGCCTCCGAACACGGTGTGCAGACAGACCTTATCATTCGCGGAATCTGCTGCCTCATCCCCGACCAGCCGTACAGCCGCAACATCCGCATCACCCGCATCGTAGACAGCTTCCTGGAACACGCCCGCATCTGGTACTTCGGCAACGGCGGCAATCCCAAAGTCTTCATGGGCTCACCCGACTGGATGCGCCGCAACCTCTACCGCCGCATCGAGGCCATCACCCCCGTCCTCGACCCCGACCTGCGCAACAGCCTGATCGAAATGCTTACCATCCAACTCGCCGACAACCAAAAAGCCTGCCGAGTAGACGCAAAGCTACAAAACATATTCAAAAAAAGAACGCCCGGAACCCCCGCCATCCGAGCGCAATACACACTATATAACCGGCTTTGTTCAAATAACACCCAGCACCCCCAAAGACCAACCAGCCATGTCCCCCAATAACCGCTCCCATCCGCATGGTTTCCCCCGGCCTACTTGAATTTTTCTTTGCTTCTTTCTTTTGTTGCAAGACAAAAGAAAGAAGATTGTAACACAAATGTAACATCTATGACATTTCCCTGCAACGTCAAATTCCGTCCTTTGCCGCCGAAATTACATACATACATTTATGGAGACAATTTACTTATGCATTATCATTTTTCTGTTCGTCCTCGCCGTGTTCGACCTCATCGTCGGCGTGAGCAATGACGCGGTCAACTTCCTGAACTCCGCGGTAGGCGCCAAAGCCGCATCGTTCAAGACCATCCTGTTCATAGCCGGTGTCGGCATTTTCATCGGCGCCTCCCTGTCCAACGGGATGATGGACATAGCCCGTCACGGCATCTACCAGCCCGAGCACTTCTACTTTGCCGAAATCATGTGCATCCTGCTTGCCGTCATGCTGACCGACGTAGTGCTTCTCGACGTATTCAACTCAATGGGCATGCCCACCTCCACCACCGTTTCACTAGTCTTCGAGCTACTTGGAGGAACCTTCGCCCTCGCGCTCATCAAAGTGCACAACAGCGACACCCTCGCGCTGGGCGACCTCATCAACACCGACAAAGCCCTTTCCGTCATCATGGCAATCTTCGTATCCGTAGCCATCGCCTTCTTCTTCGGAATGCTTGTGCAGTGGATTGCCCGTGTGATATTCACCTTCAACTACACTAAAAAGATGAAGTACAGCATAGCCCTCTTCGGAGGCATCGCCGCCACCTCCATCATCTACTTCATGCTCATCAAAGGGCTGAAAGACAGCTCCTTCATGACACCCGAAAACAAACACTGGATACAAGACAACACCCTGCTGCTCATCACCGTGTTCTTCGTATTCTTCACCCTGCTGATGCAAGTCCTCCACTGGCTGAAAGTCAACGTCTTCAAAGTAGTCGTGCTGATGGGTACCTTCGCCCTCGCCCTCGCTTTCGCCGGCAACGACCTCGTCAACTTCATCGGTGTTCCCCTCGCCGGTTTCTCCTCCTTCATAGACTACACCGCCAACGGATCGGGCAACCCGGACAACTTCCTGATGACCTCCCTGCTAGGACCCGCCAAAACTCCGTGGTACTTCCTGATCGGAGCCGGAGCAATCATGGTCTACGCACTCTGCACCTCCAAAAAGGCGCACGCCGTTATCAAGACCTCCGTCGACCTCTCCCGCCAAGACGAAGGCGAAGAAACCTTCGGAAGCACCCCGATAGCCCGTACAATCGTCCGTTTCAGCATGGCGCTCGCCAACGGAATCTCACGAATCACTCCGAACAGCACCAAGAAATGGCTCGACACCCGCTTCCGCAAAGACGAAGCCATCATAGCCGACGGCGCAGCGTTCGACCTTGTCCGCGCCTCCGTCAACCTCGTGCTGGCAGGCCTGCTCATCGCTTTGGGAACATCACTGAAACTTCCCCTTTCCACCACCTACGTCACCTTCATGGTAGCTATGGGAACCTCACTGGCCGACCGTGCCTGGGGACGTGACTCCGCCGTTTACCGCATCACAGGCGTACTGAGCGTCATCGGCGGCTGGTTCATCACCGCCGGAGCCGCCTTCACCTTCTGCTTCTTCGTCGCCCTCGTACTTCACTACGGAGGAAACATTTCCATCATCGTCCTCATCGGCATCGCCGTGTTCATCCTGATACGCAGCCAAGTGATGTACAAGAAACGCAAAGCGAAAGAGCAAGGCAACGAGACCCTGAAACAACTGATGCAGACCACCGACAGCGAAGAAGCTCTGCAACTGATGCGCAAGCACACCCGCGAAGAGCTCGGCAAAGTGTTGGAATACGCGGAAACGAATTTCGAACTCACCGTCACCTCCTTCCTCCACGAGAACCTGCGGGGATTGCGTCGCGCGATGGGCTCCACCAAATTCGAGAAGCAGCTCGTCAAGCAGATGAAGCGTACCGGAACCGTTGCTATGTGCCGTCTCGACAACAACACCGTGCTCGAAAAAGGGCTTTACTACTACCAGGGCAACGACTTCGCCAGCGAACTGGTGTACAGCATTTCACGTCTCTGCGAACCGTGCCTGGAGCACATCGACAACAACTTCAACCCATTGGACGCTATCCAAAAAGGCGAATTCAGCGACGCGGCCGAAGACATCACTTACCTGATCCAGCAATGTCGCAGAAAACTGGAAAACAACGATTACAATAACATGGAAGAAGAAATCCGCCGCGCCAACGACCTTAACGGACAACTCTCGCTGCTGAAACGCAAGGAACTGCAGCGCATCCAAAGCCAGTCGGGAAGTATCCGCGTCAGCATGGTATACCTGACGATGGTTCAGGAAGCCCAAAACGTGGTGACTTACACCATCAATCTAATGAAAGTAAGCCGTAAGTTCCAGATCGAGACCGACTGATCTGATTTCCCCACAAAAAAATCCCCCCTTACCATTCCTTAATATCACAACGGACTAAGGTAATAGTAAGGGGGATTTTTCATCTCTTCACTTACAAATAATAAGCGAGCCAGCTTCATTTTTCCACAATTTCCACAAACAGCAATCTACTCTTTACGGCGTCTGCGGAAACGCAATATTGCCTCAAGAATGTCAAGCAATTTTTCCAACAACAATTTCATAAGCTTCTGTTTTTAATTTTTTTTTTAAATCCGGTCTCTTAAAATCCAGTCTTAAAATCCAGTCTCTTAAAGTCCGTTTCCTCATTATTCAGACGGATCCGGAGCTTCTCCGCCACCGTTTCCGCCATCCGGATTCTTTCCGTCGTCCGGATCTTCACCTGAATCATCGGCAGCGACAAACGAGCCCGCCACATCCTTGACGTGTACAAATTCCACTCCGGAAGTCAGCGCACGGGTAGCGCTTCCGTTCGCCTCACGTGTATACTCCGGTGTAAACTGACAACGCAACGAAGTAATCTGCGCGCTGCTGACTTTACTTTCAAGCTCCACCCCTTTCCCGTTCGCCTTAGCAATCATGGTAAACGTTCCCAAGCCTTCGAGGCGTACCGTGCGGCTATTAAGTAACTGTTCCCGCATCACGGACATCAGATTACGAATCACATTATGGACATCACCCGCCGTCAGCGAGGCTTTTTCCGCAATCAATTCCGCCATTTTCTGCGTATTGACTGCCTTCCCGAATTTCACCAGACGGGGATAATACAATTTCTGTCCTTCCTTGTTGGCAAGCGTTGCCTGATAAGGTTTGTAAATTAATGGCATACTGTTTCCTTTTTTTTAATGATTGATAAATTAAATTCCTCTCTGTAACCGATTACGAAAGCAAAGGTAACCGGAAGGAAAAAAAACGTGAACCATAACGTACCGACCTGTCACAAGAGACAGCAACCCGGCACGAGTCCGCACAAACCATGCCCACAACCGCTTCTGCACAACACATCACCAATCAGCCTAAAAAGCCTTACCTTTACAAACATAGAATCTGATAACCCCCCTTAAAAGACAACCGACAATGAAAGCAGAAACATCCCCTTCCATCCGCATCCGGACTTATAGCAAAAGCCAGTTAGCGTCCTTCTACCTGCCCGATATACAAACCGCCTCAGCACGCCGCACCCTGCGGGGGTGGATAGCCAAAAATACAGAATTGCAGGCTGCACTCGCCCAAACGGGATACAGCGAGAAATCCATCCTGCTTACTCCGGCGCAAGTAGGGTTGTTTTTCCGTTTTTTAGGAGAACCTTGATTCACTTTTTCTTATTTGTTTTTTTCCTATCTGTTTTATTCCTATCTGTTTTATTCTTTTCCGCCTCTTCCTTCTTCATCTCCTCCCAATCTTCAACAGATATAATTTTATCCTCAAAGAGTTCGATATCCATTACCAGATGGTGCCGGTTTATAGCCCGGCACTTCACTTTCGCCGAATCTTTCAGTAAAAGGCATACAACCGCACACAGTAATCCGGGAAGGGCTACAACGATTTTAGCCTTTTTGAGGACACACGCGCTAATATTAAATAACGTCGTAAAATCGGGTATTGAAGTACTGCCATCCCAGACGCAACTGAACACACGTCTCACCGAAGAAGTCGAACTATTTGAATTATTTACAATATAACATTCCGGTATATCATTCTGCTTACCTATTTTCACCAAATAGTCCACAATCTCTTTTTTTGTGCTATCATCGCAATGCCGAAGTCCGGTTACCTTACAGATTGCATCACTATTACTTGTCACTTCCGACCCTCTTTTTACCAATTTCTTTGCCATTTTCCTATTGTATTAATTAAAAATTTCCACAAAGAACGGCTATTTCTCTTAACAATCATGTTCACGCTTGACACATTCTTCTTTAATTCCTCATTTATGTGTCAAGCTCGGACAATCTTTCCCCTTTCCATTCCCTACTTTTGCCTCATAATCAAAATAAACCGAAGAACAATGACCAAGATTAAAGAAGAGCATTCTTTTCAACGGGTGCGGCTCATGAAACAGGCAGCCGCCATCCGGCAAAACAATGGTATGAACCGGCACGACGCACTCGTCACCGCCCACCGGATAGGCGCCCTCATCCGGCAGATGCATCACGGAAATGTCCGCTTCCACTACACCAAACAAGACGGCAGCGTCCGCCACGCCATCGGCACACTCACCGGATACGAACACAGTTTCCACCAACCTTATATTCCACGACCGGAAAACACGTTCGTCGTCTACTACGACATCGAGGCAAAAGGATGGCGCACGTTCCATGCGGAAAACTTTCTGGACATCGACGCCGAGGACGAACCCGAAAAGACGAGAACAGAATGAACCGGCAGGAACGAGAAGAATGGGAAATCCTTTGCAGGCAGTACAATGTAGACTCCCTGCAAGAAGCCATTCAAGGCTGCCGGGAAGAATTGGAGTTTCTTATCCATTGCGCCGAAAGGCTCGAACCCCGCACGGAGGAGGAAGAAACGCCGTTTAACATATCCAGTCCACGCCGTTTCTATACACCGGGAAACGCCGTTCTTGGAATGCAGGAAACGCCGTTTCTCCACGCGGAGACAAAAGAACAGACCGTTTTTTAACAGAATATAATTTTATTAACGTTTACCAATATCAAGTATGGAAAATTGGAGATTTATCGAAGAAAATCCCGACTACATGGTCTCGGACCATGGACGGGTGTTGAGTTTTAAAGGCAAGTCGAAACTGATTCTCTGCACCACGATCGCAGGAGAAGGCTACGAGCAGACAGAGCTCATGCAAAAAGGAATCTACACCAAATACTACACGCATCGTCTGGTAGCTAAGGCGTTCATTCCCAACCCGAAACATCTGCCGCAAGTAAACCACCTCGACGGAAACACGCTGAACAACCACGTGTCGAACCTCGAATGGTGTGACGCGCATGACAACATAATGCACGCCATCCGAATGGGATTGCGGCCTCCCGGAAAAACGGGTTCAAAGTATTCGGGTGTTCCCTGCGCCGTAACGGACGCAAGTGGGAATACACTCCGCGCCTACCCGTCCATGCAGGCGATGAGCAAAGGAGAACACATGAATCCCGCATTCATAAACTGGCTCAGACTACAGTTGCGCTATCCGGAACGACTACTCCTCCACAACTTACGCGTCCGCCAGCACAGAGGAGACGCTTTTATCATGAAAGAACCCTTACCGTTGTCTCCCGCTCAGGCTGTTCCGCAGACTTCTCCCGCTCAGGCTGTTCCGCAGTCGTCCCATCATCGGCCTGTCCCGCCTGTACAATCTCCCTGCATCCCGGTCCAGCATCCGGTGAACCGGCAATATTACCGCCAACTGTCGGAAGACGAAGCCATCGCTTTCGGATTCGCCATCTACACAAGCCGCAACCAACAAGAAAGGGGGACGCTGTAATGAGAGACACGATTATCATCCACTGTTCCGCCACCCGTGCGGGACAGGATTTCACAGCCGCCGACATCGACCGCTGGCACCGTGCGCGCGGTTTCCGTTCCATCGGCTATCATTTCGTAATCCGGCTGGACGGAACATCGAACCGGGAAGGGATGTCTCCCTCGACGGAGCGCATTGCACGGGCTGGAACCGCCGAAGCATAGGTATCTGCTACGTGGGCGGGCTGGACAAGGAAGGCCGCCCCGCCGACACCCGGACGGAAGCCCAACGCGAAGCGCTCATCCGCCTGGTGGAAGACCTGCGGCTCGTTTACCCCGACATCAGACAAGTGATAGGCCACCGGGACACCAGCCCCGACCGCAACGGTGACGGCATTATCTCGCCCAACGAGTTTATCAAGATGTGCCCCTGCTTCGACGTACGCAACGAGTTCCGATAAACCGCACAATGTATCACTTTTTAAAACTTAATTTATCATGGCACGCATTTCCAAACCCGGATTAGATTATTTCCCCCTAGATGTCAATTTCCTGCAAGACCGGAAAGTGCGCCGCATCTCCTGCCGCCATCACGCGGCAGGAATTGCCGCGCTCACTTCCCTGCTTTGTCTTATCTACAAAGAAAAAGGCTATTATGTCCTTTGGAACAAGGACACACTGTTCGACATCGCTCAGGAAGCCTGTTGCGAGGAGGAGAAAATGCAGGCCATCATCGACGATTGTCTGTCGGTGGGATTGTTCGACACCTATATATATAAGGAGTACGGGGTGCTGACCTCGCAAGCCATCCAAGAGCAGTATCACAAAATCATCATCGACAGCCGGAGGAAATACAAATTGCCTTTGGAAAACTTCTGGATGATCAAGGAGGAGAAAGAAGCGAATGATAACGAGGAGGAGACAAAGGAAACAAAGGAGAGAAAAGAGACAAAGGAGACAAAGGGGGAAAACGGAGAACAGACGAATGAATCCGCAGCAAATCCGGGCAAATTCGCAGTAAGTTCGGGCAAATTTGCAGCAGATCCGGGCAAATCCGCAGCAACAATGCCACAAACAAAACAAGAAACGGATACAGATATTAAAAGTAAACAGGAAATGGAGAGGGAAAATGAAAGCAAATCGGAAACCCAAAAAGACAAAGAGACAGAGAGGGAAGGGAAAATGAGAAAGGAGAGCGAGAAGCCGCCCGTTCCGCCAAACGGCGTTTCTCAGGCTTCGCCTGTTGCTGTAAGGGGTTTGTCTTTAGAGGATTCGTCCGGAGGGGACTTCGAAGCTATACTACGACTAAATATGGAAGCTATCGGCATCCGGAACGAACAGACCGCCAAAGCCATTTTCGCCCTTGCCCGACGAAAAGAACTGGGAGGAATCAACGGCACGCTATGGAAAATCCTCAGTCCCGGATACCGCCCTACCCTGCTCAAAAAGAACGAACCGGGAGATTACATCCTTTGGGCACTCAATCACCCGGCCGAATTTGAAAGCACTTACAACGGAATGCTACAGAAAATGGTGAGGGGAAGAAGCTGAAATAATAAAAAGTCACCCATTTAGCGGAATCAATGATATTTTATTATCAAAATAAACACTTACAGCACTTTCCTTATGACACACCAAATAATCTAAAAGCAAGCAAATAATCCATATGACATTTCAAAACCCCACGCTAATACCGAAATTGACTTTCAATATGACAGTATTTAGTTAAAAACGCATTACTTTTCTTAGTTTATTATAATTTATATTATCTTTGCAGCCTGTTAGAGAGAAATGATGTGTTTTTAGGTTAAAATTAAGAGAGAATTTATGAAAAGAAAATTGATGTTCTTCATGACCTTCCTATTTATAGGCATAGGTCTGGCGACAGCGCAGACATCCAAAGTGACCGGATTGGTAACATCCGAAGAAGATGGACAGCCTGTCGTAGGTGCTTCAGTATTAGTCAATGGCACCACTCTTGGTACAATCACCGATATTGACGGTAAATTTACAATCAGCAACGTACCAAGCTCCTCCAAAACCTTACGTGTTTCTTATGTGGGAATGATCCCCCAGGAAGTGACAATCAAGGAAGGGATTTTAAAAATCGTGCTGCGTTCGGACGCGAAGGCGCTGGACGAGGTGGTCGTTACCGCCTTAGGTATCAAAAGAAGCGAGAAAATACTAGGTTATGCCGCTTCTACAGTGAAAAATGACGATTTGGTCGCAGCCAAGTCAGGTTCCGTGATGTCCGGACTTTCCGGAAAAATAGCCGGTGTAAACATTTCCAGCTCCGGAACGGCCGGTAGCTCACAGAAAGTAATCGTGCGCGGTTATTCCTCTTTCTCCAGCAACCAGCCGCTATACGTCATCGACGGCGTGCCGATGTCCAACAACACCAGCCTCTCCAACGACCAGGGCAACGGCGTCATTGAGGCCAGCGACGCTATCGACTTCGGTAACGGGGCAAACGACATCAACCCCGACGACGTGGAATCCGTCACCGTGCTGAAAGGCGCCTCAGCCACCGCCCTCTACGGCTCGCGCGCCGCCAACGGTGTAGTGATGATCACCACCAAACGCGCCAAACAAGAGAAACTGACCGTTTCGTACGACGGCTCTTTCATGGCTTCCAACGTACTCCGCGTGCCGCAGGAACAGGACAAGTTCGGACAAGGATGGGGAACGTGGGACAGAGGCGAGAACGGATCGTGGGGACCGGCATTGGACGGCCGGCTCAACGAATGGGGCTCCAGCAAACTGACTACCCCGATGAAAAAGCACTACTCGTTCGTGAAAGACAATCTCCGCAACTTCTACACCACCGGATTCGAGATGAACAACAACATCAGCGTCCGCACCGGCAACGAAAAAATGGGCTTGATGCTTTCTTACGGCAACACCTCCTCTAACGGCGTGCTGCCCAACAATGCCGACAAATACGAACGTAACACCCTGTCGTTCCGTGGCAACATGAAATTCGGCAAGTTCGCCGCCGACGCCAGCATCACGTATATCCGCAAAGACATGACGAAAGCCGCCGCCGGACAAGGAAACGCGGGAGCCACCATGCAGCAGGAACTGATACAGCACCCGGTGGACATCGACTATTCTGTCATGAAGGATTTCAACGACGAACGGTTCAACGGAGACAACTATTACACGTGGTACGCGCAGAACCCTTACTGGGTACTCGCCAACAATAAGAACAACTATCAGGACGACCGCATCTACGGTAAACTGGAATTGTCTTACGAGGTCATTCCCGGTCTGAAGGCCGTAGGACGTCTCGGAGGTGACTTCACCAACGCCCGCCAGAAGCTGCGCACGGCGAAACTGACGTACGCCGACAATTCATACAGCAGCATCGGAGGCAAATCCGAAGAAAAGGGTACTTATACCGAACGTACCGATAATTACGACCAGATCGACGCAACCCTCTTCCTGAGCGCCAACTACAATATCGGCACAGACATCACTCTCGGAGGTACGGCAGGATGGAACCTCAACCAACGGAAATCGTCTTATCTGAAGTCGTTTCTCGAAGGGCTGTTCATGGAAGGATGGTACAATCTGCAGAACGGGACCGACAAGCCCGTCAGCACCAATTACAGCGATTTGCGCAGAACAATCGGAGCCTTCGCACAGGTGGAATTCGGATATAAGAATTTCTGGTTTGTCAACCTTTCCGGACGCAACGACTGGTCGTCTACACTGCCCATCCACCACAACAGTTTCTTCTACGGAGGAATCAACACGTCCGTCATCCTGACCGATATGTTCCCCTCGCTGAAAAACAACGTGATAGACTTCCTGAAAGTGCGCGCCGCATGGGGACAGACGGGTAACGACGCCGACGTGTACAGAACGCTGGCATACTACATCCCCGATCATATTTCATCCGGCTACGGCTATCTGGACACTCCGTTGAACGGGGCGCTGGGACTGACCGAATACAACCGCCAGCCCAACAACAACCTGAAACCGGAGAAGACTTCCGAATGGGAATTGGGCTTGACCGCCAATTTCCTCAGCAACCGCATCGGCATTGACTTCGCCTACTACGACAAGCTGACCAAAAACCAGATCATCGCGGCAGACGTCGCCCCGGAAACACGCTACACCAGTGCCGTGCGCAACGTTGGCGAAATTTCCAACAAAGGTATCGAAATCGCCCTCAACCTGACTCCGATCCGCACCAAAGAGGTGGAATGGGACTTGGGAGTCACCTTCAGCAAGAACTGGAGCAAGGTGAACAAGTTGTGGAACGAGGGGGACAAGCCTGTGACCGAATACGTATTGAAAACGGCTTACAGCGCCAACTTCGTTGCCAAAGTCGGCGAACCGCTCGGAATCTTCCAAGTGCCCGCCCTCGCTACCGTACAGGACGAGAACAGCCCTTACTACGGCAAAGTGATTGTCGACGCCAACGGTATCCCGACTACCAGCAACAGCGAAATGAAGACGATCGGTTCGTCCGCTCCCGACTTCAATATGGGTTTCAACACCCGCGTGAGCTACAAAGGATTCACCCTTTCCGCTGTGGCCGACTGGCGTAAAGGCGGTTATATGTACTCCTACACCGCACAGCTGATGCACTTCGTCGGCAACACTACCCGCTCGCTGTTCAACAACCGCGAACCGTTCGTCGTGCCCAACTCCGTAATCGCCCTCAAGGACGGAGGCTACGCCGAAAACAACCGTCCCGTGACCAGCGACAACATGAGCAGTTATTACAGCGACTCTTACTCAGACAGCCAGTTCGAGAACTTCATCATCCCGAAAGGTTATGTGAAACTGAGGGAACTGGTCTTGTCTTACTCATTCCCGAAAGCATGGATTTCCAAACTGGGTATCCAGCAGCTAGACCTGAGCCTGATCGGACGCAACCTCTTTATGTGGACTCCGAAAGCTAACAATTACGTAGACCCGGAAACCACAACTTTCGGTAACGATATCGCTTCCGAACTGGGAGAATTTGCCGCCTTGCCTTCTACGCGCAATATAGGTGGAGGTATTAAAGTTGTATTCTAAAAAAAAACGATCGAAGATGAAAAAATTCAAGTATTTATATATAGGTGTATTAAGCGCCATCCTGTCCGGCACGTTCACCTCTTGCGAGGACTATCTGGACGTCAACAAAAATCCGAATTATCCGGACGAATCACAAGTGACGGTAACGACGTTACTGCCGTCCGCATTCACCGGCTCGGCTGCCGCAATGGGGTATTTGTACCAACTCTACGGTTCTATGTGGTCACAGCACTACACGCAGAATCCGTCATCCAGCCAATATATCACGCTGGTCAACTATGCGATGACTTCTTCCAGCGACCTCCGTCTGTGGAGAATTCCGTACGCGGACGTTTTGCCTGATCTCGATCTCGTCATCAAGAAATCGGAAGAGGAAGGTGCGTGGAACTATTGGGTGGTCGGAAAAATCATGACCGCGTTTACTTATCACGTGCTCACCGACGCTTATGGAGATATTCCTTTCACCGAAGCCCTGAAAGGTCAGAACTGCAAATACGACGATAGTAAAACGGTGGTTTATCCCGGCATTATCAAAATGCTGAACGACGCAATCGACAAGGAAGCGGAAGCCTCTGCCAAAGGTCTGAAAACCATGAACGTGGAAGATTATATCTATGACGGGGATATCGCGAAATGGATCAGATTTGCCAAAACTTTAAAGTTGAAGTTGCTCATGAGAGACTTTGACACGAACAAGGCGGAGATACAAACAATGCTCGCTGCCGGTGATTTTCTGAAAGACGACGCAACGGTACACTGTTTCGAGGATGTCGTAAATAAGTCCAATCCGTTCTATGAAAATGACCGCCGACAGTTGAATACGACAAATAATGTACGCGCCTGTACGACGTTGTATAATTATCTAGCCAAATATGACGATCCGCGCATCGGAGACTTTTACGAAATGACTGCCGCATCTGACAGAACCGAATACAGAGCGATTCCTTATGGGAACAGAACTTCCAGCACATATAGCATTTCAACAACTTCGCGTGCCGTAATCGGTGCTACCGATCCTGTTTATTATATGTCAGCGGCCGAAGCCGAATACCTGTTGGCGGAATGCTACGCACGGCTGGGAGACAAAGGCAGTGCAAAGACTCATTATGACAAAGCCGTTGAATTTTCTTTCGCCAGATGGAACCATGGCGACAAAGCTGCTGAATTTATTGCAGTTGGAAAACCTTACGAATTCCAAGACACCGACGAAGAAAGTATGCTGAAATGTATCCTTACCCAGAAATGGATTGCCAGCACCCGTTGCCAGGCTTGGGATGCATGGTTCGATATCAACCGCACCGGTATTCCGGAAGTCAGCGAGTATACAACAGACGGTGATCCGGATGATTACGTTTTGGGTACACTGGCATATAACCCCAACAGTTCGTTAGCTAAGGGTCAGTTTGCTCACCGCTTCATCTACTCAAAAGAGTCGTTGGATTATAATACGAATGCGCCTACGAAAGTTCCGGCAATTACCGAACCGCTGTGGTGGCATAAAAAATAATAAGGATATTGAACAATAGAAAGAAAGGATATATACATGAAACCTATTAATTATTTATTAGTCCTGATGTTCGCAATGGTCACTTTCGTGTCATGCGACACTTATGGAGACTATGAGCAGGAGTTTGCACCTATATACCCGCTGAGCGGACAATATTACGTCAAAGTGCTGGACGAGAACAATGAGGAACTGGTTATAAGCACAATAGAGGACGATGACGAATCATACAACGTCTACGGAACTTATCTGTATCTGTACAATACAGCGGATAATGATAAGGACAAGTTGTGGATCAAGTTGCCGAACGGTAATAAATTCCAAAGTGGTATTCTAGGCAAAATCAGTTGTAATGTGGAAGAACTCACCTTTAACGGAACAGCAGGCAATATGGTTGCCGATGGAACGACTCCCGTAGGGGAATTTACAGTCACTTCCGGAAAAGTCACTTTAGAAAGCGTTACGACTCCGACAAACGGGAAAGCGGACGGCATCGAAGTGAAATATACGCTGGAAGGCAAAACGTACACCATCAAAGGCTTCCGCCGCACCGGATGGGATGACGATGAAACGTGGGTTGAGCCTATTACTACTCCCGACGATACATCCGGTTCTCAACCATAAGAACTAATTTCTCCTCCCTCCCCCAAAAGGGGGGGGATATATCAAAACGCAGATTAACGCAAGTTAGCATAGATTATTCAAACAGGCTCCAAGTCTTGACTAATCCATTTCAATTGATATTCCATTGATATTCAATTGATATTCAATTGACATATTAATCAATGGCTTATAGAATCTTTTCTATGATAATTTGCGTTAATCTGCGTTTTATTATTCATTTACCACTGCAAGTCGGGCAGATATTTACTTAGTGTACCGCAAAGAACCCCTAGCGTAATCGGCTTCACCAGCACTTCCGTAGCTCCCGCCTTCATCGCATTTTCCTTATCCGAACTGAAAGCGTAGGCAGTCTGCATGATAATGGGAATCGTAGTGTTGGACTCACGAATAATTTTCGTCGCTTCCAACCCATTCATCAGCGGCATTTTAATGTCCATCAACATCGCTTTGGCATTTTCCCCGTGTGTTTGAAATAAATTTACCATTTCTTCTCCGTTCCGTGCCCACATGATATCACATTTTTTACCTATGATCGCTTTAATCAGTTTAAAGTTGCTGTCGTCGTCTTCAGCCACAAGTATAAGCGGTCTGAATTCAGATGTTTGCGTACTTTCCATATTATTTAGTATATTATTTTCCATCTACATCCTTCTATATACTTAAGTTAATATCCAGTCTCAACAAGTTAATATCCTATTCCAACAAGTTAATATCCTATTTCAGCCCGCAAGATATAAAAAATATTCATATATTTCGCTATCTTTGCGCCTCAATTTAAAAGAATAATATGATTTCTGTAGACGGACTGGCCGTAGAATTTGGCGGCACGACTTTATTTAGTGATATCTCTTTCGTTATTAATGAAAAAGACCGCATCGCCCTGATGGGGAAAAACGGGGCGGGAAAAAGTAC
>ENA-UEPS01001170-UEPS01001170.1-human-gut-metagenome-genome-assembly--contig:-NODE-1170-length-15649-cov-4.605638_pt1 | contig 15649 bp, 9 predicted proteins | sample MGYA00242904_ERZ507924 | MGnify/ENA primary metagenome ERZ507924 (study PRJEB26167, sample SAMN06115422) | human gut metagenome | host: Homo sapiens | place: China:Sichuan | collected 2014-10-16...
TATCGCCTGGTCTCCCAATAATAAAAGTTTATCTGGATTGTTCATCATAATTATAGAAGGTATGTTAATTCTGTATAGATTATAAGATTTGATAAGGATCGGCATCGTCAAGTACAGGGAATTTTTTCCTGAATGCCTCAAGTACATCCATATCAATAGTTGCTTCAGCCGTACAAGATTTGTTATCTTCACAAGCTGCTAATGTATGTCCGTACGGATCTATCACGGCACTTCCCCCACAATATTGACATGCAGGATCTTCTCCTACCCGATTAACGGCAACTACATAACATTGATTTTCAATCGCCCTTGCCCGTAAAAGGATGTTCCATGCGTCAACTCTTGGAGTCGGCCAGCTTGCTACGTAAAGAATCATGTCGTAATCTTTACGATTTCGCGCCCAGACCGGAAAACGAAGATCATAGCAAACCTGTAATAAAATCCGTACACCCCGGAAATTTACAATAACCCTTTCAGCACCTGCCGTGAAAGACTTGTGCTCTCCACCATAGGTAAACAAATGTTTTTTATCATACCATTGTACCTGTCCATCCGGATGAACAAAATAAAATCGGTTGTAAAAATGTCTGTTTTCCTCTACTGCTATGCTCCCGGCTAAAGCAGCATTCAGTTCTGCAGCTTTTTGTTTCATCCATAGAAGTGTATCACTCCCCACAGGTTCTGCTATTCCTTCCGGCCGGGTACAAAAACCTGTAGAAAACATCTCGGGCAGCACAAATAAATCAGCTTCCCCACAACGGGCGAACATTTCATCCACTTTCTGCACATTGGCCTTGGGATTCGCCCAACTAATATCAGTTTGTAAGATTATAACTTTCATGTCTTCCATAAATCAGAAATGCCCCAAAGTTAACAAAATAATTAAATGCAGCCTATTTTTCTATCATTTTTTCGAAATAAGGGCCTTTCTCTACATCCTTACAGTCATACAAACAAAGGATAGAGAAAGGCCCTGACAGGTATTTCCCGTTTGATTATACCCAAACAATTTTACTCAGCAATCTCAACTCGATTAACACGTTCCAAAAGAAAACGGTTTTGATTCCAGTGAAAAGGCTTATAATCAGTATTCATACGGATCACATTGTTTCGGAATATCAGACCGTCAACCGACTTGGCATAAAGAACCGGAGCATCAAATATATCAAACTCATTATCTACAATCTGGATAGCTCCCGCTTTTCCACCATGGAAATAAGCAACCTGATGATCCAGGTCAGGAATTTCCGGATAAATAGAAATGACTGCATTCGTAAACTGGAACATATTTGTCAACGAATTAATGAAACGGTTTTTACGAATCACAACATCACGACAAGCTCCGGTTTCATACCATCCGTTACAGTCTCCGCAAAGCAAGATAGCAGTTCCTGAAGTATGATCAAACAAATTGTTTTCTACTACTGTTTTCTTTGGCGTACTGAACAAAGATCCTCTGGCACGATTATTACGGATCGTATTATCCGCAAAATACACTTCCGGAGTCCAGGTCAGGTTTTCAATACCAAAACTTTCACCTTCAGTCAACCAGTCACCAACAGGTTCGGAAAAACGTATTTCAAATTCCCGGGCTCCTTCCACTGATGGCTTGTCCAAAGGAGCAATCCGTTCAATCCGACTGGTATCACCAACGACTTCCATTGTCTTAGAACGAACAAACTGTACTTCATCACCAACATATCCCCAGTCAAATCCCCAGGACTGATCATGCATATAACGACCAACCAATGTATATCTGTCAATCTGCCTGATAACCTTCAGGTAAGTACCATGCACATTAATTGCATCATCCATCATTCCCTCATACAAGCCTCCTGTAGACGTTATTTTTCCCTTACACTGAGAAAAATGAGTAGCATCAGCCTGAGTCGTGAAGTAACGCGGATCATTCTCTCCTTTCAGACATACGCCGAAACCATCAAGTGTAATATTCTCACACAATTGCGCCAGCAAGCCCATTCCCTGTGCATAATGTACTTTCACATTTTTCAATGTTGTATTCACGTTGTGTGACAAGAAAATACCAGGTGTCGGCCGGTCCCATGCACGCATGGCAACTACCGTTCCCGGTTGAAGACGTTTATCTTTCCATTGTGGAGCATACAATACATCCTTATCCACCTTTGTCACACCTTTAGTAGAGTAAAACAAATCACTGGTATTATACACTACATGGCGAGTATCTTTCTCAAAAGCTATTCCTGAACTGGGACGCAATTTCCATCCTTCTCCATAAGTTTCAAAAATAGAATCTTTTGTTATCTGATACACAACCCACGGAGCAACCCGGAATGTCATCCCCTTGTCTCCTTCATTTTTCAGGATTTCAACCTGGGCAATGTGTGGATTAGCAAAATCAATACTGAAATCTTTCAGTGTACAATTTGAGGTATGCAGCAAAGACACCGGAAGCATCTGTCCGTGAAAGACAAACTCTGCCCCATTTCCTTCAATAGTCAGATTCTGAAAATTTTCCAAAGCTAATCCAACTTTTTTAGGATTCGTCTGATCATGATTTGAAATATAATATTCACGTTCTACAGCATCATTCGGATAAAAATGATAGACACCAGGAGTAAAACGTAAAACCACCTCTTCCCCGGAAACTGCCTGCTTGCGAATCTTATCAAGTGCTTTTTCCACACGAGGAGACATATTCGTTTTCTTCCCGGGAACAACTCCTAAAGAAGTCATGTCAAACACTTGCTGTGCCCAAAGAGGCATACATAAACTGCCCAACAGGGCCATACATAAAATTTTAGTCTTCATGGTCATTCTTTCATTTTAAGGAATTTTGACGCGAAGATAGATATTTTTAAAAGGATATCCCCTCTATCACAGTAAAAAATACCTTAATATAGAGATACATTGCAAAATGTTTCGTATTTTTGTATCCAAATTGAGTTAATGTATTAACAAATGAACGTATTAGAACTAAGTGAACAGGAGATTATCAGACGTAACAGTCTGAATGAAATGAGAGCGATGGGCATTGACCCCTACCCTGCTGCCGAGTATGTAACCAACGCTTTTTCGACTGACATTAAAGCCGAATTCAAAGATGACGAAGCAGAACCGCGCAAAGTATCCGTAGCGGGACGTATCATGTCACGCCGCGTCATGGGTAAAGCTTCTTTCATTGAGTTACAGGATTCCAAAGGTCGTATTCAGATTTACATCACCCGTGACGACATTTGTCCGGATGAAAACAAGGATTTATACAACGTAGTATTTAAACGCCTGCTCGACTTGGGAGACTTTATCGGCATCGAAGGTTTCGTATTCCGCACACAAATGGGAGAAATCTCCATCCATGCACAGAAGTTAACGGTATTGTCAAAATCAATCCGCCCACTTCCTATTGTGAAATATAAAGATGGAGTAGCTTACGACAAATTCGAAGATCCGGAATTGCGTTACCGCCAACGTTATGTTGACTTAGTCGTTAACGATGGAGTTAAAGATATTTTCCTGAAACGCAATAAGGTTTATAACTCCATGCGTGAATACTTCAACTCGAAAGGATATATTGAAGTAGAAACTCCAATTTTGCAATCCATTGCCGGAGGTGCAGCCGCACGGCCTTTCATCACACACCACAATGCTTTGGATATACCTTTATATATGCGTATTGCCAGTGAACTTTACTTGAAACGTCTGATCGTAGGTGGATTCGAGGGAGTCTATGAAATTGGCAAGAACTTCCGTAATGAAGGTATGGACCGTACACACAATCCGGAATTTACCTGTATGGAAATCTACGTAGCCTATAAGGACTACAACTGGATGATGAAGTTTACAGAAAATATGATTGAAAAGATTTGTATGGATGTAAACGGTACAACGGAAGTTAAAGTGGGAGATAATATAATCAACTTTAAGGCGCCGTTCAAACGTGTGACCATGCTCGATTCCATCAAAGAATTCACCGGATATGATTTGACAGGCATGAACGAAGAACAAATCCGTGAAGTATGCCAGAAATTGAATATGGAAATTGATGATACAATGGGAAAAGGAAAGCTGATCGACGAAATCTTCGGAGAATTCTGCGAAGGAAACTACATTCAGCCGACCTTCATCACAGACTATCCGATTGAAATGTCCCCGCTGACCAAACGTCACCGCAATAATCCGGAACTGACCGAACGTTTCGAATTGATGGTTAACGGTAAAGAACTTTGCAACGCTTATTCAGAGTTAAATGACCCCATCGATCAGTTGGAACGTTTCGAAGAACAAATGCGTCTGAGTGAAAAGGGAGATGACGAAGCCATGATCATCGACAAAGACTTTGTCCGTGCTTTGGAATACGGTATGCCTCCGACTTCAGGTATGGGTATCGGAATGGACCGTCTGGTAATGCTGATGACCGGACAGAGCACAATTCAGGAAGTTCTGTTCTTCCCTCAAATGCGTCCTGAAAAAGTTATTCCGAAAGATGCTCCTGCTAAATTTATGGAGTTAGGTATTTCTGAAGACTGGGTTCCTGTCATCCAGAAAGCTGGTTATAACCTCGTATCAGACATGAAAGATGTTAACCCGCAAAAACTTCATCAGGATATCTGTGGTATAAACAAAAAGTATAAACTGGAACTGACCAATCCGTCCGTAGACGAAGTGGCAGGCTGGATACAAAAAATTTAATTAATTAGAAATTGAAAATTAAAAGCTTCTCCACTTGATGAAGCTTTTAATTTTTAATTTTTGGTTTTTAATTGATAGCCATGAAATTACCCGGGAAAATAGCAATTATGGGGGGAGGAAGCTGGGCTACCGCAATCGCAAAAATTATACTGACCCAAGCTGAATCAATAAACTGGTATATGCGCCGAGACGACCGGATTGAAGAATTCAAACGTTTAGGACATAACCCAGCTTATCTGACTAGTGTGCGCTTTGACATCCGTCGAATAAATTTTTCTTCGGATATTAATAAGGTGGTAAAGGAATCGGATACCCTTATTTTCGTAACTCCTTCGCCTTACTTGAAAAGTCACCTCAAAAAGCTAAAAACTAAACTCAAGGATAAATTCATCGTCACTGCCATCAAAGGAATTGTTCCAGATGAAAACTTAATCGTATCCGATTATTTCCATCAAATGTATGACGTTCCCGAAGAAAACATAGCCGTATTGGCGGGTCCCTGTCATGCTGAGGAAGTTGCACTGGAACGCCTGTCATATTTGACTGTAGGATGCAAGGACATTGAAAAAGCTAAAATGTTCGCAAAACAATTAGCCGGCCATTATATCAAAACCTCCGTAAATCCAGACGTTGCAGGTATTGAATATGCTTCCGTATTGAAAAATGTTTATGCCATTGCTGCTGGAATATGCAGCGGACTAAAATACGGAGACAATTTTCAAGCTGTATTGGTATCCAATGCCCTTCAGGAAATGAACCGTTTTCTGAATACGGTTCATCCTCTGGAACGTTGTACCAATGACTCTGCCTATCTGGGAGACCTGCTGGTTACTTCCTATTCTAACTTCAGTCGAAACCGCGTATTCGGTACCATGATCGGAAAAGGCTACTCGGTAAAAAGTGCACAAATTGAAATGGAAATGATCGCTGAAGGATATTATGGTACAAAATGTATAAAAGAGTTGAACAAGCACTTACACGTCAACATGCCTATCGTAGATGCTGTTTATAATATTCTGTATGAACGCATCTCACCAATGATTGAAATAAAGCTGCTGACCGACTCGTTCAGATAATGCTGAAACAAACAATTTTTCTAAAAACAGATACAGTATGGAAAATATCAAACTGAACATCGAAAAGACTTTAGAATTTATTTCCAAAGATAAATTAGCCGCTTACGCACCTAAAGTAAAGGCTTGTATGGAAACCCTGGAAAAAGGAACCGGACTGGGAAATGATTTTCTGGGATGGTTACATCTTCCTTCCTCTATTACTCAAGAACATCTGGCTGACTTGAAAGCTACAGCCCAGGTTTTACGCGAGAATTGTGATGTTGTTATTGTTGCAGGTATCGGTGGCAGTTATTTGGGAGCACGTGCTGTCATTGAAGCAATGTCAAACAGTTTCTTGTGGTTACAGGAAAAGAAAGCCGGACAACCGACAATTATTTTTGCCGGACATAATATCGGCGAAGATTATCTGTATGAACTGACTTCATTCTTAAAGGATAAGAAATTTGGTGTCATCAACATTTCTAAGTCTGGAACAACAACAGAGACAGCCTTAGCTTTCCGCCTGCTGAAGAAACAATGCGAAGAACAACGCGGAAAAGAAATGGCACGCAAAGTTATTGTAGCTGTAACAGATGCCAAGAAAGGTGCAGCTCGCGTAACAGCAGATAAAGAAGGTTACAAATCTTTCATTATTCCTGATAATGTAGGTGGACGTTTCTCTGTATTAACTCCGGTAGGATTACTTCCTATTGCCGTTGCAGGTATTGACATCGACCAGCTGGTTGCCGGTGCATGCAAAATGGAAGAAGTATGTGCTAACCCGAACATGGAAGAAAATCCTGCAGCCTTGTATGCTGCTACACGCAATGAGCTTTATCAGAATGGAAAGAAAATCGAAATTCTGGTCAACTTCCAGCCTAAGCTTCATTACTTCATGGAATGGTGGAAACAGCTTTACGGAGAATCTGAAGGTAAAGACCACAAAGGTATCTACCCAAGTTCAGTAGACTTCTCCACAGATTTGCACTCTATGGGACAATGGATTCAGGAAGGTGAACGTACTATCTTCGAAACTGTTGTTTCTGTTGAAACTCCCAACCATGAACTGCATGTTCCCTCAGACGAAGAAAACCTGGATGGCTTGAACTTCCTGGCTGGAAAACGTGTTGATGAAGTTAATAAGATGGCAGAGCTGGGTACTCAGTTAGCTCATGTAGACGGAGGAGTTCCCAATATGCGTGTCAGCGTGCCTGTTCTGAATGAATATTATCTGGGACAGCTGATCTATTTCTTCGAAAAAGCTTGTGGTATCAGTGGTTACCTGTTGGAAATCAATCCATTTAACCAGCCTGGTGTAGAAGCATATAAGAAAAATATGTTTGCCCTGTTAAACAAGCCTGGCTACGAAGAAGCATCCAAAGCTATTCGCGAAAGACTTAAAAAATAACAAGAAAACGGGCCGATAAGGCCATAAAAGGATGAAGAGGACACGTTCCAATAAAAGGATTGTGTCATCTTCATCCTTCCTTTATTTTAAAGCCGTCAGGCTTCATGTCCAACTAATCAATATACAACGTGTATAAATCATCCATAACATCCTATTTACAAACTCATTCCTACTCAAGAATCAATCTGAAGGCAGTTCTGTTTGACATGGATGGAGTTTTATTCGACTCTATGAAAAACCATGCGACAGCCTGGAACCTGGCCATGCAACAATACGGAATGACACTAAGCCGAGAAGAAGCCTATATGCACGAAGGACGCACAGGAGCTGGAACAATTAATATTGTAAGTCAGCGGGAACGAGGCTATGAGGCTAGTGAAGAAGAAATCAAACAAATCTATCAGACCAAAAGCGATATCTTCAATAAGCTTCCCAAAGCAGAACGTATGCCTGGAGCCTACGAGGTATTACAGAAAATTAAAAGCGAAGGACTGATACCCATGGTGGTGACCGGATCTGGGCAATTATCATTATTGGATAAACTAAACCACAACTTTCCGGATATCTTCAAACAAGAATTAATGGTAACTGCTTTCGATGTAAAATATGGAAAACCGAATCCGGAACCTTATTTAATGGCCCTTCAAAAAGCCAATATACAAGCTAATGAAGCGATTGTCATCGAAAATGCTCCTCTCGGTGTACGGGCTGGAGTAGCTGCCGGAATTTTCACCATAGCAGTTAATACAGGTCCGTTACCCGATTCTGCTCTGCTGGACGAAGGTGCCAACCTGCTTTTCCATTCCATGCCAGACTTCAATAGTCACTGGGAAGAAGTATATCAAGCTTTTTGAAACATTCATCTTTTTTCCAGTATCAAATATTGAAAAAAGCAGAAGATACCGAGTAAATCAGTCTCTTCTGCTTTTTGACAATAGCAACAATCTCGTCTAAAACAAACTTATACTGCTTTTATTTTTCAGAAAGTTTCTCCAGAATCTGATGACGAATTGCTCTGAAATGATCTCCATCTGTATCATACAACGTCCAATGGAATACCACCTGACGACATAGTTCTTTAGCCAGATCCGGTTCCTTTTGAGCCAACATCTGCAAAAGTGTATAATCAGCTATACCATCACGCATAGCTTCCAAACGAATAGAACTATACAATTTGCCATTCTTCGGATATACAATCCAGCTGTCTCCGCCTGGAAGCGTATTTCCACTTTCCAGATTCATCGTTGTTGTTTCTCCATAAGGATCACTGTTTTCTTTCCAGAAATTAAATCCCCAATGCAAATAGCCCGTAGCTCCGTAACGGAAGTTCAACCAATGAATCAAACGAGTTTTAATGGAGGGTAATTCGAGAAAACGATTTGCAAAGTTCCCCTGAGGAGCTAAACAAGTATAGAACCAAACTTCATCCCCTGCTTTCTGGCGCTCCTGATAAAAACTATATCCGTCTTTATAGAAATTCAATTGAGGGACCCAAATATCAACCGTATTTTCCAGATTATGTGTATGACAAGCTTCTATAATCCTCAGATCCGGACAAATATCTTTCACAAAACGAGCAATTTCCACATAACTCTTGAAATTGGACTCTATAGGTTCATCAGCAATATGCTGTACATAAATATCTTTTAATCCACGTTTTTGCAGATGCGACATCAAAGAAGGCAAAAATTGACGATAAAAGTTACTTGCTTTCTCAGAATTGATCGGATACTGAACCAACTTTTTGTTACCGTCTTTATCAACTTCAGGAACATATGCCTCAAAATTACTATCCCAATTACCTGCACGGGCAGCAATATGTCCTCCTTCAATCATTTTTAAAGCCCCAGCTTGACGAAATACGTCTATAAACCGGTCAAAATTTTTATAATCAAAAGAATACTTACCGGATTTCTCTGAAAATTCAATATGCTGTAGCGGAGAAACCAAGATTACATTTGTATAACATTCATGTAATTTAGAAGCCAACTCACCTACCATTTTCCAATACTCAGCCGAATAAGGTTCTACATCCTTTCCTCCATTGAAAACCTTCATTTTATCATCTGCAGTAGTGAACCAGTTCGTCACCCAAAGAGAAGGTTTTTCAATTGTAACCGGATAAACTTTCACATAAATCTCTCTAGTAAAAGAGAAGGGCTTATTTCCTGCCAATCCTTTTAAAGTTACTTCTGCACGATAACAACCTTCTTTAGCATCGACTGGAACAGGTAAAGTCACCCACATGGGCTGAGTCAGATCACGCTCCACCGACCAATTCTGTTCTTCACAGATAGGATCCGGATAATAATGAGAAAGAGAAAGAATTGCATCATTAGCCAGTTCGGGTGTCAAACGTCCCTCTTTCACATAATTCACAAACCCTTTACGCGAAACATTCATTGACGCTCCCTGTCCGGAACGAAAAGCAGTAACATCAAACTGAAGATCCTTCAAAGGCAAGCCACTGCGAACAGCAAACTGGAAAGTAGCATTTTCCCCTTTTGCCACTTCAACCGTATCCGTAAATTCAGGGAAGAAATTAGATTCTCTCAATACCTTCAGAAATGGATCTACTTGTTTAAAAGTTATAAGATCCGTGACTTCCTGAGCATTCAAATGACTGGTAATCCAACACACCAGCATGAAAGTGCCTATCCAAAATTTTTTCATAATATTAAATAGATTTTTATGATTAAATTAAATTGTCAGAAAGAAAAAAGCACAAAGGAAAAGGATATTCTCACGAACTTCCTTTTCCCTTATGTATATCAAACGTTTATCAAAATTTCAGGAAAATACTCCTTACGTTCCATAAACGTTATATACTATTATCTGATTATTCCAATGCACGACCAGCAGTCATCGGCCAGTATGGATTCTGATACATAGAAGAAGTTTCTACATTATTTGGATCGGTAGCGGTCAAAGTGAAATCCTGTACGCCAAGCGGTTCCAGATAATATGCCTTCTTCCAGGTATATCCGTCAAACAACTGGTTGTTGATCTGAGTACGGCCCATCGGACGAATATACTTGCTAACAGAAGCTGCAGACATATTTGCATCACTACTACCATCAGCCTTCAGCTTAGGCATATTAGGTGCATTTTCATACTTCTTATAAGTTTCGTCCCAGAAGTTCATACCTTCCAGCATATAATGACCATTGATTGCCAAATCCCAGGAACGCCATCTCTTCAAGTCATCCCAACGCATACCTTCAGAGATAAACTCACAACGGCGTTCACGACGGATGTTATACAGAGTAGCATCTACCGGCTGATCACCAGAATAAACAGCCAAGTCACCATAAACTGTACCATTTACAATGTTAACTTCCTTAGCCAAGTCAGTATTAGCGATAGTCAACTCATAGTCTTCACTCACACCGGCACGTTTACGGATAGCCTTCCAATATTTCATTGCATCACCATCCAAACCATGGTTCTTTTCATAACATGCTTCAATGTAATTCAAATAAGCCTCAGCAGCACGGAAAACAACAGCACCGGTTGTACAGATCACAGTATTGCTTTGATACTGATCATAATCGTAGCTGTAATATTTACGCGGACGATAACCGGTAAAGTCCAGCAATTCCAAACTGTTAGTCAACAAAGGAATCGTATCCAAAGTAGTCACATCATTCTTCGCAGCTACTTTAGGATCTCTAGGATCACTTGCAGTAACATCATCTTCACCCATCACGAAGAGCTGCAAGCGCTCGTCACGTCCCTGTTTTTCCAAAGATACGGTTGTATCTCCCTGATAACCGGAATTATCAGCATACCAAGGCAAACCATTCTGCATCAGGAAAGACGTGATATAGCTACGTGACAATCCCAACTGGTCACCACCTGCAGACAAAATATAGCCGGCATCGTGTGTATAACCAATACTCAGGTTATATTCTTTCCACAACAGAACCTCAGAAATACTGCTCAAATTTTCAGAGCTGAACATATCAAAATAAGGGTTCCATCCATTGGTCTGTCCCAATGTCGGATTCATCTGATGAGAGTTTTCTGTCAAAGTACAATGATCAGCCACAGCTTTAGCTGAACTCATAGCTTCGGTCAGGAAGAAATCGATTTCACCAGCAATATCAAAAGTCTTTCCCTGATTGTATGACATGTTCTTACCAGGCCAGGATTCATCACCCGGAACACGACCAGTACCCTGATGATATCTTTCGAAAGTTGCTTCAAACAAAGCAACACGTGATTTCAACAATTGAGCAGTCTGCTTGTTGATACGCTGATTGTTCATATAACCCTGATCCTGCAGACGTGAAATAGCAGTATCCAGATCTTTCAAAATGAAACGGGCTACTTCATTACGCGGAGCACGAACAGCCAAAGCTTTCAATTCCTCTGCATCATCAGAAAGAACTTTTTCAATGATCGGCATATCTCCATAACGTACCAAAGCCTGATAATAAGCCAATGCACGGAAGAAATAAGCTTCTCCGATATAATGCTTCAGAGTAGCTTCATCACCCTGAATAGTTCCTGCTTCTTCTTTCGGAAGAATCTGTTCCAACAACCAGTTCCAGGTACGGATACGGCTATAATAAGTTTCAAAGTTCTTTCCGGCAGGAACCAGTTTTTCACCGGCAAAATAGTTCAAGTCACCAGACTGAGAGAAAAGGTTATCGGTATTATTATCATTCAACGTCATACCGCTTCGCCAGTTCTTGTCATGGAACAAAGATTGTCCACGAGAGTTCTGCAGCCAGGAATAATAGTTGATAACGTATGCACCCACCTGATCTACGGTAGAGAAGTAAGCTTCAGGAGTTACACTGGTTATCGGCTCACGATCCAGAAAACTGTCGCAGGAAGCCAGAGTTGATGCACCCAAGCCAATCAGTGAGTATAGATAGATATGTTTTAAACTTAGTTTCATATTTGTATTTTTTAGAAGTTAACATTTACACCGACAGAAATAGTTCTTTGAAGCGGATACAATTTACCCGGTCCCCAGTCACCACCCAATGTTTCGGGATCGAAGATGGCACTGATACCTGTCAATGTCAGCAGGTTATCACCTGAAACATAGAAGCGAACTGATTCCATAGAAGCCTTCTGAGTCCAGCTCTTTGGCAAAGTATAACCAATCTGAACGTTCTTTACACGCAGGTATGCAGCATTCTGCAAATATCCTGTCTGAACCTGCTGGTTCTTGGTGATACCACCGAAATAAGGTTTCGGATAGTATGCATCCGGATTATCCGGTGTCCAGTAATCCAAATGTTCAGTGAAGCAAGCAGACTGCCATTCGTCACCGCTGGCACCCCAGAAATACGGGCCACTCAACCAGTAGTCACGTTTCATCACACCCTGCAAGAATACAGAGAAGTCAAGTCCTTTCCAAGATCCATCCAAAGTCAAACCGAAATTGTAACGAGCATAGCTGTTACCAATTACAGTCAAGTCGCCATGATCACCAAGAGTACTTGATCCAGAAGTAACTTCACCATCACCATTCAGGTCGGCATACATCACGTCACCAGCACCCCATTTAGAACCCCAGTTCGGTTTGTTGTTAGCCAGGTGAGCATCCATTTCTTCCTGAGTCTGAGCAATACCTACAGTAGTATAACCCCAGATAGTTCCATCCAGCTTACCAGCATACCAAGTGTTGATATCACCACTTTCATTCGGATACTTAGTTACCTCTCTCTGACCGTCAGCCAAAGTGAAACGTACACCATAGTTGAATTCATTGATGCGGTCTCTCCAAGACAACTCCATTTCCCAACCATAAGATTTCATATCGGCGTTGTTGATGGCAGGAGCAGAAGTACCCAGGATACCAGGCAATGTAGGAGCCGGACCTACCATATCATATGTATAACGCTGATAGTAGTCGAATGATCCGGTCAAGCGGTTGTTGAACAAACCAAAGTCAACACCGACGTTCCAGGATTCTACAGTTTCCCAAGTCAGCAAGCTACTTACGATACCCGGAGTACCAGCTGTATTCTGACGTACACCATTCAGCAACCAACCAGAGTTAGTAGTACCGGTAGGCATAGTCTGGAAGAACGGATACCAGGCATCTGTTTCGTTGTTACCCAACTGACCCCAAGATCCTCTCAGCTTCAATGTTCCAACCACACTGTTCAGCGGTTCAAAGAACTCTTCACGTGCGATATTCCATCCCAAAGAGAATGACGGGAACAAACCCCATCTCTTATCACCAATGAAACGAGAAGAACCATCATAACGCAAGTTGGCTTCCAACATATAGCGTTCTTTATAGTTATAGTTCACACGACCGAAGAAACCGGCAATAGCCAATTCTGAAGCGCTGTTATAAGTATTCTTATTGTCCTGAGTCGTATTCAATTCCGGCACGGTAGGAGTAATCAGGTCAGTACCGAAACCAGTCAAGCTACCATTCTTGTAAAGTTCCGCATTGAAACCGGCCATTACTTTGAAATAATGATCACCGATCGTCTTGGAATAGTCACTATAAATATTAGTTGAGAAATAATCCTCACTAGAACGATAGTCCTGAACTTCAGAATATCCGGCAGCACCACCGTTCCAAGACAACAGATAAGGCTGGTTGTTAGTGTCATAACCGTAGATAGGCAATACAGCCCAATGAGATTTTTCATTATACTGACGCAAACTACCTTCCAAATTGATATGCCAGTCCTTGATCGGTTCAAACACAAACTGAAGCTGATTGGTCATCCAGTTCTTTTCATTGTTCTGTTTACCACCTTCTCCCATCTGGGTAATTTCCATTTCAGGGAACCAGTGTCCATTCGGATCCCGAACCGGGTTGGTCGGCCAGCGACGGGCAATATTATGGAAGAACAGACCGGTCATATAAGTAGGACGGTCGTATGCTTCACGTGTCCATTTGTTGTTATAGTTCATGGTCACCCAATCAGCCAGCTTCACTGAAATCTTGCTGTTCAATGTATAACGCTGGAATTCATCTGTTCCATGACGCAACAAACCGTTCTGATCCAGGAAGCTACCACTTAACAAATAGGTAACTTTTTCATTACCACCGCTGATGCTGAGGTTATGTTCCTGAGATGGAACCCAACTCTTATAGAATTCATCAAACCAGTTAGTATTGGCAAATGCACCTCCGTAACTTTGCCAACGACCATTTGTTCCCGGCAGCGTACCATAATATTCCGGTTTGGTCGGATCGGTATATCCACCTTCCATGTAAGTTTTGATACGATTCATATCTTCTTCATCGAAGATCACAGTACCATGAGCATTACGGTTTGCTTCGTTGAAATAATTGGCAAAATCCCAAGAGTTAGTCATGCTAGGTTTCTGAATCGCATCTGAGAAACGAACGTTTCCAGAATAGTTAACTCTAGTCTTACCGCTGTTACCATTCTTAGTTGTAATCAAGATTACACCGAATGCTGCACGTGCACCATAGATAGAAGAAGAAGAAGCATCCTTCAAAACTGATACGTTTGCGATATCATTCGGGTTTACAGTGTTCATATCACCTTCAACACCGTCAATCAAGATCAACGGGTTACCACTAGAACCAGAACCGATTGTACCGGCACCACGGATATTGATACTCATTGAAGCATCCAAAGCACCACCACTGTTACCTACAGACATGTTCAAGCCCGGGATCTGTCCCTGAAGAGCCTGTGCTACATTCTGAACCGGACGAGATTCCAACACTTTAGAATCTACCATAGATACGGCACCAGTTACGTTTACTTTTTTCTGTGTTCCATAACCAACAACAACAACTTCATCCAAAAGCTGAGTGTCTTCTTTCAAGGTTACATTCAAAGGTGTACCTTTCCATTCAACTTCCATAGTTTGATATCCTACGAAAGAAACCTGCAAAACACTTCCCCGAGGAACATTATTCAAGGAGAAGTCTCCATCAAGACCGGTTATGGTACCATTGGTTGTACCTTTCACCATGACAGTTGCACCAATAATGGGTTCACCTGTAGCATCTTTTACGATACCAGTGCATGTACCTTTCTGCTGAATAGCGTCAATGCCTGTTACGCTTTCTCCAGATACTGCGTAAACTGTTCCCCCGCCAATAGCAGAAAGGAATAGCAACATACTGACTGATTTAAAGTTTTTAAACATAGATCCTTATTTATAATTATTAAAAAATTAAGGTTTCAAAGCTTTCTAATAATTTTTTGTTTTCAAGTTTTAGTCAAAGTTCTTCTTGTACTTACCTTATTTCTGTTAAGTTAATTAAACAATCTAATTTTACTCTTCGGATAACCGTTAAGCGCTATTTATAATGTTTAATAAAGCTTTATGCGACAAAGATAAACATATTTTTTAATTATTGAACGTATAAAATGTTTTTTTTTAAGATCCATCTACACTTTTCGAATATTGATTTGTTTTTTGTCTAGATAAAATTCAAATAATCCTCTAATTTCTATTTTAATATTTTCAAATCCAAACAAATTCTTTTTTGGGATCATCAGCACAAAAGAGAAAGACGATTAGATTAGTATATTCCTCTAAACAATTT
>ENA-UEPS01001177-UEPS01001177.1-human-gut-metagenome-genome-assembly--contig:-NODE-1177-length-15540-cov-6.179073_pt1 | contig 15540 bp, 6 predicted proteins | sample MGYA00242904_ERZ507924 | MGnify/ENA primary metagenome ERZ507924 (study PRJEB26167, sample SAMN06115422) | human gut metagenome | host: Homo sapiens | place: China:Sichuan | collected 2014-10-16...
CTCTTTCGAGACTCCTCAAGTTTCCGACGTTCACACTTATCGGTTCGTTGAATCTGATTTTTAAAGAACTTCGCTGACCTCAGTCAGCGCAGAAAGAAGAGTTTATCTGAACTTTTTCTTCTTGTCAAGAACATTTCAACGATCCGTTTGAATGCATCTCAATGTTTCTTGTTTTTCTGCCTCTCGTTCGAGGCAGGGAGCGAACTATATAGGGTTCGTTTCGTCTTGTCAAGGGTTTAAAAATCCGCGGCCTCACGGACCGCGGATTGCTGAGTTTTAGCTGCGGATCAGACCGGCGGCCTCCAGCTCCTTGCGGCGGCTCTCTTTGAGGACATTCACCCAAATCCGCTTTTCACCGTCCTCATTGGCTTCCAAGTAGACGCCCTGAAGCTCTGGAGCGAATCCCGGGAACCGATTGACGCCGACGGCGAGCGCTTCGAAATACGCCTTTACCGCACCGCCCCAGATTTCCCCCGGCACACAGCAGATGACGCCGGGCGGATACGGCAGCGCACCTTCCAAGGCAATGCGCCCTTCAGCTTGAGCGAGCGGAATGTACTCGGCATTGCCGCGCATAAATTCAAAGTTCGCCTGCTGAGCAGACATGACTGCCTTGGGAAAATGCTCCCGGCGGAACATCGCTTTCTGCAGATCCTTGATATTGAATTCGCGGGAGAAATCGTGCATTTCCTGGCAAAGCTCGCGAATACGGTAACCCTCGTAGCGCTCCTCCCAATCACGGTAAACCTGCGGAATCACCTCCTTCATCGGCGCATTGGCGTCAAGCAGACGCTCAAACCGGGCAATCTGCGTTATCAGGGACGAGATCTTGGCTGTCGTCTGCGACGGCGTCAGCAGGAAGAGAATCGAATTGAGGTCACACTTCTCGGGCACAACGCCGTGCGCACGAAGGTAGTTGGCCAGAATCGTCGCAGGCACCCCGAAGTCCTCGTACTCGCCGGTTTCGGTATCAATGCCCGGCGTCGTTAAGAGGAATTTGCACGGATCCACAAAGTACTGGTTGGAGCCGTATCCTTCAAAGGCATGCCATTTCGTCCCCGGTTCGAATTTAAAGAACCTCAGGTCGCGTGCGATTTCCTCAGTGGGATAGCTCTCCCACGGACGGCCGATCACGACCGGCGGCACAAAAGGCTGAATGTAGCGGCAGGTGCGCTTCAACTGCTTGCGCGCCTCAATGCCGATCTTCACGCATTCCGCCCAAATCCGGCGTCCCGAGACGCCCGAATGCATCTTGGCATTGATGTCAATCGAGGCAAAAAGCGGATAGAAGGGAGAGGTTGACGCATGAAGCATAAAGGCGTTGTTCACCTGCTTATGCGTCACATACCGCGCCTGCCCTTTCACATGAGCATCCTTTTTGTGAATCTGCGAAGTCTGTGAAAAACCCGCCTGCTGCTTATGCACGGACTGGGTGACGAAAATGCCCGGATCGTCAGGTCCGAGCTCAAGGAGGAGCGGCGAGCAATCCTTCATCATCGGAATGAACTGCTCGTAACCGACCCAGGCAGAGTCAAAGAGAATGTAGTCGCACAAGCCTCCGATGCGGTCCACCACCTGACGGGCGTTATAGATGGTGCCGTCATAGGTGCCAAGCTGAATCACAGCGCAGCGGAAGGGTCTCGGCGCATCGGCCTTTTCGGGCGCAATCTCAGCCACGCGGCGGCGCAGCTCCGCCTCGTCAAAGCACGCATCATCAATGCCGCCGATAAACCCATACGGATTGCGCGATGTTTCCAGATACACCGGACGCGCACCGGCAAGCACCAGCGCCCCCTGATGACAGGATTTGTGGTTGTTGCGGTCAAAGAGCACCAAATCGCCCGGGGTGAGGAGCGAAGAAAGCACCACTTTGTTCGAAGTAGACGTGCCGTTCAGCACAAAGTACGTCTTGTCGGCATTGAACACCTTGGCTGCGTGCTTCTCGGCCTCAGCCGCGGCCCCCTCGTGAATCAGCAGATCCCCCATGTCCACGTCCGCATTGCACAGATCGGCACGGAAGATGGTTTCACCGAAAAAGTTGGTGAATTCACGCCCGGCCGGATGCCGGCGGAAGAACGCGCCGCCCTGGTGCCCCGGGCAGTCGAACTGCTCGTTGGCTGTGCTGACGTAGCGGCGAAGACTGCGAAAGAACGGCGGCAGAATCTTTTCCTCATAACTCGTCGCCGCATCCACAAGCTGTCGGACGAAATAAGCCTCTTCGACCGGATCGTCGTTGACGACGCCCATGCAGCGTCCGATCAGCTCGTCGGGCACGTAACGGCCTCGTTCGACAAAAATGAAAATCGGAATGCCGAAGCCGTAAGCCTCAATGCGGTCGAGTTCGCCTACTTCGGCGTCCTCTACTGACATGAGCACCACGCTCGTCTCTGTCATTTCTGCTTCGGAAAGCTTCACGACGACCCGATCCTTCGGGAAGTTTTGGAAGGACACGTTGTTGCTCACGGCAATGGCAAGCTTCTGCATGACGAAAGATCCTGAAATGAAATGGCGGCGGACAATGAGATGCCGGCGCGCGTATCTTAACGGGAGAAGGTGCGGATTTTGAAGGACTGCAGACAGTTCGAGCAGCCTGCAGCATAAAAATGCTGAAGCCGCGCAAGGCGATGCGGCCTCCCGCGGCTTCATTCATTTAAGCATACCGGCCGCTCAAGATGTCGGCCGGCGTGCACTCAGCTGATCAGCCGACCCACTGGCGGGCGTTGCGGAACATGCGCATCCACCCGGAGGCTTCTGACCATTGAGCCGGATGCCACGAGAGCTGAACCGCACGGTGGCTGCGTTCCGGATGAGGCATCATGATCGTAAAGCGCCCGTCATCGGTCGTGAACGCCGTGAGGCCGCCTTCGGAACCATTCGGGTTCTGCGGATAATAAACCGCAGGCTGTCCATTGCCGTCAACAAATCGGGCTGCGGCGTGCGAGAGCACCGCATCTTCGGGCTTGAGGAATTCGACGCGTCCCTCGCCGTGGCTATTGACGATCGGCATCACCGAACCGGCCATTCCGGCGAAAAGAATCGAGGGGGACTCGAGAATTTCAACCAAAATGAGGCGTGCTTCAAACTGTTCGGAACGATTGCGCAGGAACTGCGGCCAGTGTGAAGCCCCCGGGATGAGCGAACGCAGACGGCTCATCATCTGGCAGCCGTTGCACACGCCAAGACCAAACGTGTCGCCGCGCTCAAAGAAGGTGCGGAACATGGCCGAAAGACGATCATTGTTGAGGATCGTCGCCGCCCAGCCGCCGCCGGCGCCGAGAACGTCACCGTAAGAGAACCCGCCGCAGGCTGCCAGTCCCTTGAAACCGGAAAGATCCAGACGCCCCGAGAGGAGATCGGTCATATGAACATCCCAGGGTTCGAACCCGGCACGCAGGAAGGCCGCAGCCATTTCGTTCTGTGAGTTCACGCCTTCTTCACGCAGGATGGCAATCTTCGGACGAACGCCGGCGGCAATGAAGGGCGCGGCGATGTCTTCGTCGACATTGAACGTCGTCTTGGCAATGAGATTCGTCGCGCGCTCGGCAGAGATGCCTTCAAACTCTTCATCTGCGCAGGCCGGATTGTCGCGGCCGCGGGCAATGAGATGCGAAGCTTCGCTCCAGGCGGACTGGAGCTTCTCGCGCGGGAAGACCGCAAGCGTCTCACCGTTGGCGCAGACTTCAAGCGCGTCGCTCTTGATAAATTCACCCACGAAATGGCAGCAGTCGGCAAGACCGGCCGCACGCATTTCAGCAACCACTTCCTTCACGCGGTCGCTCGGAACCTGAATCAAGGCGCCGAGCTCTTCGTTAAAGAGCGTATTGAGAACCGTTGCGCCGTGAACTTCTAGGAGAGAGTCGAGCGTGAGGCGGATGCCGATGCGGGAAGCAAACTGCATTTCCGCCGCCGCAGCAAAGAGACCGCCGTCAGCACGATCGTGATAGCTCATCACGCAGCCCGAAAGCTCGAGCTTACGCAGCGACGTGACAAAGCGGCCGAGCAGCGTCGGATCTTCGCAGTCGGGCGCCGTATCACCGAAGCGCTGCGTCGTCTGAGCGAGGATCGAGCCGCCCATGCGGTTTTTGCCCAGGCCCAAATCCACCAAAACCAGCATGCTGTCTTCAAGAACAGGCGTCTTTTTGATTTCAGGGGTGAGCGTCAGCATCGCATTCGTCACCGGAGCGGCAGCCGAAACGATGAGCGACACCGGTGAGGTGACCGTCTTCTTTTCGCCGGCATCTGTCCAGCTCGTTCGCATGGAGAGCGAATCCTTGCCGACCGGAATCGAAATGCCCAAGCCGATGCAGAATTCACTGGCGGCCTTCACGGCGTCAAAGAGACGCGCATCTTCACCGGGAGCGCCGCAGGCGGCCATCCAGTTAGCCGAAAGCTTCACGCGAGCGAGTTCGATATCGGCCGCGGCAATGTTCGTGACTGCTTCACCAATCGCCATGCGGCTCGCGGCAGCGGAATTGATCACAGCCAATGGCGTACGTTCGCCGACGGCCATGGCTTCACCGCGATGAGTCGTAAACCCAAGCGTCGTAACGGCACAGTCGGCAACCGGAACCTGCCAGGGGCCGACCATCTGGTCGCGTGCGGTCAGGCCGCCTACCGACCGGTCGCCGATCGTAATAAGGAAGGACTTCGAACCCACCGTCGGATGGCGCATCACATCGTACGCCGCAGCCTCGAGCTCAATGCCTTCTTCGGCAAAGGCCGTGAGCACCTTGTCTTCGTGCTTGACGTTGCGGTGCATACGGGGTGCCTTGCCGAGGAGAACCTCCATCGGCATATTCACGGCGTCGTCTTCGCCGGGGCGCTCCACCTTGAGGTCGCTCTTTTCCGTAATGTGACCGATCACCGCATAGGGGCAGCGTTCACGGCGGCAGAAGGCGTCAAACTTGTCGAGTCCGGCGGGATCGAGCGCAATTACATAGCGTTCCTGCGATTCGTTGCACCAGATTTCCAAGGGCGACATGCCGGTTTCTTCAACCGGAACCTTCGAGAGGTCAAACTGCGCGCCCTTGCCCGAGAGATCGGCGAGCTCAGGCATTGCGTTGGAAAGGCCGCCAGCGCCGACGTCATGGATAGCCAGGATTGGGTTGGCTTCGCCCATCGACCAGCAGCGGTCGATCACTTCCTGAGCACGACGTTCCATTTCCGGATTGCCGCGCTGCACGCTGTCAAAGTCGAGTGCTTCGGAGTTGGCGCCCGTATTCATCGAGCTCGCAGCGCCGCCGCCCAAACCGATGCGCATGCCCGGGCCGCCCAGGACGATCAGCAGGCTGCCCGCCGGAGGCGTCAGCTTCTTCGTCTGATCATCGCGGATGTTGCCGATGCCGCCCGCGAGCATGATGGGCTTGTGGTAGCCGTAACGCACGCCGCCCACATTGGCTTCAAAAGTACGGAAGTAACCGAGCAGATTCGGACGGCCGAATTCGTTGTTGAATGCCGCGCCCCCCAAGGGACCTTCAGTCATGATGGAGAGCGGCGTAGCAATGCGGCCGGGCGCGCCGTAGGGCTGCGCGTTTTCGACGCCCGCGGAGCAGTCGGAATCGTCTTCCCACTTGTGCGGGGCTTCGCTCAGACGGAGCGCCGAAGTCGTAAAGCCCGTGAGACCCGCTTTCGGACGTGCGCCGCGGCCGGTCGCACCTTCGTCTCGGATTTCGCCGCCCGAGCCGGTAGAAGCGCCGGGGAACGGAGAAATGGCGGTCGGATGGTTATGCGTTTCAACTTTAAAGACCGTATGCGTACGCTCGGTCTTCATTTCAAAGGTAGAGCCGAAAGGATCCGCATCGCTCGGGCGCGGATAGAGGCGCTCAACGTCACGGCCTTCAAAGATTGCCGCATTATCGGCATAGGCTGTAATGGTGAACTGCGGAGCGGCCTTGTGCGTTGCACAGATCATGCCGAAAAGCGTTTCAGCCTTCTTTTCTCCGTCAATCGTCCATTCGGCGTTGAAGATCTTATGGCGGCAGTGTTCCGAATTAGCCTGCGCAAACATCATCAGTTCAACGTCAGTCGGATCACGCTGAAGTTTTTCGAAGGCGTCTGCCAAGTAGGCGATTTCATCGTCGGAAAGCGCAAGACCCATGTCCGCATTGGCTTCTTCAAGCGCCTTACGGCCCTGAGCCAAAAGCGGCACCGTTTCCATCGGACGACCCTGCAGATCTACAAAGAGGTTCTGAACAGGAAAATCCGGCGGCACCGCGGATTCCGTCATGCGGTCGTGAAGCAGCGCGGCAAGTGCACGCTTCTCATCTTCCGAAAGCAGCGTGCCCGCTTTCATCTGCACGGAAAAGAGCGTGCCGCGTTCAACGCGGAGCACGCCGGCGACGCCGCAGTTGCCGACGATATCCGTTGCCTTCGAAGCCCAGGGCGAAATCGTGCCGAGGCGGGGAACGACCAGCACGTCAAACGTATTTTCAAGAACCTTGGACGGCGTGGGACCGTAGTTGAGAAGTGCCTGCAGGCGGTCAACCGATGCCGCATCAAGCTCCTTCTCAGCATGCACAAAATGAATGAAGCGGCTCGATACCGCTTCAACGGCGCTGTTGACCTTCTCGAGAGCGCGAAGCAGCCGCTCCTCACGAAAATCCGAAAGTGCGCGAGGCCCTTCGAGGTTGAAGACGATGCCGGCAATGGACGCCATGACTCAGTTCCTATTTGAAGAGAGGGATCAACATTTTTTACCCGCTGACTCGGCCGCATACAGATGGCCGAACGAGCATTTTGCGCGGAATTATAAAGGTGCGGCAGGGCGCACATAAGCCAAACGGCGCCGAAAACAAAAGATTCCGCTGTTATGATCCGCAGCATCGATGCGGAACCACAACGCCAGCGGGATATCGAGCCTGCGCATGAAGCGGGCAACCGCCGTTTTTCACGCCGAGGCCTTCATCATGATCAGGCCGACAACAATGAAGCCGGCTGCAGTCACCCGCATGAGTGAGAGTGATTCGCCGAACATAACGACGCCCGCCGCAAACGCACCGACAGCGCCGATCCCCGTCCAGACGACATATGCCGTGCCGAGCGGCAGCGTCCTCATGGCAAGCGCAAGGAGCGCGACTGAGCCAATCATCGCGAGCACAGTGATAAGGGACGGAATCAGCAGCGTGAAACCATTTGAAGCCTTCATGGCAACGGCCCAAAGCGTTTCAAGAATGCCTGCCGCAATTAAGTAAATCCAGGCCACAGAGGCCTCCTTCCTGAAAAAGAATGAAGCTCCGGGCCGTCCCGGGCAAGAGTTCCCAGACTGCCCCTTATTGCGGCGCAGCCGGATCGAGGTCGTCCTCGATAAGTTGAGAACCCATTCTCGCACGTGAAGCGCTCTGCGGAGCCCTTAAAACTTCGGGCGGCCGCCCGAAAAAGGCGGCCGCCCGAATACTGACGGCTCTATCAGATTTCAAATCAGCGCATTATTCACGCCAGAGCGGCGCAGCCTCCGACTGCTTGTCGCGAAGCCACTTGTCAACCGCCGCTGCGCACTCACGCCCTTCAGCCAGAGCGTTGACGACAAGCGACTGACCGAACCGGCCGTCGCCCGCCGCGAAGATGCCTTCGGCAGCCGTGCGCCATGCTTCAGGACCGTCTACCGGCGCTGCAATGGAGCCGCGTTTATCGGTAGCCAGTCCCAACGCCTTCACAATGGCATGCGAAGGATGCGCGTAGCCCATCGCAATCAGCACAACGTCAGCCTTGACTTCGCTTTCGGTGCCTTCGATCGGCGTGATTTTGCGTCCGGGTCCCCATTTGACCTGTACGGTCTTCACGGACTCCACAGCATTCTTGCCTTCAAAGCTCACCGTATTGGTGGCAAAAAGCCGCGTGCACCCTTCTTCCTGAGAAGTAGAAGTCCGCTTGATATGGCGCCAGTCCGGCCACTCACGCATCAGATCGGCCTTGAGCGGCAGTTCGGCGTGATAGTCGAGCTGCGTCACGGAGGCAGCCCCCAGTCGGTTAGCCGTGCCGATGCAGTCGCTTGCCGTCTCGCCGCCGCCGATCACCACAACATGCTTGCCGCAGACCTGAACCGGATTGACGCCGCCCCCGGAATTCACCCGATTCTGTGCAATCAGGAAGTCAAGCGCGAAGTGAATCCCGGAGAGCTCGCGCCCGGGGAGTTTCAAATCGCGCGGCACTTCAGCACCCAAAGCCAACACGACGGCGTCGTACTTGGCCTGAAGCGCTGCAATGGAAATGGTCGATTCCGCATCATCATGAACCCCCGGCTCAAGCGTTTCTCCGTCGGTCCCCGTGACGCGGGTGGAGAGCACGAAACGCACCCCCTCGCGCACAAGCTGATCGAGTCGGCGGTCAACCACCTTCTTGCCGAGTTTGAAGTCAGGAATGCCGTAGCGCAAAAGACCGCCCGGCTTATCCATCTTTTCGTAAACGGTAACCGCATACCCCATCCGAGCAAGCTGCTGTGCCGCGGCCAGGCCTGCTGGGCCAGAGCCCACCACAGCCACGCAGCAGCCCGTTGAGGCAGCTGCCGGCTGCGGCGTCACATAACCTCGGCTAAAGGCCACCTCGGCAATTTTCTTTTCGATCGCCTTGATCGAAACTGCATCGCGGTGAAGACCAAGCGTGCAGCCTTCCTCGCAGGGTGCGGGGCAGATGCGTCCAGTAATCTCCGGGAAGCTGTTGGTGGAATCGAGCACCCGCCAAGCCGATTCCCAGTCGCCGTCCGAGACGTACTGCTGGGTATCGGGCATGGTGTTGTGCAGCGGGCACTGGTGCTGACAGAAAGGGATCCCGCAGTCCATGCAGCGGGACGCCTGTTCACGCCCTTCAGTATCGGAATAAATCGCAATGAATTCGTTGAAGTGCTTAATTCGCTCCTCAACAGGTTCATGGCGCGGTTCCAAACGGGTGAATTTGAGAAAGCCTCCATCGAGTCCCATTTCAGTTCTCCTCCTTCTTGAGGCTCGCAAGAGCATGCTTGTATTCGAGCGGGAACACCTTCGTAAACCGGCCGAGCGCTGCCGGCCAGTCGGCGAGCATCTCACGCGCCGTCGGACTGCCGGTGAGTTCAGCATGGCGTTCAACGAGGCGCTTTAAGAGCACTTCATCCTTCTGACCGTAATGAAGCGGCTCATCGGAGCCCTGTTCGGCAGCAGGAAGCACATGCGAAAGCTCAAAGGCACCGTCACTCATTTTTTCAGCCAGCTCATCGTTGGGATCCCAGACATAAGCGATGCCGCCCGACATGCCGGCCGCGAAGTTTCGGCCGGTTCGTCCGAGAATGACTGCCGTGCCGCCCGTCATGTATTCGCAGCCGTGGTCGCCGCACCCTTCTGCAACCGTCGATGCCCCGGAATTGCGCACAGCAAAGCGTTCGCCGACGACGCCGGAAATGAATGCCTCGCCGGACGTAGCGCCGTAGAGACAAGCATTGCCGGCAATAACGTTCTCGTTCGGGCGGCCGTCAAACGACGGGCTCTTTTTCACAGCGATCGAGCCGCCGGAGAGCCCCTTGCCGACGTAGTCGTTGGCGCCGCCCGTCAGACGAAGCGAAACGCCTTTGCCGAGGAAAGCGCCGAAGCTCTGACCCGCCGTCCCCACAAGCTCAAAGAGCGCGAAGTCGTCGGGCAGTTCCCCTTGAGCTTCCTGCGCGGCAATGCCCGAAAGCATCGTGCCGACGGCGCGGTCGGTATTGCCGACGCGGGTCTGCACCCGCATCGGGCGCTTAGCCTTCAGCGCTTCAGAAAGCTCGGCAGCATAGCGAAGGTCAAAGGCCTTCTCGAGCTCATGATCCTGCGGCTCCGTCGAGAGCAGCGGGAAGCCCTTCGGATTGGGTAGCTTATAGAGGATCTTTTCGAGCGAGAGCTTCGAGGCCTTCAGGCCGTCGAGTCCCGAACGCTTGCGAAGGTATTCCACATGACCGATCAGATCATCAAATTTCGCCACGCCGAGCTGCGCCATGATTTCGCGCACTTCCCGAGCGACAAAATGGAAGTAATTCTCCACATGTTCCGGGCGTCCCACGAACTGCCGGCGAAGCGCCGGATCCTGAGTCGCAATGCCGGCCGGGCAGGTGTTCTTCTGACACTTGCGCATCATCAGGCACCCCATCGCCACGAGCGGCGTCGTTCCGAAGCCGAACTCATCAGCGCCGAGCATGGCGCCGATCACAACGTCTCGGCCAGTCTTGATCTGCCCGTCCACCTGCAGCCGTACACGGCCGCGGAGATTATTCATGACGAGCGTCTGCTCCACTTCTGCGAGCCCGATTTCCCACGCGCTGCCGGCGTGCTTAATGGAGGTCGCCGGCGCCGCGCCGGCGCCGCCGTCATGTCCGGAAACCACAATGTGGTCCGCCTTGCACTTGGCTACGCCGGCAGCCACCGTGCCGATGCCGGCCTGAGAAACCAGCTTGACGCCGATGCCGGCATGCGGATTGGCGTACTTGAGATCGAGAATGAGCTGAGCCAAATCCTCGATCGAGTAGATGTCGTGGTGAGGCGGCGGCGAAACCAGCCCGACGCCCGGCAGCGAATGGCGGAGCATGCCGATATATTTCGACACTTTCTTGCCCGGGAGCTGCCCGCCTTCACCGGGCTTCGCACCCTGAGCCATTTTGATCTGAATAAGGTCGCCGTGAGCAAGGTAGTCCGTGGTGACGCCGAAACGCCCAGAAGCAACCTGCCGAACGCGGGAGCGCAGGCTGTCGCCCGGGTGCAGGGGATAATCCACTTCGACATCGCCGCCGAGAATCGCCTTGAGCGACGTTTCTGTCGTCACCGGGGCATTGCGCCGAACGTCTTCACCGCCTTCGCCGGAGTTGCTCGCGCCTTTCATACGGTTCATCGCCACCGCCATCGTCACGTGAGCTTCGGTGGAAATGGCGCCGACAGACATCGCAGCCGTGGAGAAGCGGCGAATGATTGACGCTTCGCTTTCCACAGACTCGAGCGGTATGGCCTTGCCCGGCACGAACTCAAAGAGTCCGCGAATGGTGAGAAGATCCCGGGCCTGATTGTTGATGAGCCCGGCATAGGTCTGGTACTCCGCCCAGCTGCCTTCACGCACGGCGCGCTGCAGATGCACAACCGCGTCGGGCGTCCAGAGATGGTGCTCGCCCCCCTGACGATACATGTACTGACCGCCCGCAGCGAGCGGAATCACCTTGCGCTCGATGGCTTCAAAAGCGCGCTTATGAACGGTTACGGCTTCTCCGGCGACATCAAAGAGATCGAGCCCTTCCACTGGACTCGGCGTATTGGTGAAGTACTGATCGATGAAGCTCTTTTTGAGGCCCACGGCCTCGAAGATCTGTGCGCCGATGTAGGACATGTAGGTCGAAATGCCCATGCGCGCCATGATCTTATTGAGACCCTTCATGATGGCGTGCAGATAGTTGTCGACATACTTTGCGCGCTCTTCCTCGTTCTTGGCGAGCGACTCCACTACCGCAAGCGCGAGATAGGGATGCACCGCTTCAGCGCCATAGCCGCCGAGTACGGCAAAGTCATGAACGGATCGCGCTGACCCGGTTTCGACCACAAGACCGGTACTCGTACGGAGCCCTTCTTCCACGAGGCACTGGTGCACGGCCGAAGTGGCGAGGAGCGCCGGAATGGCCACGCGTTCACGCGAAACCTTCCTGTCCGTAAGAATCAGAATGTTGATGCCGCTGCGGACCGCATCGACCGCTGCGGCGCGAATGCTTGCCAGACGCGCTTCAATTGCTTCGCGTCCCCACGCAAGCGGATAGGTAATGTCGATCTCTTTGGAATGAAACTTCCCGTCGGTAAAGTCCGCGATGGCACGAATACGCTCCATCTGTGCACCGGTGAGCACGGGCTGCTCCACTTCGAGACGAACGGGCGGGTTCACGGCCATGATGTTCAGGAGGTCCGGACGGGGACCAATGAACGACACGAGTGACGTCACCATCGCTTCTCGGATCGGATCGATCGGCGGATTGGTCACCTGAGCAAAAAGCTGGCGGAAATAGTCGTAGAGCATCTGCGGACGCTCGGACAGGCAGGCAAGCGGCGCATCGTTGCCCATGGACATCACCGGATCCTGACCTTGATAGGCCATGGACTTGAGAATGCGTTCCACGTCCTCACGGCTGAAGCCAAAGACGCGCATGAGTTCATTGCGTCCGAGCAAAAGCGGAGCGGAGGCAGGCGTCTGCGGAATATCGTCGAGACGGATGCGGATCTTGTCGATCCATTCGCGATAGGGATGCTGCGCAGCGAGCGAACCCTTCACCTCGTCATTGCCGATAATGCAGCCCTGCTCCAGGTCGAGCAAGAGAATCTTGCCCGGTTCCAGACGCCAGCGGCGGCGGATGCGGCTTTCGTCGATCACCGCGGCACCCGACTCTGAGGCGAGGATCACCAAGTCGTCTTTCGTCTCCAGATATCGCGCCGGACGCAGACCGTTGCGGTCGAGAATCGCGCCAATTTGACGGCCGTTGGTGAAAGCGACCGCTGCCGGTCCGTCCCAGGGTTCCATCATGGCGGCGTTATATTCATAAAGCGCCCGCAGCCGAGGATTCATGGTCTTGTTCTTTTCCCAGGCTTCCGGGATCAGCATCAAGGCGGCCTGGGCAAGCGAGTAGCCCGCCATGGTCAAAAGTTCGAACGCATTGTCAAAGGATGCCGAGTCGCTTTGACCTTGGAAAATGAGCGGCCAGAGCTTTTTGAGATCGTCGCCGAGGACCGGCGACGAAATGTGCTTTTCGCGCGCGAGAATCCAGTTGAAGTTGCCGCGCAGCGTATTGATTTCACCGTTGTGAGCGATGTAGCGGAAGGGATGAGCGAGCTGCCACTGCGGGAAAGTGTTGGTTGAAAAGCGCTGGTGAATCATCGCCAGAGCGGAAATGCAGCGTGCATCCTGCAGGTCGCGGTAGTAGATGCCGACCTGTGTGGCCAAGAGCTGACCCTTATAGACCACGGTGCGCGCCGAGCACGAACAGATATAGAACTCTTTGCAGTGCTTGAGATGCAGATTCGCAATGGCAATGGAGGAGCGCTTGCGGATGATGTAGAGCTTGCGCTCGAGCGCGTCGGTCACCAGCACATCCGGGCTGTGGCCGATGAACACCTGACGGATGACCGGCTCTTTTTCGCGAACGACGGGCGACATGGGCATGGAACGGTCAATCGGCACGTCACGCCAGCCGAGAATCATTTGGCCTTCGGCCGCAACAGCGCGTTCAATCTCCTCTTCGCAGGCATGACGTGAAGCCGCCTCCTGCGGAAGAAAGACCATGCCGACGCCGTATTCGCCGGCGGGCGGGAGCTTCACGCCCTGATTCATCATATCGTCGCGATAGAGCTGATCGGGTATCTGAATCAAGATGCCCGCACCGTCGCCTTGCAGGGGATCAGCGCCTACAGCGCCGCGGTGCCGCAGATTCTTCAGTACGTCGAGCGCCTGACTCACGATGCTGTGGCTCTTTTGGCCCTTGATGTGCGCAATGAAGCCGACGCCGCAGGCGTCGTGCTCAAATTCGCTTCGGTACAAGCCGCAGGAATTCGTCATGTTTCATCTTCCTCGGGATGCGGCCGTCTAAATCGACCGCCCCGCGTCGTGCTGCGCCTTCAAAGAGAGCGGCGTTTTCCGAGGACGCCTTTGAGAGCCGAAAGCTTTTAGAGCCAGAGGTCCCTCAACTGCTTCCCGAAGGGCAGACGGTTTGTCGTAGAGATCGCGGACGCGCTCAGCGGGAAGGTCAGCGGCCGTGTCTCGGGGTTCTTACCGAAGAATGCTCGAGTTGACGAAGCGTAAGCGTCTTGTAGGCGCGTGGATTGGAGAGTTCGATTTGATCCATCACAAATAATACGAAATCGGGAGTTGTGCTTTTGAGTGGTTTACCTTACCTCCTCAGGCATTTTCCTCATCCCCAAAGTCGGTATCCGCAGGGCGGATGAACGACTGCTTTAAAGGTCTTTTTCACTTCACGCCGGCGGATCATTCGAGGACGGCGAGAGAAACGAATCAAGCGAAAAAAACTCCCCGACGACCGTGTCGCCAGGGAGCCTTTTGAGAATCCTTTCAGCCCTGAGCTGCCGCCGCAGCGGTTTGCTTGGGGCAGAGAAAGCTTCTCGAGAAGCCGGATGAAGCGCAGCTTCTATTAGCAGACTTCGCGGATCCAGCCTTCAGGCGCTTCAATTTCGCCGTCCTGAATGCCGGTCAGCGTCTTACGCAGACGACCGCTGATTTCGCCCATCTTATCCATGCCGGAAGGCAGAACGATGTCGCCTTCATGCGTATGAATGAGGCCGACAGGGGCGATGACGGCAGCCGTGCCGCAGAGGCAGCATTCCTTCATGTCCTTGACTTCGTCGAAACGCACCTTGCGCTCAATCACGTTCAGACCGAGGTAGTGTTCGGCAACATAAACGAGCGAGCGGCGGGTGATGGACGGCAGAATCGACGTGCTCTTCGGAACGATCAGGTTGTCGTCCTTATCGACGAAGAGAACATTGGCGCCGCCGGCCTCTTCAACGTAAGTACGCGTCTGCGGATCCAGGTAGAGGTTTTCAGCATAGCCGGCGCGGTGTGCATCCATCGTCGGGTGCAGGCTCATGGCGTAGTTAAGGCCGGCCTTGATGTCGCCAGTGCCGTGCGGAGCCGCACGGTCCCAATCCGACACCACGAGCTTCTGGGGCTTCACTGCACCCTTATAGTAGGCGCCCACAGGCATTACAAAAATGCGGAAAAGGAAGGACGGCGCCGGTGCCACACCAATCTGCGGGCCGGAGCCGATCATGAACGGACGGATGTAGAGCGAGCAGCCCGTGCCGTAAGGCGGCACCCAAGCAGCATTCGCGCGGACGGTTTCGAGCACGGCCTCAACGAACTTTTCCTTCGGATAGCTCGGCATTTCCAGACGGGCGGCCGTGTTGTACATGCGTTCGGCGTTCATATCCGGACGGAAGGTGACGATCTTGCCCTGCTTTGTCGTATAAGCCTTTAGACCTTCGAAACAGCTCTGGGAATAATGGAAGACGCAGGCAGACTCCAGCAGCGAGATGTGCTTGTCAGTGATGAGCTTGCCGCCTTCCCAAGCGCCGTTTTCCCACTCATCCTGATAACGGTAGTCCGTCGGGGTATAGGCAAATCCGAGCTTTGCCCAGTCGATGTTCTTTTTTTCCATTTTGGCTTCATCCGAAGAGTAAATACGCTCCGCCGTCCGTCTGTGGGTCGGCCGCCGACGCTCGGGCGGAGAAAAAAATCGTTCTGCTTGACGAGCCTCCTGCAGGTGAGGAGGCCGTTTGAAGCATGTCAAAAATCCTATCACCCGAGTTCGGGCCGTCTAACGAGGCTTTTAGGGCTTTTCCACTAGCCGATTGAGCTTAAAGCGAATTGAAGCCATTTTTTGCGCATTCCGCCCTTTTCCTCAACAATGTTTCCTTGTTTTTCAATGCAATTTGATTGTTCCATATCGTTTTTTGCATCAACTGAATCGAATCGGCCAAGCGGTTTCTAAAGAGACCCGGAACTCCCGGATAACTGATCCCTAATTTTTCAGGACCCGGGGCGGATTTTCCAAGCCAAGCAGCGCGAGCATAT
>ENA-UEPS01001182-UEPS01001182.1-human-gut-metagenome-genome-assembly--contig:-NODE-1182-length-15469-cov-8.887864_pt1 | contig 15469 bp, 12 predicted proteins | sample MGYA00242904_ERZ507924 | MGnify/ENA primary metagenome ERZ507924 (study PRJEB26167, sample SAMN06115422) | human gut metagenome | host: Homo sapiens | place: China:Sichuan | collected 2014-10-16...
TTAAACGTGTCGCTGAAAGGGGCAGATGACATTTTCTCCACGGAAGAATCCCGACAGGAACAACAACGGGAACAGGTTCAGCAGATTCCCATCGGAGAGCTGTTCCCTTTCAAAAACCACCCCTTTAAGGTTTTGGACGATGAATCCATGCAGCGCACCGTAGAGAGCGTAGAACAGTACGGCGTGCTTTCTCCGCTGATTGCCCGCCCACGCCCGGAAGGTGGCTAAACGCGGAATTTTGCCCTTACAAAAAAGCACTTTCCCTTATATTTGCATTGCAAATAAGGGAAAGTGCTTTTGTCTTGCTCACTATGAGGTTACTATCGCAAAGGATACGGTCAACTCCCAATAGCGAAAAGATAATACGGCAGCCTTCACTTTTTCAGCACTACGCACTCATAGGGGCGCAGCGTGTCGGCGGTGTCGGGGTAGTTACCCAGCAGTTTCTCGGCATCGGTCCAGCCTACGGGCAGGGGCTTGGCAATTTCCCGCTCCCGCAGGTTGCAGAGAACCAGCAGCTCCGTCTCGCCGTCGTACCGGCGATAGGCTAACAAATCCGCGTTGTCGGGGTACAAGAACTCGATTTTTCCCGCACTGATGACCGGCATTTTCTTGCGCAGGGCCACCAGCGTTTTGTAAAAGCTGCGGATGGAATCCGGGGCGTCCATTTGGGCAGCGGCGTTGATGGCCTTGTAGTTATCGGCGGTGCCGATCCACGGCGTACCGGTGGTGAAGCCTGCGTTCGCGCTGGCATCCCACTGCATCGGGGTGCGGCCGTTGTCGCGGCTGCGCTGGGCGATAATGTCCAGCGTCTCGGCCTCGGTCTTGCCCTGCTCTCGCAGGATCCTGTAGTAGTTGCGGCTCTCGACGTCGCGGTACTGCTCGATTTTCGTGAAGTGCGGGTTCGTCATGCCCAGCTCCTCACCCTGATAAATGTACGGTGTGCCGCGCATAAAGTGGATGGCCACCGCCAGCATCTCGGCGCTTTCCTTCCAGTAGGTCGTGTCGCTGCCAAAGCGGCTGACCGCACGGGGCTGGTCGTGGTTGCACCAGAACAGCGCATTCCAGCCGCCGTGGGCCTGCATCCCCTCCTGCCAGGTCTTGAACAGTTTCTTCATGGCGAGGTAATCAGGCTCCCTCAATTCCCACTTTTGCCCGTCCTTGTAGTCGACCTTCAGGTGGTGGAAATTGAAGCACATCGTCAGCTCGTGATTGCCCTCAGCGGTGTAGCCGATGCAGTTTTCCAGCGTGGTGGAGGACATCTCCCCCACCGTGATCATGCCGTCGATGCCGCCCGCGGCGACCAGCTCCTTCAGGTATTTGTGGACATTGCGGCCATCGGTGTAGAAGCGACGGCCATCGCCCGCAAAGTCGTCCTCATACACTTCCGGTTTGGAAATCAGATTGACCACATCAAAGCGGAATCCCTTGATTCCCTTCGCCTTCCAGAAACGGAGGATGTCGGCCATTTCTTCCCGCACCGCCGGGTTCTCCCAGTTCAGGTCTGCCTGTGTCACATCGAACAGGTGCAGATACCACTTGCCCAGCTGCGGCACATACTGCCATGCCGGGCCACCGAACTTGGACACCCAGTTTGTGGGCAGATTGTCCGGGGTTCCGTTCTTAAAGATGTAGTAATCCTGATACTTTTTCTCACCGGCCAGTGCCCGCTGGAACCATGCATGCTCGGTGGAGGTGTGGTTGAACACCATATCCAACATCAGGCCAATGCCGCGCTTGTCCGCCTCGCGGATGAGCTCCTCCAGATCCTCCATCGTGCCGTAGCGCGGGTCGATAGCGCGGTAATCCGCCACGTCATAGCCGTTGTCGCGCTGGGGCGAGGGGAAGAACGGCGTCAGCCAGAGATAGTCAACGCCCAGGTCGGCGAGATAGTCCAGTTTCGCGGTGACGCCCTTCAAATCGCCGAAGCCGTCACCGTTCGAGTCCATGAAGGATTTCGGGTAAATTTGGTAGACAACTTTATCTTTAAAATCATTCATGGTACACACCTCACAAAATCAGGCAACGCCTTTTTTCTTGCCGACGATGACGGTCAGCACAAAGGGGACGACGATGGCAATAGCCATGCACAGCGCAAAGCTGAGCATATAGGCGGGCTGGATCGACAAAATACCAGGGATGCCGCCGACACCGATGGCGTTGGCCGTGGTGGAAGTTGCCACACAGACGACCGCTGCGATGGCAGATCCAATCATGCCGCAGATAAACGGGAAGTGGAATTTCAGGTTGACGCCGAACATGGCAGGCTCGGTAACGCCCAGATAGCAGGAGATGCAGGAGGGAACGTTGACTTCCTGTGCGGCAGCATTCTTGCGCTGCAGGTAGATCATGCCCAGCACGGCGGAGCCCTGTGCAATGTTGGAAAGGGCGATCATGGGCCACAGCATCGTACCGCCGAAGTCGGCGATCAGCTGCATATCAATGGCGTTGGACATGTGATGCAGGCCGGTGATGACCAGCGGGGCATAAACAAAACCGAAGATTGCGCCAAAGACCACGCGGAAGGAGCCGGAAATGCCGGCGTAGACGATGTCAGAAATGAAGGTGCCGATCTTCCAGCCGATGGGGCCAAGGACAGTGTGGGCGATGATGACGGACAGCACCAGCGAGCAGAAGGGCACAACGATCATGGAGATGACCGCCGGGCAGATCTTGCGGAAGAAGCGTTCCAAGTACACCAGCGTGAACGCGGCCAGCATGGCGGGAATGACCTGCGCCTGATAGCCGATCATGTTGATGGTGAAGAAGCCAAAATCCCATTTCGGGATGTCCGCCGCTGCCGTGGACGCGACAGCGTAAGCGTTGAGCAGCTGGCCGGAGACGAGCGTCAGGCCGAGGACGATGCCCAGGCTTTGGGTCGTGCCCATTTTCTTTGTGACAGACCAGCAGATGCAGACCGGCAGCATATGGAAGATGGCTTCGCCGATCAGCCACAGGAAGCTGTCAACGCCGGACCAGAACTGGCTGATGTCGCACAGCGTCTGGGTGCCGTTATTAAAAAAGTAGATGCTGTCAATGCAGTTGCGGAAGCCGAGAATCAAACCGCCGGTGATGATGGCGGGAATCAATGGGGCAAAAATCTCCGCAAGCACGCTCATGACCTTCTGCAATGCGTTCTGGTTCTGCTTGGCTGCGCTCTTGACAGCTTCCTTCGAGACACCATCGATGCCGGAGACGGCAATAAAGTCATTGTAGAAATCGCTGACCGTATTGCCGATGATGACCTGGAACTGACCCGCCTGGGTGAAAGTGCCCTTGGCGGATTTCAGTGCCTCGATCTTGGCAACGTCCGCCTTGGCGGGATCGTTGAGGACAAATCGCATACGCGATACGCAGTGGGATACTGCCGCAATGTTCTCCTTGCCGCCAACGTACTCAAGCAGCAGCCGCGCGTCCTGTTCGTATTTACCCATGATGTTTACCTCCTTTTGCCCGGTAGAGCGGGCATCTTCGAATTTGTTCATACGGGCATCTTCGAACTTGTTCATACAAGTTCTCCTTACAGCCACAGAATACCAGACTTGTTCATACAAGTCAATATGCTTTTGCAAAAAAGCATTGCAGAATGCCTATTTTCGGCACTGCTCACAAGTTTCCCCCTTGAAATTTAGCCGAAAAGACGGTATACTAAAGTAAATGTTTGAACAAGTTGCGAGGTACACACCATGCCAAAGGCAAAATATGAGGGCATTTATCACAGCATCAAAAAACGCATCGAGGCGCAGGATTACCCCTATCAATCGCTGCTGCCCAGCGAGAATACCTTAATAGAGGAATACGCCTGCTCCCGCAACACAGTTCGACGCGCATTGGCGGAGCTGGTAGCCGACGGCTATGTGCAGACCATGCAGGGGCGCGGCGTGCGGATCATCTACCAGCCGGTGGGCAAAACCACCTTTACCATAGGCGGCATCGAGACCTTTCAAGAGACAGCCCGCCGCAACCGTCTGCAAGCCGTTACCCGCGTCATTCGGTTTGAGACGATCACTGCAACCGAGCAGTTTGCTGCGGAAAGCGGATTTTCTGAGGGCGACGAACTGTGGGCGGTGCAGCGCGTGCGCTATCTGGACGGAAAAGCACTGATTCTGGACATCAACTATTTTTTGAAGGAATTTGTGCCCGGACTGACGGAGGAAATCGCATCCCATTCCATCTATGATTTTATTGAAAATGTGCTCGGAATGCCAATCATCACCAGCAAACGGCGCATCACGGTGGAGCATGCCACCGTCCGGGACGAAAAACTGCTGGATATGGACGGCTATGATTGCGTGGCAGTGGTGGTAAACCAGACCTTCAACTCGGACGGGATGCTGTTCGAGTACACCCAGTCCCGGCATCAGCCGGACTATTTCTGCTTTCAGGACATTGCCACGCGGAAAAAGTGAGCGGCAGACACCCGGCGCAGGGGTATCCACCTGGGATTTTGCGCTGGGCCGGGGCTCCGGCAAAAAAGGTCTTTTACAATCACTTCAACAAGAAACGCTCCTGCCAGTTTTACACCGGCAAGAGCGTTTCTTGTGTTATTCAAAAATATCGGCAAGGGTAAGCAGCTGTACTTCTCCGCGTTCCTGTGCCTGAAGTAGTCCGTCCGTAAATCCGCCTTTCGAGAAAATGTAGTAGTGGTAGTTTGTTCCCTCCCCAAAGTGTATTTATCGAATTTATATACTCGTAAGTTAGTTTCTTACGAGTATAATACTTCATTTCTTACATAAAGTCAGGAAATATATTTTTGACGGCTCATCGAGAAACAGGAACGATACTTCCTATTTTCCTCAAAAATTGTGAACTCTGAGTTCCTGTTCATTTCGTTCCGCATCGGTTACAATACAGCCATAGCTTCGGCAAGCGTTCAAAGCAGCCCTCAAGCTATCCCGCCCCTTGAAAATTGAACAAGCATTCTTCAGTCACGTTCCTGTGATGATGAGCCACGTCCGTAACAAATGCGATGATCTCCCACTGAGGGAATGAGCGGTAGGTTGACGGTAAATGGATGACAGCTTCTCCATAGCTAAGAGCCATCGCAGAATAATGATACTTCTGCCTTCGGGCAGCTCGGTGTGAACCACGGAGAGGTGAGAACCCTATGGATTCGGTACGCTGCCGGACGGCTGAAAGATTTCCCACACGAAAACTGAGTTTTCGTTTTCCGGGGATGTCGGGGACAAATACGGAAAGGTATAGAACTATAAATCACAGCATTTTTGCTGTTTGAGATAGTAGGGTGGGCTGTGCGAGCAGCCCACTGTTACATATACGGATAGAGAGGAGAAATCTAAATTGGCAACACGAGGCAAAAAAGAGAAAGAGTATCCGCCTATGCCCGCAAACTGGATGTACAAGCGCGGGGATGTCTACATGATGGATCTGAATCCTTACAGCGGTTCCGAGCAAGGCGGCATCCGACCTGCCATTGTTGTCCAGAACGATGACGGTAATTTTTATTCCAATGTTCTTCTGGTCGTTCCGCTGACAACACAGATCAAAAAGCGAAATATGCCGACGCATTTTATTCTGCACAATCGCTTTTTGAGTGCGCCATCTATGGCGATTTGCGAAAGCCCGCGCCCCGCAGATAAATCCAGAGTGTTAAGCTACCTTGGGCACCTGTCCAAATATGAAATGCGGCAAGTGTCAGTGTGTCTGCAATACAGCTTTGGGTTCATTGGATACAAGTCATTCCGAAAATACCTTACGGCTCCTCCGCAGGAGGATGTTCTCGCCGCTGCAAAAGAGCTGCTCTCCCAGCAGTTTCAGAATCTTCGTGTGCTGAACAGTCAGCCCCCTGCTCTCGCCAAGCACACAAAAGGCGATCTACATAGCATTGAGCAGATATCGGAAAGGATGCTCTCCACCCCGACAGAATCTTCTGTTGAGTTCATGGTCGCAGAACTGGATGATGCACTTCAATCGCTTATGTTCCGCTGGAATATCTGTTATGAACGGTATTCCAGTTTCCGCTTATCCGATAACGAAAAGAAGAAAATCGGTTTGATTATCCAATCAGGAATTGATTTTCTGCAAAAGAAGAAGGAGGTTCCTTTATGATGAACGCAGTTGTAAAACCTTACCATGAGATGTGCCTGAACAGCAGCGAACTGATCGTGCCGCGCGACACTTATCAGCGTGCTCTTCACCCCGCTCGTGTTGCCCGCATCGCAAAAGAATTTGACGAGCGGGTTGCCAATGAGCCGAAGATCAGCTTCCGGGATGGTCACTACTATGTGATGGACGGACAGAACACCATCGCTGCACGGAAATTTCTGAACGGCGGCGAAGATTTGCAGATTCGCTGCAAGGTTTATTTTGGTATGACAGAACGAGAAGAAGCCCTCCTGTTTGCACAGCAGACAGGCATTTCGGAACGGCTGAGTGCAGGGCAGAAGCTCCGTGCCCTGATTTTTGCAGGGGAGCCTGCTGCCGTTGCATTCCAGCAGGCCACCGAATTGGCTGGCGTTCATCTTTCTTTTGAAGAAGGCCGGGGCAAGCAGCGGATCAGCTGCATTGCAACCGCCTATCACGAATTCATCCGGCTGGGTCCGGAACTGTATATCGAATCCCTTGATGTTTTGCTGAACGCTTGGAACGGCGAACCTGATTCCATGAGTTCCGCAAACCTGCTCGGCATCTGCCGCTTTGTAGAACTGTATCACTCCGAATATAACAAAGGCCGCTTGATTGCCAAACTGCGGCAGGTCGATGCGTTCACGATTTTTCGCCTTGCTCGAACCGCAGGCGTAAGCCTTCCCGGCAAGACGAAGTACCTTCAGCAGGTCTATACTATTTATAATGGTGGAAGCCGCCGGGCCGCACTGCCGCTCAAGTTTTAACTTAACGTATAATTGAAGAGGTTTTATCCCATGAATAATTGCGAAGAAAAAAATCCTACTGCATCTTCCACCCCCACGCCCGTAGTACAGGATATCCGCTGTTACACGATTGAAGATCTGATGGCAATGCTGATTTTAAGCCGCCCCACCGTCTGTCGTCTGCTGAAGCAGAATGAATTTCGTTGGTTCAAAGTTGGTGGTGCCTATCGTATCTCCAAAACCAGCTTCGATGCGTGGCTGAACGATGGCATTATCGAACCCAATTCTGCTGTTTGACATCCTCAACATTTCAAGCGAAATCTGCTATTCTTTAGCCGGGATGAGAAATCCCGGCTAAACTTTTACATAGATAGAGAGGTGTCTTTCATGGATGATATGCGGAATACTTCGGCTCCCTTATACGGAAAAGCTGAACCTGCCACTACCAAAACCACCATGTCGGTTCGTGAGATGCGGCAGCTTCTCGGCCTTGGCAAAACAGACAGCTATTGGCTACTTCATAAGAATCTCTTTGAAGTCATTCTGATAAACGACAAAAGGCGTATCGTAATTTCCAGCTTTGAGAAATGGTATACCAATCAGGTCAAATATCATAAGGTCAATGGCTCGCCACCGGGCGAGGAACTTTGCAAACGGTCCTATTCCGTTCCTGACGCCGCCGAGATATTGAAGGTGAAACCCGAAACGATCTATACACTCATCCGTCAGGGAAAGTTGAAAGCAGAAACGGTAGACTTCTGGATGCGGATTCCGAAAGAGGAATTTGAGCGTTGGTATCGGTCACAAAGCCGCCACCGCACTACGGCTGATCGAGAGCGTGACCGGGAGATCGAAGCACAAACCATCTCCATCCCAGAAATGGCAAAACTGCTCGGTGTTCCAAGAGAAAAGGTCTACTGGATTCTCGACTGTAAAAAATACCGAGACTGTTTCGTTATTGAGCGCGTGGCCGACAGGCGGCGCATTACCAAAGCCAGCTTTGAAGCATGGCTTCTCAGTCAATCTACATATCAGGTTCAGCCACAGGCCGAAGATGTTCCAGAAGAACCTCCATTGAAACTGCAATCTCCCAAAAGCGGCAAATATTACAGTTTTCAAGAGATTCAAGACTTCTACGGCATCAGCCGCACCGCCCTTGTTACATGGATTCGTGAGGAAGGAATTCCCACAATTGATGTAGGGCGGGCAAAACGTGTCCGAAAAGATGTATTCGATGATGTTCTGAAATCCAAACGTAAAGTGGAAGGAGATACATAATGGCCAGCATTATCAAACGCAACAATAATTTCTGTGTTGTCTATTCCTATAAGGATGCAGATGGCACCCCCAAGCAGAAGTGGGAAACCTTTACTGACCTTTCGGATGCCAAGAATCGCAAGAAAGAGGTCGAATATAAGGAATCGGTTGGAACTTTTGTAGTTCCACAGTGCAAAACCCTTAACGACCTGCTTCCTGAATATGTTGCCCTCTATGGAAAAAGCAAATGGGCACTTTCAACCTATCAGGCAAACACTGCACTGATTGCCAATTACATAACTCCGCTCATCGGCTCGATGAAGTTGCAGGATATCTCCACTCGTGTGATCGAGGGGTATTATCAGCGGTTGCTCAAATATGAGGCTGCTGACCCTATGTGTGGGAAGCGGAAGCACCAGTTTGTTTCCCCCAGTACAGTCCGTTCGGTTCATAAGATTCTGCGGAGCGCCTTTGAGCAGGCTGTAAAGTGGGAACTTATGGAAAAGAATCCCTGTATTTATGCCACCTTGCCCAAATACACTGCAAAGAAGCGTGATATCTGGACTGCCGAGACCTTGTTCCATGCCTTAGAAGTCTGTGATGATCCACGGCTCCGGCTCTGCATCAACCTCTCCTTCTCTTGTTCTCTGCGCCTTGGCGAACTGCTCGGTTTGACTTGGGATTGCGTGGATATCTCTCCTGAAAGCATCGAAGCCGGGCGAGCCTCCATTTACATAAATAAGGAATTGCCGCGTGTAGACATTGCTTCGCTAAACGCCTTGGAAAACAAAAATGTCATCACTCGTTTTCCCTCGCTGAGTTCCCGCTGTACCACGGTTCAGGTTCTGAAAAGCCCCAAAACAGACAGCAGTATCCGAACCATCTTTCTCCCCAAAACAGTTGCTGAAATGCTTGTCCAATATAAAGCCGAGCAAGACATGACAAGGGATGCACTGGGCACAGAGTACGCTGACTATAATCTTGTGGTTGCCGGCCCGCTGGGAATGCCGACCGAACAATCCACCATCAACGGTGCATTAAAGCGGTTGATTGAGAAAAACAATCTCCCTAAAGTGGTCTTTCACAGCTTTCGACACTCCAGTATTACATACAAGCTCAAACTGAACGGCGGTGATATCAAAGCTGTTCAGGGTGACTCCGGCCATGCACAGGCTTCGATGGTGACCGAGCAGTATGCACATATCTTGGATGATGATCGGCGTCTGAATGCACAGCGTTTTGATGATTTCTTCTATCAGCATCATGGTGCAGAGCCTGAAGTTCTCCCTCGCGCAGAGCAATCCGCTCCCAAAGCCAGCCCAGTCGATACAGATGCGGCAGCAGCTCTTGCCAAACTGCTGGCTGACCCCTCTATGGCTGCACTCATTAAAAATCTTGCAAAAAACCTATAAATCTCTATACATAAGCAGCGGCAGTTTCCGTATATGGAAATCTGCCGCTGCTTGTTTTATGATGATCCCGTTTCTTTGTGTTTTTTCGCCTTAGCTTCCTCTATATCCATCTTCAGCTGATGGGCAAGCTGTTTTACATAGTCGAGTGAAACTTCATAGTCTTCTGCGATTTTTTCTGCCGGCATCCCATCAAGGATACGGGAGATCACAATGTTCCGGGTGGCTTGTTTTCTCGATTCTGCAATCATTTCCTCAATAGAGGGGCAATGTTTATTATGCATCCAATTCAAGTAATCCAAGCGTTCAGCTTCTATCCGCGATAGAAGCCTGACTGCATAGAAATTGTCATCCACCTCGAATCGAACTTCCTCTCCGGGTTTGACTTCAAGTTTTTCCAGAACCTCATCCGGGAGTTTTACAGTTCCATCTTCACCGACTACAATATTAAATTTCTTTTCCATTGCACACTCCTAAGATCACGCAAAGTTCCTTGCATCCAGTGCCTTTACTCCCGTAAGAATACCATAAGACCCTTCCTTTTACAAGACAATGCGCATTTCCATTCGAACTGTTACATAGACCAGAGTTTTCTCGCAGAAAGCTCTGGTCTTTTTCTATTGAAAACATTAGTCCATCACACCAGTTACGGCTGTATGGACTGGTTCACGAATGCTAAACAAGCAAATATCCGTAGGGAAACGTACACTTCCCAGCTAATGAAAGGTGGGCATTTTACAATGAACCTTCCACTTTTCATTAGCTCTGCTAATGAAAATCCTTTTACTCGTTTTATTTCGGGGTTTGTGTTCTTTACTCGGATTGACAGCGCAGCAAAAAATCCATTGATAAAACGTTACTTGTTTTACCTACTTTTGTCTAGGATTTATTGCTTCAGCCCCTTACTCCTAAGCGGAAGGCCGTGTGTTCGAATCACATCGGGGACGCCACTTAAAAATGCGAAGATCATTTTTTCCATGGGAAAGACGATCTTCGCATTTTTCATTTTAAACCTATCACCAAAATCAGCCAGCGAATGCCATTAGCAGAATTTTCGGTTCCGGCTAATCAAGCTCCATAGAGCACCTTACGCCCAGTTCATCCGTCCGTAGCGGGTGGTCAGCTGGCAGATCTCCTTTTGGAGCTTCTTGGTCAGCTGGGTCTTTTTCAGCCGCCAGCGCCAGTTCTGGCCTACGGTAGAGGGCTTATTGATGCGGGCGGCGTTATCCAGCCCCAGCCAGTCCTGCATGGGGATGATGCACCTTGCCGCTGCACTGCGCAAAATCAGTGCGATCATGCTTTTATAAAGCTGCTCGTCCGGGGTGGCGTAGTCGTACAGGTAATCCCGCACCATGGCGCGCTCGGCGTCCGAGATGGTCTGGTACCACGAGACCAGCGTCTCGTTGTCGTGGGTGCCGGTGTACGCCACGCTGTTCACCGGGTAGTTGTGGGGCAGGTAGTCGCTGGCGCTGCCGGTATCGCGGGAGTCAAAGGCAAATTCCAGCACCTTCATGCCGGGGAAGCCGCTGTCCCGCACCAGCTGCCGCACGGTGTCGCTCATGTAGCCGAGATCCTCGGCAATGATCTCCCGCTTGCCCAGCGCCTGCTCCACGGCTCGGAACAGCTCGATGCCGGGGCCTTTTTCCCAGTGGCCATCCACCGCGGTCTCGCTGCCGTAGGGGATGGAGAAATACTCATCGAAGCCGCGGAAGTGGTCGATGCGCACCACATCGTACAGCTCAAAGCAGTACCACAGCCGGGTGATCCACCACTGATATCCGGTCGCGCGGTGGGTTTCCCAGCGGTAGAGCGGGTTGCCCCACAGCTGACCGGTAGGCGAAAAGCCATCCGGGGGAACGCCCGCCACTGCCGTGGGGATGTTGTCCTTGTCCAACTGGAACAGGCCCGGGTTTGCCCATGCGTCCGCCGAATCCAGCGCCACATAGATGGAGATATCGCCGATGATCTGGATGCCCTTGCTGTTGGCGTAGGCTTTCAGCTTGCGCCACTGCTCGTCAAACTTGAACTGAAGATACTTGTGGTACTCCACCTCAAAGTACAGCTCCCGGCGGTAGTAGTCCATGGCGGGCTGCCAGCGCAGACGGATATCCTCTGCCCACTCGATCCACGGCTTGCCCTCAAAGCGACCCTTCACCGCCATGAACAGGGCAAAATCGTCCAGCCACCACTTGTTTTTCTCGCAGAATGCCGTAAACGCATCGTTGTGGCCGATGTCGCTGCGGGAGTACGCCAGCCGCAGCAGACGGCCGCGCTCGGTATACAGGCGGCCGTAATCAATGTCGTCTGCCTTGCGGTCGAAGTTTGCCTTTTTGCACTCGGCGGCGGTCAGCACGCCTTCCTCCACCAGTGCATCCAGACTGATGAAATAGGGGTTGCCCGCAAAGGCGGAAAAGCTCTGATACGGGCTGTCGCCGTAGCTGGTCACACCCAGCGGCAAAATCTGCCAATAGGTCTGTCCGGCTTCCTTGAGCCAATCCACAAAGTCGTATGCTTCCTGCGAAAAGCAGCCGATGCCGTAAGGGGACGGCAGACTGCTGATGGGCAGCAAAATGCCTGCACTTCTCTGCATCTTCATTTACCTTCCTTTATAACTCGATCATAACACCGGCGTGGTCAGACACCTGCGGCTCCTGCAGGCCGCCAAACACCACCCGGCTGCTCTTGACAGCCACCGTCTTGGAGCACCAGATCTGGTCGATGCGCTTTTTTGCCGCTGCATCCGGGGCATCCCGCCAGCCGTCAATGGCTTCCACCACCGTGTAGCCCGCGTCCCGCTGCTGCGCCAAGCGGTAGGTATCCTGCCAGCCGCTGCCCAACACAAGGTCGTAGCCCTCGCCCCGCACATCGGCTTCACTGTTGAAGTCGCCCAGCAGAAAGGCAGTCTTTTTTGCGCCCGCCGCCTTTGAAAGCTTTTCCCACTGGGGAGCGAAGGGCTCTATCTCGTCCTTCCACCAGCCCAGATGCACCGTATAGTACCAGACATCTCCTGCACAGACGCCCAGCGTGCGGCGGGTCTTCCAGTTGTTGTAATCATTGATCTGGCTCAGCAGCAGGTTTTCGGCGTCGGTGATGGGTGCACGGCTGAACACCGCCGCGCCCTCATCGTAAATGTCGTAGCCCACCTTTGCCGGGAGCCAGCTCCAATAGTAGTGCACACCCCGCGCTTCCAGCATTTTTGCCATGGCTGCGGCGTGGTTGTCCGCTTTCAGCAGCACCATATTGCCGGGGCAGGGGTAGTACCCCGCCGGAGCCTCTGCCAGCAGCGGCGCAGCGGCGGTCTGGTTCACCTCCTGCAGGGCGAACACCTCCGGCTGCTCCTTTGCGATGAAGTCTACAAAAATCTCCCGCTTTGCCTCATGCTCCGGGATGATAAGGCTGTGGGTATTCAATGTCAGCAGTTTCATAGTTTTTTACAGAATATCGTTGATGTCAGATTTCAAAACGTCCGCCTTGGGGCCGTACACGGCCTGAATGCCGTCGCCCTTCACCAGCAGGCTCAGGGCACCCTCGGCCTTCCATGCGGCAAGGTCGGCCACCTTGGCGGGATCCTTTACGGTAACGCGCAGACGGGTCATGCAGGCGTCCACCAGCACGATGTTCTCCCGGCCGCCCAGCAGGGCGATAATGCGCTCGGCCTGACCGTTATCAGCCTTTTTGTCGGCCTTCTTCTCGGTCTTTGCGGCAGCGGCAGAATCGTCTGCGTTGTCATCGGTGTAGTTGCCCAGACGACCCGGCGTTGCCAGCTGAAGCTTGCCGATCATGAAATAGGCCACGAAGTAGCCGATGACAAAGAACGCGATCACGCAAATCACAAAGTTGACGATATCGCCGCCCAGACCCGCCTGCAGGGACATGGGAATGCGGGTGATGAACTCCAGATTGCCGAAGGAGTGCAGACGCAGATGGATGATGCCCGCCATGGCGAAAGCGCAGCCCTGCAGCAGTGCGTACACGATGTACAGCGGCATGGCGCAGAACATGAACATGAATTCCAGCGGCTCGGTGACGCCGGTCAGGAACACTGCCAGTGCGGTGGAGATGAACATGGACTTATAGTTTGTGCGCTTGTCGGCATCCACCCGACGGAACATAGCCAGTGCAATGCCCAGCAGCAGACCGGTTGCGCCAATCATCTGACCCACCTTGAAGCGGGCGGGGGTGACGGTAGCCAGCAGATTGTTGTAAGCGGCCATGTCGCCGGCCTTTTTGAAGTTGATGAGGTCGTTAGCCCATGCCAGCCACAGCGGGTCCTGACCAAACACCTGACTGCCTGCGTTGACGCCGGTAGCGATGGTGTAGGTGCCGCCGAAGGAGGTGTAGTTCATGGGGATGGTCAGCATATGGTGCAGGCCGAAGGGGAGCAGCAGACGTTCCAGCGTGCCATAGATGAACGGAGCCAGGACCGGAGACGTCTCGGAAGAGTTGGCAATCCAGATGCCGAAGTTGTTGATACCGGTCTGGACCACAGGCCAGAACAGCGACAGAACGATGGAAATGACCACCGAGTAGCCAATGACCACCATGGGCACGAAGCGCTTGCCGTTGAAGAAGGCCAGCGCATCCGGCAGCTTACGGAAGTTGTAGTATTTATTGTACGCCACACCGCCCACAAAACCGGCGATGATGCCCACGAACACGCCCATGTTCAGCGCCGGAGCACCCAGCACGGAGGTAAAGTAGCCGTTGACGGCGATCTCCTGCCCGAACAGGGTGTGGGTCACGGCGTTGGGGTCTTCCAGCATGGCGCTGGTGACGCCGAAGATGTTGCCGGTGATGACATTGATGAGCGCAAAGGCCAGCACAGCCGCAAAGGCACCGCCTGCGCGTTCTTTTGCCCAGCTGCCGCCGATGGCCACGGCGAACAGGATGTGCAGATTGTTGATGACAGCCCAGCCGATGTTCTCCATGGTGGTGCCGATGGTCATGACCGCCGCAATGTCGCCGCCGCCCATCTGCACCAGCTTGCCCAGACTGATCATCAGACCGGCGGCGGGCATGACGGCGATGACGGTCATCAGAACTTTGCCCAGCTTCTGCAAAAAGTCGAAGTTGTCGAAGTTGATGAAGCTCTTCTTTTTCGGCTTCTCTGCGCTGGCCTCTTTGGCCGCAGGTGCCGCTTCCGCTGCCTCGGCGGGCTGTGCCTCTTTGGACGTCAGGGTCAGCACCGGCGTCTTGCCTGCCACCGCGATCCCCTCGGCACAGTTCAGCTCCATATCGTCTGCGCCGCCGGTCAGGACGATGGACGTGATGGTGTTCAGGCCGCGCGCCCGGATGAGGTCAAGGTCTACCTTGGCCACGGGCTGACCCTCCTTGACGGTGTCGCCCTCCTTGACCAGAATCTCAAAGCCCTCGCCCTTCAGACCGACCGTTTCCAGACCCACATGGACCAGAATTTCCAGCCCATTGTCCCCGGCAAAGCCGATAGCGTGCCTGGTCTCTGCGATGCTCTCCACTGTACCGCTCACAGGGCTGCAGAACAGTCCATCGGACGGTTCAATGGCGATGCCTTCGCCCAGAACGCCGCTGGCGAATGTCTCATCCGGGACACTGCTCAGCGGTACAAGCTTGCCGCTGAAAGGTGCTGTCACAACAGCAGAATGTGTTATTGTTGTCATGATTTTCCTCCTTGGTTTCTCTTTGCATTGCGTTACGCAAGCGTTGCGCTACAATTGCGTTGAATTGCGCAATAAGAATAACTCGTTTTCGCAAATATTACAAGAGTTTTTTGAGATGCAGAACGCTTTTCTGCATTTTGTATATTGTCGTAAGCGATTTTTGTTGAAAATGTCGAACCTTTTCAGCAACACCGTTGCGCGATTTTCGCAAACGAGCACGCAAACGTTGACTTTGCGTGCAAAGCCCTTTACAATAGAGATATCAGAAAGGGGATTCAGAGCATGGCAGTTACGATCAAAGATATTGCGGCCGCTGCGGGCGTTTCGCCGTCCACGG
>ENA-UEPS01001202-UEPS01001202.1-human-gut-metagenome-genome-assembly--contig:-NODE-1202-length-15264-cov-3.867123_pt1 | contig 15264 bp, 9 predicted proteins | sample MGYA00242904_ERZ507924 | MGnify/ENA primary metagenome ERZ507924 (study PRJEB26167, sample SAMN06115422) | human gut metagenome | host: Homo sapiens | place: China:Sichuan | collected 2014-10-16...
TTATATTTGCCCTTTGAAACAGGTTTCCCTGTCCTCCTTACAGGACAGGAATGAAAAGGGAACCGGGTGGAAATCCCGGACAGACCACGCTGCTGTGAAACTTCGGTAACATACCGGCAATACTCAATGCCACTGATCGGGGGATCGGGAAGGTGTCCGGGGATGGAAGTAAGTCAGAAGACCTGCCGTTTCGGTTTTGAAGAGTCTCGTCCTCGTGGGGTGGACAACGCTCGCTCGGTTATAATAAAATAATATTGAATATGAAAAAATGCCTGGCAGGATGCTGCCTACTTATGTCGTTGTGTGTCGCATCCTCGTGTACGACCAAAAACAATCAACGGACCGATAAGGTGGAAACGACGGAAGAAAGCGCGTTTTCTGGTGTCCATATTGTACCCGAGTATGCCCGTGGTTTCGTATTATCCTATCGGAGCGGGTATGTCTTGCTGGATATCCAGGACCCGCAGAATGAGGAAAGTACGACTTTTCATTATGCGCTTGTCAGGAGAGGAACGAAACCGTCCGGCATCCCCGGATCGTATACTGTGATCGAGACACCCATCAGAAGTGTTGTCTGTATGACATCTTTGCAGTTGTCCAATTTTATCAAGATGGGCGAACTGGACAAGGTCGTAGGGGTGACCAGTACCCGGCATCTGTTCAATAGGGAGATGAACGAACGTCTCAAGAGCGGGAAGACCGCCAAAATCGGCATAGAAGGGAATTTCGACAACGAGGTGATCATGAGTATGAACCCAGACCTGATCCTTGTTTCGCCTTTTAAACGGGGCGGATATGAGACCTTGAAGGATGTCGGTATCCATTGATCCCACATTTAGGCTATAAGGAGATGACGCCGTTGGGACAGGCGGAATGGGTGAAGTTCGTCGGCCTGTTGGTAGGACAGGAGCAAAAGGCAAACGAGACATTCGACGCTATCGCGGCCCGTTACAATGAATTGAAGGAGCTGACGGCGGAAGGAAAAGTGAAGAAACGCCCGGTCGTGTTGAGCGGCGAGATGCGGGGCGGTAACTGGTATGCCGTAGGAGGGGAGAGCTTTCTCGCCCAACTTTTCGGTGCTGACTATTTCCTCAAAAACGACAAACGTTCGGGAGGTGTGACACTTGATTTCGAAACTGTCTACAACCAGGGTGACGAAGCCGATTACTGGCGCATTGTGAACAGCTATCCGGGTACGTTCAGCTATGAGGCATTGAAGGAGCAGGACCCGCGTTATGCCGATTTCCGTGCCTTCAGAGAGAAAGGGATCATCTATTGCAACATGAAAGATACGCCTTTTTACGAAAGTATGCCGACCGAGCCGGAAGTCGTACTGGCCGACCTGCTGCATATATTCCATCCGGACCTGCTGCCCGATCATACACCTGTTTATTATGCACGGCTCAAATAAGTTGCACGAATGAGACATTCCACTACTTTTCTGATGTCGCTCATCGTAGCGTCTATCCTGGTCCTGATGTTCCTGAATTTGGTGTTAGGGTCGGTGTCTATCCCGTTGAAGTCTGTCTGGAACATTATTTGCGGACTGGGAGACGAGCCGGTGACCTGGCAGAATATCGTCTGGAAATCACGTCTTCCGCAGGCATTGACAGCTTTGGTGGCGGGAGCGGGCCTGGCGATAAGCGGCTTGCAGATGCAGACTGTTTTCCGGAATCCACTGGCGGGACCTTCTGTGCTGGGGATCAGCTCCGGTGCGAGCATGGGCGTGGCCTTTGTGGTACTGCTGAGCGGTAGCCTCGGAGGGGTTGCGCTTAGTAAATTGGGGTTTATGGGAGAAATCGCGCTTTCGATAGCAGCCGTGATCGGTTCGCTCTCGGTGATGGCGTTAATCGTATATGTGTCGCAGAAGGTGAAAGGGAACGTGACGCTGCTGATCATCGGCGTGATGATCGGCTACGTGGCGAATGCGGTGATCGGCGTGCTGAAGTTCTTCAGCGTGGAGGAGGATATTCGCGCCTATGTGATCTGGGGGTTAGGCAGCTTCTCACGTGTTTCCGGCAACCAGATGATGCTGTTTGTTGCGATCATGGCGATTCTGATCCCTTTGTCGTTCCTGTTGATCAAGACGTTGAACCTGATGCTGCTTGGCGACGGCTATGCCCGTAACTTGGGATTGAACATCAAGCGGGCACGTCTTTTGGTGATCACCTCGGCAGGAGTGCTGACGGCGATCGTGACGGCCTATTGTGGACCGGTCATCTTTCTTGGCCTGGCCGTCCCGCACCTGTGCCGGGCCATTTTTCAAACATCCGACCATAGGGTCCTGATGCCTGCCGTCCTGTTTGCCGGTGCCGCATTGGCACTCGTCTGCAACTTGATTGCCCGGATGCCCGGCTTCGAAGGGGCTTTGCCGGTCAATTCGGTGACTGCCCTAATCGGTGCTCCGGTAGTGGCCTCCGTTCTATTCCGTAAACGTAAAAACGAACTGAACGAATGATGAGACAAGATACGATTCATATAAACGATCTCTCTATCGGTTATCGGACAAAGAATGATACCAAGTTGGTGGCGAGCCATATACAGGCCCGGATTTATAGTGGAGAATTAACCTGCCTCTTAGGAGCGAACGGAGTCGGGAAGTCGACGCTTCTGCGCACGCTGTCGGCTTTCCAGCCGAAGCTGGGAGGCGAGATCGCCGTCTTGGGACGTGATATGGACAGTTATTCGGACAAGGAACTGAGCACGACGATCGGTGTGGTCCTGACGGAGAAGTGTGACATCCGGAATATGTCCGTGCGGGAATTGGTCGAGATGGGACGCAGTCCCTACACCGGTTTTTGGGGACGGTTGGACAAGGAGGACAAGCAGGTCGTGGAAGAATCGATCGCCTTGGTACGGATTGAGAACCTGGCCTCCCGCATGGTGCACACCCTGTCGGACGGAGAACGGCAGAAGGTCATGATCGCCAAGGCACTGGCTCAGGAAACACCTGTTATCTTTCTGGACGAGCCGACTGCTTTCCTCGATTTTCCGAGCAAGGTGGAGATCATGCAATTGCTCCACCATCTGACGCGAAGCACGAACAAGACGATTTTCCTCTCCACGCACGATCTCGAACTGGCGCTCCAGATCGCCGACAAGATTTGGCTGATGGACCGGACGAACGGGATTACGCCTGGTACGCCCGAAGACCTCGCCCTGAGCGGCCACTTGAGCGGTTTCTTCGCCCGCAAGGGAATCGTGTTCGACACGGAGACCGGCTTGTTCCGCATCGATAACCGGTATTCGAAAGAAATACGCCTGATCGGGCATGGACAGAAATATGCGATGGTCCGCAAGGCACTCCAGCGGAACGGTATACGTGCCGATCGGCATGTGGAGTCGCCTGTATGGATCGAGACGGGCGATCTGTCTGTCGGTTCCGCATTCCTGATCCACCATCTTGACGGACGTACGCTGGCGGCCGATACCATAGAATCTCTCTTGCAGGAGCTTTCTGTTTGACAAAAAAGCCTAAAAGGAAAAACTTTTCCCACTTCATTTGTTATTTCTATCAAAGAAGAATAATAGAGTCCTCGGAGAAGCAATTGGTAAATTATCCTATACTTTCCGTAACTCGGATAAAATTAAATGATATGAGAAAGTATTTCCTTTATGCTTGCCTGTTGTTCGCTGGCGTGTTTACCGCTTGCGATAACGATGATTCGGACGGGATCGACCCCTCGATCCCTTTTTATCAGAATTTGGGTGTCGAATATAATGTTACGCAGAACCATACCCATATAGGCGCAAATTTCAATAAATATAACAGCGAAGGGGCCAATCTGCGCCTGCCGGCCAAAGGTATTCTCTTTAACGGAAAAGTGCCGGACTTTTTAGGAATGGGAGCTTATATGTATATGCTGTCGGAATCCGGGCTGGACCCGGTCACGTTCACCTTTTCCCGTTGGAAAGACCAGGTCTATACAAACAAGGCCTCTATCGACGATGTCGATCCAATCGCTCTTCCCGAATCCCTGACATCCGTCAAAGGCAATGGCGCAACCATTATCACTTGGGTAGGAAAGCCGATCGGGAAGGACGAGTATGTCCAGGTGCACCTGACCTACAGCGGCGGTGTTTATGATATCAACAATACGCAGGAAGGCGCGACCTCCATCACGCTAAACTTTACGAATCCGACTTCTGCCACCAAAGGAACCCTGTTCTTGAGCCGTGTCAGAGAACTTCCTTTACAGGAGAGCAACGGTGATGCGGGAGGAAAAATCGATGTCTCCTACGTGCAGAACAAGGATGTTACATTTGAATAATCACGCTTGAAAGGTTATTTTCCCACTTTCCGAAATCAGCAGAACGGATAGTTTCCCGTTGGGAAGCAAGGGGGTACAATGCTCTCGGCATTTCTGTAACAGAAGTGGGAAGAAACTTTGTTGTTCGGTCTTGCTGAACAGTTCCCATAGTTCTCTGGCCAGCGTCAGGGAATCTATTTTTTGTACGGACTCTGGTTTGCAACCCGCCTTTGCAGCCAATTCTTTCAGAAAGGCTTTGTTCATGACGACCTTTTTGCTGTGCGTATCCAGTGCTCCTTCCGCTAGTTTGACGGCTTTGCCAATCATGATTCCCATGACGACTTCGTCAAATTGCAGTTCGGCAGCTATTTTCAGTGTCTTTCCGATGAAGTTCCCGTAGTGCACAAACATTTGCGGAGGAAGTTCTTCCGACAGCCGTTCCGACAGGTAGCCTTTCAGGAAACGTTCACTTTTCGCTCCTGAGTTGATGACGAGGCGAGAACATCCTATTGCTTTTGCAACTTCGGCTTCTTTCCGGATCGAGGCGAGAAAGGCATCGTTCGAGAAAGGGCGTACGATGCCGGATGTCCCGATGATCGAGATTCCGCCGATGATTCCCAACTTCGGATTGAATGTCCGGGCAGCTAACTCTTTCCCTCCCGGAACGGAGATCGTGACGACCACCTCCTTTATCTTGCCGGACAGGCCGTTTTCCTCCAGTATTGTTGTCAATTCTCCAGTAATCAGACGGCGGGGAGTGGCGTTGATGGCTGGTCCTCCAATTTCGAGGCCGAGGCCGGGAAGCGTCACCGTTCCTACTCCTTCACCAGCCCGGAACAGGAAGGCGGGGGTAGGGGATTGCCCAGCCTGTAACTCGATACGGGCGATAACGGAACAGCCGTTTGTCACGTCCGGATCGTCGCCGGAGTCCTTTATAACCGTGCATAGGGCGGCGTTGTCCGCCCATTCGGTAGCGGCGACAGGGAGCATGATCTTTTCCCCGGAAGGGAGCGTGATGCAACTAACGGTTTGTTCCGTTCGGTTCAGGAGGGCGACTAAGGCGGCTTTGGCGGCAGCCGTAGCACATGTGCCGGTCGTGAAACCGCTCCGGAGCGGGAAGAAGCCGGGAGCGAGGCGTTCGATGGCTTTACGAAGTCCTTCCATGCCTTGCACAAAAGTGAAACTGTCAGGCAGGGGAGGGCGTTGTATGACATAAACGGGAATGCCGCAGGCTTGTGCTGCTTCGACCTTTTCCTTGAAATATCCGCTTTCCCCACTTTCCTTTGTCAGTACGGCATCTGGATGAAGCTGGTCCAGCAGCTTCTTCTCGTCTTCTCCTTCATGGAAAAAAATAATCCGTTCCTTTGGGAATCCGTCGGATTCAGCCAGCGAAAGAGACTCTTTCCGGTTCAGGATACGGAACCAGCAGGGCGTCTGCTCCCAGTAAGGACGCAGTTTCGCAATGGTCTTGACGCCTGTCAGGGCCAATAGGTTGCAGATCCCGTCCGCACGTAGGCGGTCGATGGCGGCGGCATAATCCGTGCACCATATCAACCGCTTGTCATGTGCGGGGTATTGCCTTTCCAACCGGACGACCGGAATCCGGAGACGGGAGGAAACCTTTGCAAGCGTCCGATGCAATCGGATGGCGAAAGGGTGGGCGGCATCGACTAGCAACGAGATTTTTTTCTCGCGGCAGAATTGTGCCATCTTTTCTTCGTCCATACCACCGGTGAGGCGAATGGCATGAACGGCTTCTATCGCCTGTTCGTTGCCGACTGTCGAGTAGTAGTAGGGTTTGCCAGCGCTCTCGACGACTTGTACGGCCTTGCGGCCTTCGGTTGTTCCTCCTAAGATCAGTATCATAATGTTTCTGTTGTTCTCTTGTCTTTACCGGTAATATAGCAGGGGGGCATCCTCTCTGGTGAGTACTTGCCTGGCAGCTATGAGGTATCATGCCTGATAGCTATGAGGTTCCGTACCTCCTACTTATGAGGTATCATGCCTCATAGGTAGGAGGTGGCCCCTCACTAACGGCGGTACAGATGTTTGAACTCCTCGGCGTAGAGACGTGATACCCCCGTGCGGTTGTCTATGGCATCACCGACGACTAACAAGGTCGTCAGTGTCAGATTGTTTTCTTTTACGATCTGTTCCAGGTCTTTCAATTCGCCTCGGTAGATGCGTTCGTCTTTCCAGGTCAACTTGTAGCAGGCGGCTACCGGTGTCGTTGGCGGGTAATGTTCCAGAAGTTCTTTCTGGACTTGTCCGGCAATGCCGGCGCTCAGGAAGATGCACATTGTGCTTTGGCTGGCGGCTAGTTTATGCAGCTGCTCTTTCTCCGGCATGGGGGTACGTCCTTCACCACGCGTCAGGATGATGGTTTGCACCTTTTCAGGAATAGTGAACTGGGAACGGAGAGCTGCAGCAGCAGCTTGGAACGAGGAGATTCCCGGTGTGATATGGTAACTCATGCCATAGCGGTCGAAGAATGCCATCTGTTCTTGTATCGCCCCATAAATGCAGGGGTCACCTGTGTGCAAGCGTACGATGAACTTCCCTTTGTCATAGAACTTTTTTATAAGGGCGAATTGTTCTTCCAGGTTCATGTCGGCAGAACTGCGAATCGTCGATCCTTTCTTGGCGCATAGGGTGAGTTCTTTGGGGACGAGGCTTCCGGCATAGAGGATCAGGTCTGCATTTTCCAGCATCCGCCGGCCCCGGATGGAGATCAGTTCTGGATCGCCCGGTCCGGCTCCGACAATTTCGATATGTCCATGTCCCTGTTTCCCTTTTTGCTGACTATCTTCTTCGTCCTGTATTGCCGATTTGCTGATGGCTATCGCATAAGTGAAGTCTTTCGTCTGCCCCTTTTGTTTTCCCACCAATAATGGGCCTCCTTCCGCACTCAGGATGGCCGCTGCCTCCGCGACGCTTCCCGACCCGGTGGCTTTCTTTACTGTGGAAGAAGGATGGGGTACGGGGATTTTGTCCAGTACCTCTGCCGGATAGGTCTTGAACGGGCTGCGCAGGTAGGTGTCTGCCAGTTCCTTTAATATCGGTTCTTCTTTCTTTAGGTCGATGGAGGAGACGTCGGCTATGCTCTTCAGGTTGAACCTGTAGAAAATGGAGCAGATATACAGGTCCGTGAGGACGGACTTCATGTCTGTCAATCCCTTTTTACATCCGATACCTAAGTGAAGCACTTTCGGGAAGAATGATAGGCAGGGGATAGGGGATTTGTGGTAGTAAGTGGGACTGACCGTGATCAGCAGCTCGTATTTTTCGAGGTCGATATCTTTATATTTATAAAAGACATCGACGTGCGGGGGACAGGTTTCCTTCATATAGTCCGTCTCCTTCGTGCGAATATCGAGCAGGAGGGCGGTCGGTCGACAGTTGACGAAACGGGCGACACATTCGTTCATGGCCTTTTCCCTCGATGCATTAAACGTTTCCTCGTCTATCTTCTCGAAATCGGTTTGGAAGAAACTGATTATGCCTTCTTGTGGGTTGTAGACATCCTGTTCCCAGCCATATTGTTTCGCGAAGGTGTCCAGTGCCCAAAGTCCCTGGTTGTCACTCTGTGTCGTGACAACCGCTTCGGCGTCCAGTATGCGGGCCAATTCATGTGTCAGTTCGTTCGCCCCACCGATATGACCGGATAGTACCGATACGACATATTTGCCGGTACTGTCGAGGCAGATGACTGCCGGGTCCGTGTACTTGCTCTTGATGTAGGGAGCGATACTCCGTACGCAGATACCCATCGCCCCGATAAACACAATCGTTTCCGATTTATCGAAAAGATTGCCAGTCAGCTCTTTGAAAGAGGTGACTGGTTCGATGTCGTTATCTGCTTCTCTACAATAGATGACAGTTTTGCCTGGATATTCGTCCCGGATTTTGCGTGCTAACGACAGACTACTTGCCGAAACCACAAGAATGTTCAGTGTATTTTTAGACATAATTTTTACCCGTTGCGCAAAGGATTGTAATAGGATTATTGGAATCGAGCGTAATGTTTATTTCTGAATGTAGTTTCAGACCGTTTTCTGCAACCGCCTCCCGGAAGAGCTTGCTGCTTTCTTCTGAAACGGAGTTAAAAACGATCTTGCCGTTCAGACTGTTCAAGTGGGAAGCTACCTTGCGGATGATTTCTTTCAGCTTGCCGCCATGACCGCCGATAAAGACTGCATCGACAATCGTGTTCTTTTCGATTGACAGATTGAGGAAGTTACCAATACGCAGGTCTATGCCTGGAGCGCTGTGCAGCCGTGTGTTTGCCCGGATGATGTTCTCGCACTCTTTCCGCACTTCAAAAGCTTGGATATCTAGATGAGGATACTGGCGCCGCGCTTCGATTGAAACCGAGCCGGTACAGGCGCCGATATCCCAGAAGTAGCGGCTGTTATGCAGTTCTAACAGGCTTAGGTCTATCACTCGTATCGGTGCTTTGGTAATCATTTTTGTCCGGTCATTCAGCAAGATAAATTTCGTGTCAGGTATGCCTAAGGCTGGTCGTTGTAATGCGCAGTTTGGAGCCTTCATTAGCAGAACACAGTTTGGATTGGTGAAACTCATTTCGCTGATTTCCTCGATCGAGTAGATTTTATAGATTTTCTCTTTCTTCGGGTTGCCTAAATGTTCGGCTACCCACATGGTGTAATCCCTGTCCAGATGATATTCCATCATCCTCTTGGCTATAGCCCTGGGCGTATGGACACGGTCGGTTAGCACACCGATCAGCGGTCGGTATTCCAGCAACGCCCGGTCGAGTTCGTGCCATGGTCGTCCGGTAACGGACACGGCGTGCATGTTCTCATACGGAATTTGTTCATGGTGTGCGAACATCTGCAATGAGTTGAAGTAGGGAAACACTTTCATGCCTACTCCTAAAAGGTTTTTCCGGATGGTGGAAGCGAAGCCGAAAAAGAACGGGTCTCCCGAAACGAAGGAGACGATCACTTTGCCTTCCTGGATCAACCGGCTGTATTCTGCAAGGACGGCATTTATTGGAGCCTTGATTTCGATCCATACCGCATCGGCGGGTAGGAATGGTTTCACAATTTCGTAATGCCGCTTCCCTCCGGAGAAGATGTTGTCGTGTTTGACATTTTTGATAATGACTTCTATATGCTTAGGCTGTGGATTGTCGTCCATCCCGATCATATAGATGTGCGTTTTGCCGTAAGCTTCTACAATTTCTTGAGTTCTCATACGTCTCTACCTGGTTTTAATTGTTTTGCATCATTGTAGCATAAAATCGCATTTACCAAAGTCGCGGCGAGGTTGCTACCACCTTTCCGTCCTTCGATGATGAGTTTAGGAATAGAGACAAACGGCTTTACCATGTGTTTGGATTCCTGTACGTGTACGAAACCGACAGGAGCGGCAATAATGCCGGCGGGAATGGCTTTCCCTTTCCTTATCAGGTCACAAAGTTCCATTAATGCGGTCGGCGCATTGCCGAATACATATAAAGCGCTGGGATGTTCCTGTACGGCAAGCCGGATGCCAGCTTGTGTGCGGGTGATCCCTTTTTCTGTTGCAAGTTGTACGGTGCGCTCGTCTTGCAAATAGCATTTCACCTCGATCCCCATACGCTGCAAAGCTCCTTTGCGGATGCCGGAAGCAGCCATTGTGACGTCTGTGATGATGGTGCGCACCTCCCCCCGGCTGAATTTTCCGTAAAGGGAAGCCACCGCGTGATCGTCGATCCGTAGGATATTTTCCATATCGAAATCGGCTGTCGTGTGGATGGCATGGAGCAAAGCCCATTTCTTGTCGAGCGGTATTTCTTTGTTCTTGAGTTCTTTCTCGATGGTGCGAAAGCTGCGGATCATGATGTCCTGGCCGATCCCGACATCTGTTTTCATCTTGATCTCTCCGTAATAGCCGCGTGGTGTGATGAATTTACCGTCGGCCTCATATGACTGCGAGTTCCCGATCAGGATGACAGTGAACATGTCGACCTGCTCAGGGTCGAACTCTGCCAGCGTGGTCAGGTTGACGACCTGCTCTTCGCGTCCGGCCTGACGGACATAGCCGACCGGTGTTTCGGGTACACGTTCTTCGAGGAACAGCTCCTTGAGACGATGCAACTGCCAGTAGCGCCCTTCGCTTTTCGGATTGTAGATGGCTGTCACGAAGTCGCCGATAGCGGCGGCCCGTATGCGTTTTTCGATCCGTAGCCAGGGAGTCATCAGGTCGGAGAGGGAGATGATACAGAGATCATGCCCGATAGGTGCCCCCAGAAGCGAAGCCGCCTTTTGGAACGCACTGATACCGGGCACTACCTCGATCTCCACTTGCGGCGCCTCTTTCATCGTCCGCATTTCATATATCAACGGGGCCATCCCGTAGATTCCGGCATCACCAGAACTGATCACTGTCACTGTTTTACCTTCCGAAGCGTATTTGTAGGCCTCTTCGGCACGTATTTTCTCGCGCTTCATCCCAGTATCGATACATTGGGTATCCGGGTGAATTATATCCTGTATAAACTGGAAATAATAGTTATATCCGATGATCACATCCGACTGCCTGATGGCTGATAATGCCGCAGGCGTTATGTCATCGCGATTTCCCGGTCCAATGCCGACAACAGTAATTTTCCCTTTGTTCATATGAGCTGTTTGTAAATTAACAGAAAACAAAGGTACGATTTATTTATTTAGTTTTCCTCTGCGGGTTGATATAAATATCGTTTAATACTCCGTTTCGGTGTCTTTTCGAATTCTTCCTGATAAAGCTTGAAGCAAGATACTTTGCTGTAGGCGGGCATTTCAGTGTTCAGTTGGTCGATGTTCTGCTGCATCAGCTCTTCGATTTCGGAGTGTTGGATGCCTGCCTTGTCCACTTGTTCCCAGTCCGGATAGATCAGGGCGACCAGTTTACCTCCCTGAGAAATGATCAACGACTCCGCCACGTACAGCATATTGTTTAGGCGGTCTTCGATCTCTTCGGGATAGATATTCTGTCCGTTGGAGCTTAGGATCATACTTTTGCTTCGTCCGCGGATGTAAAGGAAACCGTCTTTGTCAAGTGTTCCCAAGTCACCTGTCCGTAGCCAGCCGTCGGGTAGCATCACAGCCTTTGTTGCCTCTGGATTCTTGTAGTAGCCTAACATCACGTTCATGCCGCGAACCAGGATTTCGCCTACTTCGTTTTCCGGATCGTTCGAGTCGATCCGGATTTCCATGCGGTCAACGACACGACCCACCGAGCCTTGCTTGAACGTGTCCCACTGTTCGTAGGAAACCAGTGGGCCGCATTCCGTCATCCCATAGCCAACCGTATAACGGAAGTCGATGGATTTGAGAAACGTCTCTACCTCTTTATTGATGGCTGCACCACCAATCACGATTTCGCCGAAGTTCCCACCGAAAGAGGCTTCCAGCTTTTGGGCGATCTTCTCGCGTACCTTTTGGTCGATGTATGGCACTTTCAACAGCAATTTGATCAATGGCTTTTCCAGTTCGGGAAAGACCTTGTTCTTGATGATCTTCTCGATAATGAGTGGCACGGCAAGGATCAGCGCCGGTCGAATCGTCGCAAATGCCTCTGCGATGATTTTTGGACTCGGCGTGCGTGTCAGGAAATGAACGTGGCAGCCTTTGTTGACGGAGTTCAGCACTTCGAACGCTAACCCGTACATGTGCGCCATCGGTAACATACAGACAATGTTGTCTCCTGGATGTATGAAAGGAAGACGGTCGTAGGCGAACTGTGTGTTGCTCCACAAACTGCGGTAGGGGATCATGACTCCTTTCGAGAAGCTGGTCGTGCCGGACGTATAGTTCAAGACAGCCAATTCCTCCGGGTCTTCGATATGATATTTCACATCGTTGGCGGTGAAAGAACGGGGATATTTCTTGCCAAAATATTCGTTGATGCGATCGCGTATGGTGCGTACCTCCTTATTTTTGCAATCGATAATGGAGAAGTTGTCCAGCATCATGAATAGCTTGACATCCGGCATCATCTTTTCGTTCATGTTCTCCCAGTTGCTGGAGCCTGCCAGTACGGCTTTTGCTCCCGAATGGTTGACGATGTGATGGATATTGTCGGGTTTGAACTCATGCAGGATCGGCACGGCAACAGCTCCGTAAGCCAATATTCCGAAAAAGCAGATTGCCCAGTTGGAGGAGTTGCGTCCGACGATGGCCACTTTGTCGCCTTTCTTGATACCGGCATGTTCCAGTAGGATGTGAAACTTTTCTATCCGCCGTGCGACGTCTTTGAAATGGAAGGTATGTCCATTGTAATCGGAGAAGGCGGGGAGGTCCCAATGCTCCTTTATGCTTCTCTCTATAAGGTCCAAGAAACGATTATCCATAGTGATATAATTTAAAAAAGAACCGGAATATCCGTGAGAATGTTGCAAAGATAGCAAAGAAACGATATGTTTTTATGGAAACCCAAGAAACACCTTTCCAAAACATATATGATTTGAATGCAAAACACCTATGCTTTGAATGCAAAACATAGGTGTTTTAAAATAAGTATAGTTGTTTACCACGGAGTGATTGTCACGTTACGGAATTGTACTTCCTTGCCTTCGCTTTGCAGTCCGATGTAACCTTCCTTTACCTTGTTTGTCCCGGTGTTCTGGTAAACGCCATTGATATAGACCGTGATGACACCGTTTTTTACGAAGATATTAGCTTCATTCCATTCACCGGCAGGCTTCTCGCTGTCTTGATTCGCCTTCTGGATTTTCGGGAAAGAGGGGCGGGGTTGGCCTGGCTTATTCTGGTATTCAGTCAGATCCGAACCGCCGAGCAGGACGAAATCACCGGCATTATCAAGCATCAGGTTGCATTCGATACCGTTCGGCAACGGGTTTTTCGGCTCTTCAATTAGCAGGAAGATACCGCTGTTCGCCTTTTCCTTGCCGTTTGGCCAGCGATATTCTACATGTAGTTTATAATCTCCGTATTTTTCTTTCGTGTACATGTATCCGAATGGCTGTCCTGTGATGTTGATGACACCGTCTTTCACGGAATATACCTGTTCGGCTGGGACGGAGTTCTTATCGACAACGAAGTTCCAGCCGGAAAGGTCTTTTCCGTTGAACAGCTTGGTTGTTTTCTGTGCACTCGCGTCACTTCCGAAACACAAAAAGGCGGCAGCTACTACTGCCATCGATAACATTCTTTTTTTCATGGTCTTATAATATTAATTATTTATACGATTAATCAACAATAAGTTTACGGTAACGGACACGTTTTGGTTCCACGTCGCCCAATAATTTGCGCTTGTACTCTTCATACTCCGAATAGGAACCTTCGTAGAACACGACATTTGAATCCCCTTCGAACGAAAGGATATGCGTACAGATACGGTCGAGGAACCAACGGTCGTGAGAAACGACGACCGCACAACCGGCGAAGTTCTCCAATCCTTCTTCGAGTGCCCGGAGTGTGTTCACATCAATATCGTTGGTCGGTTCGTCGAGCAGCAACACATTCGCCTCGGCCTTCAGCGTTAGAGCCAGATGCAGGCGATTCCGTTCACCACCGGAGAGTACGCCGCAAAGTTTTTCCTGGTCGGCTCCCGCAAAATTGAATTTGGAGAGGTAAGCGCGGGAGTTGACTTCCTTGCCGCCTACGCGGATGAACTCCTGTCCGCCGGAAACAACCTGATAAACGGTCTTCTTCGGGTCGATATCTTTATGTGTCTGGTCTGCATAACCGACCTTTACCGTTTCGCCCACTTCAAAAGAACCTTTGTCGATACTTTCCATTCCCATGATCATCTTGAACAGTGTAGTCTTACCTGCTCCGTTCGGACCGATCACGCCGACGATTCCGTTCAGCGGCAACATGAAATTTAGGTCATCAAACAACAGTTTGTCGCCAAATGCTTTTGCTACATGCTGGGCCTCGATCACCTTGTTCCCTAAGCGCGGACCGTTCGGGATAAAGATTTCCAGTTTGGCTTCGCGTTCTTTCTGGTCTTCGTTCAAAAGGGCTTCATACGAATTCAGACGGGCCTTACCTTTTGCCTGACGAGCTTTCGGGGCCATGTTGATCCATTCTAGTTCGCGTTCCAGTGTCTTACGGCGTTTACTTGCTTGTTTCTCCTCCTGTGCCATACGTTTAGTCTTTTGATCCAGCCAAGAAGAGTAGTTTCCTTTCCAGGGAATACCTTCTCCGCGATCCAGTTCCAGAATCCATCCGGCCACATGGTCGAGGAAGTAACGGTCGTGCGTGATGCAGATAACCGTACCCGTATATTGTTGTAGATGTTGCTCCAACCAGTCGATCGACTCAGCATCCAAGTGGTTGGTCGGTTCGTCCAGCAACAGGATGTCCGGCTGTTGTAACAGCAAACGGCAGAGAGCCACACGGCGGCGTTCGCCTCCCGACAGCGTATCGACCACCTGATCTTCAGGAGGACAGCGTAAAGCGTCCATCGCTCTTTCTAGGCGGCTGTCGAGGTTCCATGCATCAGTTGCATCTATCTTATCTTGTAATTCGGCCTGCCGGTTGATCAGTGCGTCCATTTTGTCTGGATCTTCGAGTATTTCGGGATCGCCGAATTTTTCGTTTACTTCTTCATATTCTTTGAGGGTGTCCACAATATTTTGTACGCCTTCCTGTACGACTTCCTTTACTGTTTTGCCCGGTTCCAGTTTCGGTTCCTGCTCTAGATATCCGACGGAATATCCGGGTGAGAATACTACTTCTCCTTGGTATTCTTTTTCGACGCCGGCAATAATTTTTAGCAATGTAGATTTACCAGAACCATTCAAACCAATGATCCCGATCTTCGCTCCATAGAAAAAGGACAGGTAAATATTTTTCAATACTTGTTTTTGAGGCGGAAAGACTTTACTCACGCCTACCATCGAGAAAATAATTTTCTTGTCGTCTGCCATGTTTCAAATTGTGTGTATTTATATGATCATTTTTCTTTGTGGACAAACTTACATAAATATCTTCATAGTTTATATATGTCCGGATGAAAATAGCGTGTATTTTTATCTTTCCTGCGTTCCTTCGTC
>ENA-UEPS01001221-UEPS01001221.1-human-gut-metagenome-genome-assembly--contig:-NODE-1221-length-15053-cov-6.035724_pt1 | contig 15053 bp, 14 predicted proteins | sample MGYA00242904_ERZ507924 | MGnify/ENA primary metagenome ERZ507924 (study PRJEB26167, sample SAMN06115422) | human gut metagenome | host: Homo sapiens | place: China:Sichuan | collected 2014-10-16...
TGGCTGGGCTACGTGGACTTGAACCACGATTAACGGGACCAGAATCCGTCGTCCTGCCAATTGAACGATAGCCCAACAACGTGAGAAGGTTTCTGTCAAAGAATGCCCGGGAAGTCAAGCGGAAAATGCTTTTTTCCGTCAAAAAGCGGCGTCATGGGCGGTGCGGCGGGGAAAGTGGGCGGAAAAACGCACGGTTGCGCCGTCCGGGGAAGGCGGAAAGGCTGCCGCCGGAGCGACAGCCTTTTTGGTTTTCTGAGGATATGGCGTTGCCTGTGGGGATCTATTCGGCGAGCTTCTTGCCGATCATGCCGAGGACGACGCAAATAGCCATGAAACCGGCGCAAATCAGGACGACCTTCAATCCGATGTCCATAAGAACTCCTTGTCGTTTGTCAGGGAATGCCGGAGCGTTGCGCCAAGGCGGGGCATAGCCGCCGTGGGTCCGGCGCGCCCTTTTGGGGCGTCCCTGACGCATGGGGGAATGTGCGTTACACGCAAGCCCTGAGAGTGGAAACGAAGGAGATCCTATGAAGAGGCGGCGCGCCGGGGAGAGGCAACATGCCCCGGATTTCGGCAAGCCGTGGGAGGAGGAGATCCGCCCATGAAAGCGTCCTGAGTGAACGCGTGCAGAGCGGATAGAGCAGAAGGAAAAGCAGGGTGAGGAGAGGGAACCCTGTTTCCCTGTTGAGGCCCCTTTCGGGGAGGAAAGCCTTGTTCGCCCGGACAACGGCGGTGGCCTGTTCCGTTTCCAGAGGCAGGTATTCGCTGGGGACGAAGCTTGTTGTGACTGAAGTGTCAAACGAGGCGTTTGCCTTCAGCGCGTCCGGCGTGCAGAACAGCATGAGCAACATCAGTATGCTCAGGAAACTCTTGATAAAGAGTCTGTTCTTGGCGAACGTGGACAACATCATGGCAGCTCCCGCCGTTTCATTTGGCTTCATCATAAGCTACGCAGGAAAAGAGGTCAATAGGGTAGAAAAAAAGCCCTGTTACCTTTTTCAAAAACATGTTGACTTTTATCGTGAAAGAAAGAGCAAAAAGCGGCGCGCAAACGGGGGTGGGCTCCCGTCCGGGCGCCGCTTTCGGGGCGGATTGCCAAGGCTGGGGCGATGGCTTATGGAAGGAGAGGGCATTGTTTTCTCTAACTCTTTGTACGGCATATCTTTTTTAAGGAATACGAGAATGGGCTTTTTGAATGGGAACGTGTTGCGGCGTCCGCACCTGTCGCTGCGGCGGGAGTGGCATACCCTGTTGGCCGCCACCATCGGCACGTTGTTGACGTGTTTCGCGGTCGTCGCGCTGACGGTGCCGTATCAGTTCGCGGGCGGCGGCGTGCTCGGGCTCGCCCTGATCAGCAATTATGCGTGGGGGATATCCCCGGCATGGGTGCTCAGCGTCGGCAACGCCGTCCTGCTGCTGTGGGGCTGGAAGGCGCTGTCCCTCCGGTTCGCGCTCTGGACGCTGTACGTGACGGTCCTGACCAGCGTGGCTATCCCCGTCTTCGAGCTGTTCCAGTATCCGGTCATCGGCAATACCATCCTCGCCGCGCTGCTGGCCGGGGCCGTGGGCGGGGTGGGCTTCGGGATGCTTTTCCGCGTGGGGGCGTCCAGCGGCGGGACGGACGTCATCGTCATGGTGGCCCGGAAGCGCTGGGGCGTGGATATCGGGTCGATGTCCTTTTATATCAACGTGGTTATCCTCTTCGCGTCCTTTGTGGTCGTGGATATCGAAAAGATCCTCATGGGCGGGCTCCTGCTGTACGTGGAGACGGTGACCATCGACAGGGTATTGAAATCATTCGACAGGCGCAGCCAGGTTTTGATCATCAGCAAGCGCACGCCGGACATCGCGGACTTCATCCTCAACGAGCTTGACCGCTCGGCAACCATCATCCCGGCGAAGGGGGCGTATTCGGATCGGCCCCATGACATGCTGCTCGTCGTTCTCACCCGGCGGCAGACGGTGGATTTGCGGCAGTACATCGCGGAAATCGACCCGGAAGCGTTCCTCATTTTCTCCGATGTGACGGAAGTGGTGGGGCTCGGCTTCAAAAACTGGGAGTGAGGCGGCACGAGCGCATGACGCGCCGGATCAACGCGCCGGGCGGACCAAGGCCGCATTGACTCCGCCAGCCTCTGCGACTATTCTATTCTCGGTGCTCAAAACACCTTCCGCAAGCGGCCCACGCCCGAAAGAATCGTGGTACCTTCACAAGAGTCCTTTGTGATCTCTTGCGTTGTATCTATGGGAAAACCTCCGGGTGTGGACGAAATACAAAACCTGAAAGGGGAAATAGTCCGCTGTCTTGCGGCAGTTTTGAGCACCCGGAGTTTGCATATGCAAGCTCCCATCAAAAAAACCGCAAGAGGTGTCCTATGTCGTTGCAATCCAAGGCCTTTTCCCATCCCTGCCGCCGCCGTTCCGTTCCCCGCCGCCCGTTGCGCGCGGCTCCTCCGCCTTCCCCCGCACCAGACCTGTTTCCGCATCCCGAGGGTGAAATCCGCCGTTACAGCTTCCCCGCCTTGGCGATACGCTGCGAGCGGGAATTGCTTGAAGCGCAACAGGCTGAGGATATGAAAGAAATCCTTTCCAACGTTTCGGCGTCCGTGGATGCGTTTGCCTCGCTCATGGAGCTGATGGACGCCGAGGCCAAAGTGGACGGCGTGATCATCCATATTCTGGGAAGGGAACTGCAACGCATCGGCAAGATACTTTTCAAGATGCAGGACACGTACAGCACGGTTGAGCTTGTCGGCGCGTAACCTTCCGGACAACCGCACAGATTGCGTTCCAACACAAAACAGCCCTCGGCAGCGGGATTGCCGGGGGCTGTTTTTTTCCATTTTCCAACCGCGTGCCGCTTCCCGTGCGCCGAGGGCTTTTGCTCCAAAGGCTTTTCGAGGGTACGGAAAAAGGCGCGTTTCCGGTTACTTCCGTTTTGAGGCGATGTACTTGCCGACGACGATGCCGATGAGCACCGCGCCGATAAAGGAGATGAGGGGGCCGATCAATCCTTCCATTGCTTTTTCTCCGGGGTATGGGTGAAGGCTTTCCGCATTGGAAAACCGGGGCCGGGCAACCCGGACTCGGGCGGCTGGCACCGGAAGCCCGCTCCGTCTGGGGGAGGCGGAACCACCAAACGGGATCACCAAACGGAGCGACCAACCGGAGCCGTCAGGCGGAACCGTCAGATGGAGGTGGCGGGTTCGGGCCCGTCGGGGCCGGGGTCTTTGCGCAGCGCGTTCGCCAGCGGGACAAGGTACAAATACAACGCATACGGGAGGCAGGCCATCGTCACGCCGAGCGTGGCGCAGGGGAGGCTGCCGGCGATGCTCCACGGGATCAGCGCGGCTATGAGGATGGCGCTGTTTTCGAGGGGGATCGCCATGTCCTGCCTGCGGGCGTAACAGGGGCGGCACAACTGCGCGGTCAGGATGGTGGCGAGCGTCTGGTTGCAGCTTATGCCGGACACGGGGACGCTTGCCAGCGTCATGGCCCGGAACGTCCCGATGCGCTCCGCCAGACGCCGTATGAGGCCGCCGAAACCGCTCAGGAGGTCGGTCGCGTCGAAAATGCCCGAATAGGACGACGACAGCAGGACGATGCCCGCCACCTGAAGCATGGACCGGATGCCGCCTCCGGCGAGTATTTCCGCTCCGGGCGCGGGGGTGTAGCCGAAGGCGAGGCAGGCGAACAGTTCCCCGGGCTCCATGCCCTGCACGGTCAGGCAGACGGCGCCCCCCGAGAGGATGCTCCAGAACATGGCCTGTTTCACGTCGACGCGGAACAGGCTCAGGACGACGATACAGGCGGCGGGCAAGAGCGTCCAGCCGCTGAGAATGAAAAAACGGTCCATCTGTCCGGCGGCGTCCGGTGCCGCGAGCCGCGCCGGGCCGGAGAGGGACAGCGCCAGATAGCCCGCGCAGGTCAGGGCGAAGGGGAGCGCAGAGGTTGTCCACATGCGGCGCATGTTCGCGTATATATTGGTATTCGTGAGCGCACAGACGAGCGCCGCGCTGGATGATACGGGTGAGCATCTGTCCCCGACGTAAATGCCGCTCATGATAGCCCCGGCGGTGGCAAGCTCGTCCAGCCCGGCGGAACGGGCCAGCATCATAAAAATGACGCCGAGGGTGCTGACCGAGCCGAACGCCGTGCCGAGCAGGAGGCTCAGCAGGCAGCACAGGAGGAAGACCCACAGGATGAAGTAGGCGGGATCGACCCATTGCAGCGTATGATGGATGATGAAGGGGAGGGTGCCGCTGGCCCGCCAGACGGCGGTGAGCATACCGATGAGCCCGAAGATAATCAGGATATTCCGCACGCTGCGGACGCCGGACCACAACATGAGGGCAACGTCGCGCGGCGCGTGCCCCTGCCGCAGGGCGTACCCGGCGAAACAGGCGAGCCCGAGCAGGAGCGCCCACAAGACGCTGGCCCCGGTGAGGACGCACACGGCGAGGCCGCCCAGAAAGACGCTGAGGACAATGGCTTTCACATCAGGTTCCTTGGCATCCGTATGGATGAGAAGGACGTGATTCCACGCCATGCCGCGCTTGTCAATCCCGGCCGGACGGCGCGACGGCGAAGGCTGACGGCTCTTCCCGCACACAGGGCCGCTCCGCCGCTTATGATGGGTGGTTTTATTGATGAGGCCTCTGCCTGAAGCGCGCCGGACAACCGCCTTCCACGCCGCGCCTCTCCCATTCCGTCATCCGGCGGGGGCTCCCTCCGCGCCGCCTCCCCATCATACAAAAGTCTTGGGAGGTGGAGGGGTGGGGTTTGGGGAGGGGAGGAGGAAGCCCTTCTCCAGAAGGGTTCCTCCTCCCCTCCCCAAAACTCTCGCCAATCTTCCCCTCCCCACTCTTTAACGCAACTGGCTGTCCTTGCTGCCGCGGCGGTTGTAGAGGCTGACGGCGCGCTGATCCTTGTCGGCTTCCTCCTGACAGGCCACGCACAGCCGCACGCCGGGGAGGGCCCTGCGCCGCGCTTCGGGGATCGGCTCGCCGCACTCCTCGCAGAAATGCAGGCTCTCGCCTTTGGGCAGGTTGCGCCGCGCCCGCGCCACTTCGTCGTTGATCGAATCCTGAATCTGATCCTGTACCGCTCCGTCGCCAGCCCAGCCGCTCGCCATGTCCGCCTCCTTTCCGCATTTTCGCGGGATGTTTTCCTCTTACTATAGGCCTCGGCGGGGGCTTCGTCCATCCGGCGCGCCTCTTTTTCCCCGGTGTGACCCCGGTCACATCACGCCGGGGGGGATGGGGGTACCGTGCCTTCATGCTTGCAACAGGAGTGTGCCCATGAACAGGAACATCAGTCTGGCTTCACGCGATCCCCTCCCGCTCGGCCGGGAGGACATCTACAAGGGGATGGAGGAAATCGGCGCGTATCTGGACGTCACCCCGCGCGATTTCCAAGAAATCTACGCCCATGCCTACAAGATAGCCCGGGGGAGGCTGCTCTCGTCCATTACGGCGGGCGACATCATGCATGTCCCGGTGCTGTGCGTCGCCGAGGAGCAGTCCGTGCGGGATCTGGTCATCTTCCTCGACGATCACCGCATTTCCGGCGCGCCCGTCGTGGGCGCGGAAGGGCGCCTTTCCGGGGTCGTCTCGGAAAGCGACGTCGTCCGGTTCGTCGGCGGCGGGGAGACGGTGACGGTCATGCACCTGATGCACACGCTGATGCGGCAGGGGTGCGTCAGCGGCGCGGACCTTGAAGCCCCCGTCGGCTCGATCATGACGCTGGAGTGCGTCTCGGTCGGGGAGGGCGCCCATCTGGGCGACATGCTGGAACTCTTGCGGACGCGCCGGATCAACCGGATCCCCGTCGTCGATGCCGGGATGCGGCCTGTGGGGATCGTGTCGCGCACCGATATCATCAATGCCTTTGGAGTGATGCAGTGAGAGAACTTTTGCTGAAAATGGCGGGCGGCGAGCAGTCCCCGCCCCGCGCCAAGGCCGGGGAAATCTTCTCCGCGTGGGTTGGGAGCTGTCTGGCCATCGCCTGCATCGCGCTGCTGGAACGCTACGCCACGGGCAACTCGGGCTTCCCGCTGCTGATCGGCTCGTTCGGGGCGTCGGCGGTGCTGGCCTTCGGAGCCATACGCAGCCCGCTGGCACAGCCGCGCAACCTGGTGGGCGGGCATTTCCTGTCCGCGCTCGTGGGCGTCTCGTGTTACTTCCTGTTCCCCGGCACGCCCTGGCTGGCCTCATGCCTCGCCGTCGCCACCGCCATCGCGCTCATGCACGTCACCAAAACCCTGCACCCTCCGGGAGGCGCCACGGCGCTCATCGCGGTCACGGGCGGGGAGGGCATCCACCAGCTCGGCTATCTGTACGCCTTCGTGCCGTGCCTGCTCGGGGCGCTGATCATGCTCGCCATCGCCCTTATCGTGAACAACATCCCCAAGGCGCAGCGCTACCCGCAATTCTGGTGGTAGTGGGGAGGGTCCTCCGGAAGCAGGGAAAACGGCGCGGAAGGGGCCGGGAAGCCCGGAAGCGGCAAAGGCGGGAAGGCGGCGTTCCCGTTATGATGAAGGCCGGAAGGCCGTACTCTTGAGGGGCGTTTCGTATGGAGCGCCCCTTTTTCCGTGCTTTTTCCTCTATGGGGGCGGGGTTCCGTGCGTTGGGCGCATCCCTGCGCCGTATGGAGGAAAGGCGGCGTACGCGGGATAAGGGGCGTTTTCACAATTCCTCTGATGAAACATATCGGGGAAAGGCGGCGTGCGCAGGGCGAAGAGGCCCCGGCTGGCCCTTTCTTGGCGCAGAGCCATACACGGGCGCGGGGCCGCTTGACAGTCCGGAATGTTAGTTATACTAACTCACGCGCTGCGGGGATTCCCTGCCCGCCCGCCGGGTTCGCGGGGGGCCCTCCGCCAGCTTGCAATGTCAGGATCCCCCGCGCGGCTCCCCGCCGGGGCGGAGAGGGCAAAACGTTTTTCTTTCAGGATGGACGGCATGACGGCGAAACCGGGTACCACTTCCACGGCGGACCGCATCCTTGATGCGGCCATCGGGCTCATGAATACGAAAGGCTACAACCCCGTGTCGGTACGGGAAATCGCCAAGGCCGTCGGCCTCAGCGAGATGACCGTGTTCCGGCATTTCCCTTCCAAGTACGCCATGCTGATGGCGGCCATGCGCCGGGCGCCGTATGCGGAAATGATCGAGGACGTCTTCACCACGCATGTCCGCTGGGAGCTTGAGCACGACCTGCGCCATTTCATGCGCCGCTACATGGACATCGCCGAGCAGCGGATCGGCATCTGGCGGATTTATTTCAGCGCCATCGGGCAGATCGACGAGCACAGCACGGAGCTGGTCAGCGACGTCACCTCGTTCCGTGAGCGCCTGCGGGCGTATTTCGAGGAGATGATCCGGCGCGGGCACATCCGGCAGCTGGACAGCCTGTATGTTTCCTCGCTGTTCTGGAACCTCATTTTCGGCTTCGTCATGACGCTGGTGATCGGGCGCAAGCGCCCGGGGCTGGTCCGGGATGAATACATCGAAAACGCGGTGTCCGTATTCATCGGCGGCGTTGCCCCGAAGGAAGGCGAAGCATGGCGGTAAGCGTCAGAAAGCCCGTGCTGTATGCGTTCGGCGTGGTTTTGTGCGCGGGGATCATCGGAGGCATCTGGCTGTGGTACCGCACCCACTGCGTCCTGATCACCAACGACTCCCGCATCGAGGGGACGCTCGTCGGCGTGGCTTCCCGCCTGTCCGACCGGGTGGTGCAGGTCATGGTGAACGAGGGCGACACGGTGCACAAGGGGCAGGGGCTCGTGCGCATCGACAGCCGCAGCGTCATGGCCCGCAAAGCCAAGGCCGAGGCCGCGCTTGAGCTTGCCAAGGCCCGCTGGGAGGACGCCAAGGCCGGGTTCCGGCGGCAGGAGATCATGGCGGCGCAGGCCCATCTGGATCAGGCGCAGGCCATGCTGGAGCGGGCGGGGCGCGACTTCCGGCGCATGGAGCAGCTTGCCCGCAACGACGGCGGGGTGACGCAGGCCGACCGGGACGCCGCGAGTTCCGCCTACCGTGCGGCGCAGGCCAACGTCGCCGCCGCGCAGGAGGAGCTTGCCCTCAAGAAGGAAGGCTCGCGCCCGGAAGTCATCCGGGCCGCCGAAGCGCAGGTCATGCAGGCGCAGGCCGAACTCGACGAGATCAACGTGCTGTGCCAGGACAGCGTGATCCCTTCCCCGGTCAACGGCGTCGTGGCCCAGAAGCTCGTGAGCGCCGGGGAACTGGTGGCGGCGGGGCAGAAGCTGTTCACGCTCGTCAATACCGACGACATCTGGCTCAACGCCCGCATCGAGGAAACCCGCATCGGGCAGATCCGCGTGGGGCAGGACGTGGCCTTCACCATCGACGGCTATCCGGGCCGCACCTTCTCCGGGCGCATCTATGAGATCAACCCGGCGGCGTGCTCCGTGTTTTCCCTGATTTCCACCGAAAACGTCGCGGGCTACTTCACCAAGATCATGCAGCGCGTCCCGGTGAAAATTTCCCTGCCGCGCCTCGACAGCCCGGAAACGGACCCCGGCGAGCCCGAGGTGGTGTTCCGCATCGGGATGCAGGGAACCATTGAAATCCAGCTCTAACGCGACGGCCCGGAAGGTGATGCCATGCCTGCTTCCCTGATTGCGGCGGGGGACGCCCTCGCCCGTTTCTTCGCCGCGCCGGGAATCGGCTCGGTCCCGCACCGGAGCGCCCGGCAGGGCATCCTGATCCTTGTGGCCTTCATCGGCGGGATGCTGCCGATTTCCAACATGGCCATGCTCAGCTCGGCCTATCTGGCGCTTTCCGGCGACTTCAACGCGGATCTCATCGACCTCGGGCGGCTGGCGCTCGGCAACCTCCTGATCATGGGGCTGGTCCAGCCGCTGGTGAACCACATCCATGCCGGGCTCGGCCTGCGCGGGGCGCTCTTCCTCGCGCTGTGCGTGGTGTCCGTGGCCGGGGTGGGGGCGGCCTCCTCCGGCTCCCTCACGGAGATGACCCTGTGGTACGCGCTGGCGGGGTTCGGGGGAGGGCTGTTCCTGAGCCTTTCCGCGCGCATCCTGTTTGTGGCCGTGCCCCCGGAATCGCGCAGGCTCATGATGGCGATCTGGAGCTTCTTCATCGGGTTCGGGTCCAACCTGAGCCCGCTGCTCGGCGGGTTCCTCGTGGAGTTCCTGACGTGGCACTCCCTGTTCCTGCTCTCGCCCGTGGTGGCGCTGCCGTGCCTTGTGATCCTCTTCTTCCTGCTGCCGGACAGCCGCCCCGCCGGGATGCCGCCGTTCGACTGGTGCTCGTTCGCCTTCCTCGTCGCCTTCGCCGTGCCGACGCTCATCGCCGTGTGCTACGGGCAGACCTTCGGCTGGAACTCCTCGTTCATCCTGATCATGATCTTCTGCGCCGTCTCCGCGCTGTTCCTGTTCCTCGTCTCCTGCCTCAGCGCCGAGGCCCCGCTCCTGCACCTGCGCAACCTGCGCATCAAGGGCGTGGGGCCGGCGGTCATGGCGGCGCTCCTGCTCGTGATCAGCCATGTGGGGATGCGCATCCAGATGATCCTGTTCATGCGCAACGTGCTCGGCTACCCGCCGTCGGAGATCGGGCTCATGTTCCTGCTGCCGCTGTGCGTGTTCGTGCTGACGGTCGTCCCGACGGGCATCATGGTCGCCACGCACGGCAACCCCAAGCCCTTCCTCCTGGCCGGGATCGCCTGCATCGCCGGGGCCGGTCTCCTGCTCTCGCGGCTCGACGCCAACGCGGACTGGTGGCACATGGCGGTGCCGCTGGCTCTGCGGAGCTTCGGCTATGCGATGGGCAGCGCTTCGGCCACGCCCTTCCTGTTGCGCAACGTCCCGCCGGAGAAGCAGCCGCAGACGCTCCCGGCCATCAACAGCGTGCGTTTCTTCAGCATGTGCTTGTGCATGGGGTCGATCACCACCCTGAGCGTGCTCCTCAACAAGTGGTATTTCGCCCTCATCGCCGCGCAGGTGACGCAGGGCTCCTCGGCGGCTTCGGCTTCCATCTCGCGCTGGTCGGCGCTGTTCGCCGGGCAGGGGCTCTCGCCCTCCCAGTCCCGGCACGACGCGCTCCTCATCGTGTCCTCATCCATCAAAAAGCAGGCGTCCGTGTTTACGTTCGATCATCTCTTCCTCATCCTGTCGCTGGTGGCGTGCGTGGCTTTCGTGTGCGCCCTCCTGAGCCGTCGCGTGGACCCGCACCCCCACGCCGTGCGCGCCCATGCCCGGAATAGCCTGTCCCGCCTGTGGGCCGCCGTCCGGTCGCGGCTGCCGCGCCCCGCCTTCCCGCTGGCGGGGCTGCTCCTGTGCTGCCTGCTGGCGGCGGGGTGCACCCTCGGGCCGGACTACAAGCGCCCGGATCTGGATCTGCCCGCCGCTTCCGTTGCGGCGGACGAGCCCGGCGCGCTGTTCACCCGCGAACGCTGGTGGGAAGTCTTCCATGACGACGCCCTGAACCGCCTTGAGGAGGCCGCCCTCGCGCACAACAGCAATCTCGCGCAGGCGATGGCCCGGGTCGAGGAGGCACGCGCGGCGGCGGGCGTCGCCTTTGCGGATCGCCTGCCTGCCGTGGGCCTGCGGAGTCAGGACGGCAAGCGCCTGATGACGGAAGGGGAGGAGCTCGCGCACCACTACGCCTCGCGGACGCAGGAGGCGTACAAGGCGGTCGGGTTCCTGAGCTTCGAGCTTGACCTGTGGGGCAAGTACCGCCGTCTGGACGAGGCCGCCCGCGCCGAGCTGCTGTCGACCGAAGCCGCCCGCGACACGATCCGGCTGGCGGTGGCCTCGGAAACCGCGCTGGCGTATTTCCAGCTCCGCACCTTGCAGGAGCAGGAACGGATCGCCGCCGACATGCTCAAGTCCTACGAGCGGACGTGCAAGGTCTATGAGACGCGCTACCGCCTCGGGCAGTCGCCGGAAACCACGCTGCGGCGGTTCGCGGCGGAACGCGACAAGACGCAGGCGCAGTTGTACGATCTGGAGGAACGGCGCATCCGCTGCGAAGGCGCGCTTGCGGTGCTCGCGGGGTTCAGCCCCGCCGGGATCGTGGACGGGGCGGGGCGGGCCTTTCAGGAAGGCCGGACGCTCGGCGAACTGGCACCGCCGCCGGACGTGCCCTCGGGCATCCCTTCGGATCTGCTCCAGCGCCGCCCGGACGTCCGCTCCGCCGAAGGCCGCCTCATGGCCGCCAACGCCCGCATCGGCGCGGCGCGCGCGGCGTTCTTCCCGTCCTTCTCGCTGACGGCGGAGGGGGGCTACTCCTCGACGCATCTGGATCGGGTATTCCTCGATCCGGCGCGGATATGGGGCGTCATGGGCGGGCTGGCGCAGCCGCTGTTCGAGGGCGGCAGGCTCACGGCGAAGCAGCGCATGGCGGAGGCCAAATACGAGGAAGCGCGGGCGGCCTATGTGGGGAGCGTGCGGAACGCCTTCACGGAGACGCGCGACGCCCTCGCCGGGAACCGCATCAGCCGCAAGGCCCTCGCCGCCAGCACGGAGCGGGTGAAGGAACTCACGCGCAGCAACGAGATCATGGAAAAGCAGTACGATGCGGGCCTGAGCAGCGTTATGGACCTGCTCGACGTGCGCCGCCAGCTCTTGGCCGCCCGGCAGGAACAGGCCGAGGCGCGCCGCCGCCAGCTCGCCGCCGTGGTCGGGCTGTGCAAGGCGCTCGGCGGAGGCTGGACGGAAGCGAAGGGGTTTGAATGAGGCGTCGGGGAGGGGAACCCTTCGGAAGGGATTCCCTTTCCCCGCCCGAACCAGCCGGCCTGCGCCTTCCGCCGCACGGGGCTTCCGTTCCATCACCGTTTCGGAATGTCCCGCCGGGGATGCGCCTTCCCCGGGGCTTCCGGCCGGGGCGGGCCGCTGGGCTCCGGGGAACGGGAACGTTCCGGCGGGGCGGGCAGCGGCCCGCGTGGGGGGAGGCTCTATCTGTCGAGGTTCAGGAAGATGGTCTTGGTTTCGGTGTACTGGTCGTGGGATTCGCGGCCCTTGTCCTTGCCGCCGAACCCGGAGAGCTTGTAGCCGCCGAATGGCGTGGTGTTGTCGCCCTCGCTGAAGCAGTTGACGGAGACGGTGCCCGCCTTGAGCGCGCGGGCGTACTTGTGGGCCTTGGTGACGTCCTCGGTGAACAGGGTGGCCTGCAAGCCGTATGCTGTGGCGTTGGCGAGCCCTACGGCTTCCTCGTCGCTGTCGGCGGGGAGGATGGCGGTGACGGGGCCGAAGATTTCCTCACGGACGATGGTCATGTCCGGGGTCACGCCGTCAAAGATGGTGGGCGGGATGAACAGCCCGCTGCCGATGGCGAGGGGCGCGCCGCCGGTGAGGACATGCCCGCCTTCGGCCTTGCCCTTCTCGATGTAGCCCATGATCGTCCTGAACTGGCCTTCGCTCACGATGGAGCCGAGGTTGTTTTCAGGATCGAGCGGGTCGCCGATGCGCCAGTTTTCAAGCTCGGCGAGCAGGGCTTCGGTGAAGGCGTCCTTGCGCTTGCGGGGCACGATGATCCGGGAGTTGGCGGTGCAGTTTTCGCCCATGTTCCAGAAGGCGGCAGCGGCGGCCTGCGCGGCGACGGCGGCGTAGTCGGCCACGTCGTCGAGCACCACGAAGGGGCTCTTGCCGCCGAGTTCCAGCACGATGCGCTTGAGGTTGCTCCGGGCGGCGTATTCAAGGAAGCGGCGGCCCACTTCGGTGGAGCCGGTGAAGGACACCACGTCCACGCCGGGGTGCAGCCCGAGCGCTTCGCCCACGGAGGAGCCGGGGCCCGTGATCACGTTGAACACGCCTTCGGGGATGCCCGCTTCGGCGGCGAACTCCGCGAGCTTCAGGGTGGAGAGCGAGGTGACGCTGGCGGGCTTGAGGATGACGCTGTTGCCTTCGGCAAGGGCGGGGCCGAGCTTCCAGCCCACCATCATGAGCGGGAAGTTCCACGGCAGGACGCAGGCGACCACCCCGGCGGGCTCGCGCACGATGAGCCCCAGCCTGCCGTCTCCGGAGGGGGAGATGCCGCCGTACTGCTTGTCCGCGCATTCGGCGTGCCATTCGAGGCACTCGATGGTTTCCGGCAGATCCGTGAGCAGGCATTCGCGGACGGGCTTCCCGCTGTCCAGCGATTCGAGGACCGCCAGCTCGACCTGATGCTTTTCGATGAGCCCGATGAAGCGCATGAGGATTTTTTTGCGCTCCGAAGGATGCATACGCGACCAGGCCCCGCTTTCAAAAGCCTTGCGCGCCGCGGCGACGGCCTTGTCGACGTCTTCGCGCCCGCAGGAGGCGACCCGGGCGATTTCCTTGCCCGTCGCGGGGTTGACGGTCGGCATTGTCTCGCCGGAGAGGGCGGGGGCGAATGTCCCGCCGATAAAGGCTTCGGTCGGGTAGGACAGGTTCGCGGCAATCCGTTCGTAGTCGGCGTGGGACAGCAATGTCATGGTGGCATCTCCTTAATCGTTTGAGTGGCTTTTCAGATCCAAGGGCCGGAGGGCGGTGCGGCGCGCGCTTCCCGCCTGCCGGTTCCGCAAAACTCCCCGCCGAAAGGCGGCGGAGGGTTTCGCTGTTGAAGGTTGCCCGCCCGGTCGGAACCGGTGCAGGAAAAACGCGGCGGCCAATCCCTTGGGAGCATATGCCCGTGGGGGGCCGCATCTCTCTGTCCGGGCCGTTCCGGAAAGGGGCCCCTCCTTGCTTTATTCCTTATGATACGGTCCGTTGGGGGCAGCCTTGAACGCCTTCCGGCAGGGGGCGGGTACCTTCCCGGCAGCCTCAGTAGCCTTTTTGCCGGACCGCACCGGAACGGATGCCTTCCGCGCGGCCCCCGCCGGACGAAAGCCTTGGGAAGGGAGAGGGGCCGAGGAGGGGAACCTGTACGGGGGCTTCCCGCTCTCCCAAAAGGCTCCCCCCGGCACGTTTCCCCTAACCTTCCGCCACGGCTACCAAGAAACGAACCCGTTCTTCAGCTTGTCGTTTTCTTCCACGATAAGGTGGTTGAACCCGGTGATGTGGACGTCCGAGCAGGACACGTAGGGGACGATCGCGGGCACGCCGCCCAGCGTGGTTTCCCGCAGCCCCTTGGCGTGGAACGCGCCGCCGCAGACGCTTTTCTGGACGAAGGTTTCCTCAAGCCCGATGAGGCCCCGGAAGTACCGCTGCGCAAGGCGGGTGGACGTGCCGGTCCCGCAGGGGGAGATGTCGGCCTGCGCGTCCCCGAAGATGCACTGGGCCAGATAGCCGCCGTCCTCTTCCGGGACGTTCTGGCAGAAGAGCACCTGATCAAGGTAGTTGATCGCCGGGTTCGTCGGATGGGCCACCTTGATGACCTTGTTGGCGGCGGCGAGGATGTCCTTGCTGAGGCTGCGCAGGAGGTTGACCGTGTCCTTGGTGATGGTCAGGCCGAGGGAATGCACGTCCGCCAGCACGAAGAAGTTGCCGCCATACCCGATGTCCACGGAAACGTCGCCGTATCCGGCCAGATCGATGTGCAGCTCCTTGCGGTACAGGAAGGCCGGGACGTTCTCCAGATTGATGCTGGCGACCATGTGGTTTTCCCACTTCACATAGACCGTCACCAGCCCGGTGGGGGTTTCGAGGACGATCTTGGTTTCGGGCTCCACGCGCTTGACCATGCCCGTCTCCACGAGGACTTTGGCGACGGAGAGCGTCCCCGCGCCGCACATGGGCTGATAGGTCAGCGCATCTATATAGAACACGCCATAGTCCGCTTCGGGCGAGCAGGGCTCGGTCAGGATGGCCCCGACGAGGGACAGGAACCCGCGCGGCTGCTGCATGATGCAGGTGCGCAGCCAGTCGTGGTTCCGGCGCATGTCTTCCATTTTTTCAGCCACGGAAGCGCCCTTGAGCGGAGGGATGCCGCCGGTGACGACGCGGATCGGGGTGCCCGTGGTGTGGGCGTCCACAACGAAAACCGACTGGGATGCAAGCATAATAGGCTCCTTTTTGAACTCGTATTTTCCAAAAAGAATCTGTGTTGGAAAAGACCGCCAACAGGGATTCGATAAGAATAAAAGTCTTTGGAAAGGGAGGGATGGGGCTTGGG
>ENA-UEPS01001277-UEPS01001277.1-human-gut-metagenome-genome-assembly--contig:-NODE-1277-length-14508-cov-5.448687_pt1 | contig 14508 bp, 10 predicted proteins | sample MGYA00242904_ERZ507924 | MGnify/ENA primary metagenome ERZ507924 (study PRJEB26167, sample SAMN06115422) | human gut metagenome | host: Homo sapiens | place: China:Sichuan | collected 2014-10-16...
TAACCTAACCTTGAGGCGACACCCTTCGGTAGAGCTGCACCGGAAAAGACGCGGATTTATCTATCACCTTTACTTCAAGGCTAACCTGAATAAGTCTAACAAGCAATAAGTTACAAAGAAAAAGTCTCGGACGTCATACAAGTCCATGGTTCCTAGGAATTGGATTTTTATATTAAGACAACAAAGATTTCATAGGAAGTTGAGTCAATAAGTCAGCTTTTCAAGTAATTTAGCAAGAATTCAAAGAAAAACTAGCAGAAAAATAAAAAAGGTCGAAGACCCAAACATCTTCGACCCTAAAAAAATTGACCAAGGAGAATTAAACAGACAAGTTACGGAACCTTAAACCCGAAGTTGTGACACTGCTCACAATAGTTTTCGGTTTGGCCGTGCTGCACGTGGCATAACACGCAATCCAGGTCTTTACCATAGTGAGGTGAAACATGCGGATTTTGTGGTTTAACATTGGCTGTTTTTGCAGCAACTGCGTTCGGATCATGGCAGACGATACATTGAGTCTTGTCAGGATCTTTAACTTCATTGTTGGCACCATGGCACTGCTGGCATTGGACGCCTCTTGCAACGTGACGGTCCGCCCCGAAATTGCCGGCAGCGTAGCTCGGCAGTGAGAGAATACAGCCGAAGGTAAGGATCAAAGTTAGAACGGATCTGATCATTTGTAGCTCCTTAGGCAAGCCGAATCTCCGGCTTGCCTATGAGGGGTTTACTAAATCTTACTGTTTGGCGACAGACTGACCGGCAATGCGGCCGTTAACCAAGCAGTCAAGAATAGCGTTGCAGCCTAAACGGCAGTCGCCGTGAACACCGCCGCAAGCTTCACCGGCAGCGTAAAGCCCGGGAATCGGCTTCAGATCGCCGGCGTCAAGGGCTTGACCCTGCGGATTGGTGACGATACCGCCCATGCAGTGATGGATCTTAGGCATAAGTTCTGCAGCGTACCAGGGACCGGTCTTCATCTCTGTGCAGTCGGCGTTATAAGTCTTGCCCAGAGAGTCAACTTCAATCTTGTTGCGGACGTTTGCGTTGTACTGATCTACTTCTCCTTTGAGGACATCATAGGGTGTGCCATAGTACTTGGCGACAGCCTCCAGGGTGGGGAATTCGAGCAGGCCCTTTGTTGCCATCAGCTTGGGAAGCGTTCCGGGGCGGTTCTTTTCAAGCTGCTTGGCACCGCGGACATCCGTTAAAGAAATGCACTTGTGGCCGATATTGTTCAAAGCGATAATTGCATCAGAGCGGACTTTTCGGTTGCCTAATTCATTGATGAAACGTTTTCCGGTGTTGACGTCAACCCAGATGCCGTAAGGAGCGGCACATGTCTGAGAGAACTGCCACATGTTGCCCATGCTCTTTTCATAGGGGCTGCACCAGGGAACAACCTGAACGCGGTCGGCTTGAATCATCAAAACACCGTTTCTTGCTGCTTCCTTCCAAAGTTCACCTGTAGCACCGCGATGGTTAGTAGTATCGAATTTATCAGTCAGTTTCGGATCCTGAACTTGGCGATAGGCAATATCGGCGCCGAAACCGCCATGGCAAAGAACAACACCCTTGTTGGCCTTGATGAGCTGGACGGTACCGCTCTGAGGATTCGGGAAACGGTATCCTTTGCGAACCTGAAGTCCGAGCACGCGGCCGGTTTCCGGATCTCTAATAATTCTTTCAACGTAGTTGCGAGTACGCAGCTGAGCGCCGAGTTCTTTGCATTTTGCGAGTTCGGCATTCACAAAGCCGGCGCCGGAACCTTCTTCGGAAATCACGGAACGAGGATATCTGTGACCGCCGTCCTGAGTAATGATCGGACGGAATTTAACGCCGATTTCATTAACCAGCCAGTTGTAGTTATTCAACATGTTATCGGCCAGGACCTGAATTTTTTCGGGGTAGTTGAAGCCCAGGCCTGCTGCGAAGGTATCGGCCTTCCACTGTTCGACGGAGTCCGGAATGTTGGCTGCTTTTTGCTGAGGGCAACCCACTGCGGTCATTTCTCCGCCGTTGATGATGGAGTTGCCGCCATGAGTCGGCATTTTTTCAAGAATGATAACTTTAGATCCCGCCTTTGCGGCTTCGTAGGCTGCGGCTAAACCAGCAAAGCCGGAACCTACAACGATAACGTCAACTTCTTCGTCCCATTTCTGAGGAACGGGAGCGGGGTTGGCAGATGCCTTGGCTGCGAAGGCAGACGAGGCAAGAGCTGCAACGGAGGCACCGAGAAGGTTGCGGCGAGAAAATTGAATGTTCTTCATTTGTTTCTCCAAGTGAGTTGAGGAAGAATGTTTGTTTAACTTCTGGAGTCATTGTGCACTTGGAGGTGTCCTGGGACTTTTGACAATCGTCAAACTTTCTTCTTTTTTGTGTCCCGGGACAATTGATAATAATCAAAGGTTAATCATTTTCATTCTTCGAATGAGTGTTTTCCAGGATGTGAAGGCCGGCGGCTCGGCCTCCCACAAGAGCATCGATGAGACTATGGCATGGAATTCTGCTGCGTCCGAAAATGCCGCCGGTTGCTTCTCCTGCCGCATAGAGGTTAGGGATGATTTGGTTTTTGTTGTTTAATACCTGCATACTGAGGGTAGTTTTTATGCCGCCCATGCAGTGATGAACCTTCGGCCTGATTTCAACAACAAACCAGTTCGTTCCATTTAACGGAAAAGTGTTGGAAAGATTTCTTTGGAACTCATCAATTACCGCGTTGTTAACGCAGGTATTGTATTTCTCAACCGTCTTGACGAGTTCGGTATAAGAAATACTGCTGTTGACAGCAAGAGCTTCCAAGCTCGGAAATGAGCGAATGATTCCACGAAGTTTTAATTCCTCGGTTGCTTGAAGATCGTCCGGTTGGTGTTCAATTGCGTTCTGAGTCGTAATCCCGAAGATTCTGTGCCCGTTTTTGATTTCTTCTAAAAGCCGCTCCGATCTGAGTCGCTGAGAGCCTCTTTCGTTAACGAAACGCTTCCCCTTGTTATTGACCCAAATACCATAGAACGCTGAGTATTGCTCGATGAAAGGCCATGCATCTCCCAGCCCGATTTCGTCCGCACTAATCCAGCTCAGCGCCTGAATTTGATCTAAATCTACCGTCTTGATTCCTAGTCGCATGGCCATTCGAATGGATTCGGCGGTTGCACCCGGTTGGTTTGTCGTGGCTAATAGTTTTCCCATCGACGGGTTGACCATTTCCCTAAATTCCTCGTCGGCTCCGAAACCGCCGAAACACAGAACAATGGCTCTTCGGGCCCGAATTTTTATCTGAGTGCCCGAGGCCGGATCAGGAAATTTGTAGCGAGTACGTACAAGAAGACCTTGAGCTTCACCGTTGGGTCCGAAAAATATGTCTTCGACCAGACTGTTATTGCGGATCTGAACGTTAAGGTTTCTGGCGTACTCAATACCCGATGAAAATAGAGCAAAACCTGATCGAGGAATGCTGAGCAACCCCCTGGGAACGCTTTGTCCTTCGTCAAACTGTAATTTGTCAGGATTCCAGCGGGTACCCCATTTTTCCTGAGTCCATTTCCATGTGCTTAAGGCATTTTGCGCTAAGAAACGAACTCTTTCCTTGTCAACAGTCTTGCCTGCGCGTATTAAGTCCTCCGCCATCATCTGCGGGGAATCTTTTATTCCCATTTTTAACTGGACAGGGGATCCCGGAACGGCAACGTCGCCCCCGCTGATCACTGTATTGCCGCCGAGAGAATTCATTTTCTCCAGCATGAGAACGCTTAGACCGCCTTCTGCAAGCGTTGCTGCGGCGGCTAAGCCGGCAGCCCCGCTTCCGACCACGATCGCATCCACGGTCAAATCCCATTTGGGATTCTCTTCGGCATGCGTTGTAGGGCAACAAGTGCCAAACAAAAGAAATTTCAAGAGATCTCTGCGGTGGAACATGGTTAGCTTAATCTTTAAGAATGCTTCGTATTTTTTGCATGAACAGACTGATTTCAGCCGGAGTATTGAGCTGAAGTTTTTGCCGGATATGAACTTTATAGTTCCTGACGGTTTTGCTTGAAACCCCTAACTTTCTGGCAACATCTGAGTTGAGGAACCCTTCTGCGACCAGAAATGCGACCTCTTTTTCCTGAGGCGTAAGATTTTCATAGAAGGAAACCAATTCTCCGGGGGTGTAATTTTTAAATAGCTGATCTGCCTGGCCGTCCGTACCAAGCGTAGAGGAAACAGCTTTTAAAAGTTCCGAGACACCGGTTGCCTTCCTTAAGAAATTCACGGCCCCATGCTTCATGGCTAAAACTGCGCTGTCCACGTCTCCGTGTCCGGAGAAAAAGATGATGGGAAGACGGGAACCTCTTTTGTTTAGCTCAGTCTGAAGCTCGAGCCCGGACATCCCTTCCATTTTCAGGTCAAGAACAATGCAGCCGGGAACGGATATGGCATCTTCTCGTAGCATTTCTTCTGCACTGTAATAGGTAACGCAGTTCCAGCCGTTTTGTTCCAAAACTTCTTTTAACGTCGTACGGATGCTTTCATCGTCATCTACGACCCTGATTATTAACGAATCAAACATATTTTCCTTAGGCCGAAGTGTTTTTAAGTACAGCAGAGGCGGCGGACTGAGACGCTGAAATGAGTTCTCTGTCCGCGCTTCTCAACGTAATTGTGGTAATCAAGCTTCTTGTCTTAGAAAGGGTAAATGCGATTTTTCCTTCGTTTTTTTCGATCAAGGAACAGACAATGTCGAGTCCGAGTCCAAGTCCGTGTGCCTTAGTGCTCACTCGGGACTGCGAGGTGATATTGTCGAAAGCTGCCTTTGTAAGAGGAGAGCCGTTATCAGTAATGGTTAGAACCACGGAATTGTCTGTGCTGTATTTTAATGAGCAGAAAATCATTGATTTTTGCTCAGTGCTAGATGCCTCAAAGGCATTTTTCAAAAGATTGTGGACGACGAGCTCGAGCTCAATCTCATCGAAATGAACATAAACCGGGCCGCTCTTACAATGGTTCTCAAACTTCACATCAGCTTTCTTTGCGTAGACTTCACAAGCTTCTTTGGCAGCCCGCAATAGATCCGAGACGGTTTTCCTTTGTTGATTCGGTTTGGAATAACTTCTTACCTTATCGACAATTTTGCCGGCTTTCAGAGCCTGCGTTTCGATGGATTCCAGCTGCTCCTCAATCGATTCAAGTTCGTCGGAATCGACGGAAGTATTGTTCTCAAGTGCAGAATCGATCCTGCTGCGAAGCATATAGGTAATATTTTGAATGGCAGCAAGAGGGGTGTTTAGCTCGTGAGCAACGATGCTCGAAAGCTGACCGACCAGGGAGCGTTTTTCCAAGAACTCTATCCGCTCGGCCCGTTTTTGGGCTTTTCTTTCGGCCAATCGCTGGTTGACAAGCGAGCGTCTTAACTGGTGGGTCCGTTTCTGAACGGTTTTCTCTGTCATCCAGCCGTGCGTCAGAAGCGCAATAATCAGGATAAAGATGACGAAAAAAACGGGCCAAAAGATATCCCATGTTCTCTTGAGTGTCCAGTGCCGCAGGTATTCATAAGAGCCGATTCGGAGCTGCTCGGACAGTTTCTCAATACTGCTCATGTTGGCGGGGGCTGTCCATCTTTGTCCCCAGGAGTCCGGGGGCATAGAAAAGAGCGCTGCCATAATTTCGTGTACGGTTTCTGCAGGCAGTGTTGTATTGGCTACAAGGGTCGGACCGGGATAACTTTCAGAAGACTTCAAAAACGCAGGCCCCGCGTAAGGCCCGGAGAGGACGCGAATGTCTTCCAGAACGTTGGCTGCATTTGCCTTTTTGATGTCTTCTATGAGACCTGCACGAATAAAGCCCGCTGAAGCTCTCCCTTCCGTAACTTCTCGAATGACATTCTTTTCGTTCAAATCTCCTAAGAAATAAACGTGATCCTTTGTGAGTTTGTCCGTATCGGTACCTAATTTTTCGAGCTCCCTGAGACAGGCTAAGAAGCCCTGCACGGAATGTTTGTTAGCTGATGCGATGGGAACGTTTGAAAGCTCACTCAGTGACTTAATCGGACTACTTCTCTTAACAATGACGGCACAGGCGGTACCGGCATCCGGATCGGGCGCTTCTCTTGAAACCATTGTCATCAGCAGACGATGCTGACGAGTTTTCTCATCAATGAGGTAGCCAGAAGGGAAAACGGCTAAATCAAGTTTTCCTTCATCGAAAGCCTTTTCGATGTCATCCACAGAGATCCATTTGGCTTGGAAAGAATAGGTAGGAATTTTCCAATTTAAGTAGTTGAGAGATTGTTCTAAAAATCGGGAAGCTGACCATGGATGAGACACCAAAGGAAAACCGATGGTTATCGGCGCCTCTGAGGCAAAGACCCTCCAAGGAAAAAGGGCGCAGCAGAAGACCAAGGAGGCGATGAAATATTTTCGTTTCCTTTGAAAAGCGGCGTTGCAAAATTCGAAACAAAAAGGCATCACTGCGGTTCAACTGAGGTCAATACGTTTATTTGGACTCAAGTCTAAAGAGAAGAAACATCAAAGAATATTGGTGATTCAACTGAAAGAGAAACTCTGTGTCGTATTAACCTCGGCCGAGACCGAAAGTTCCCTGTGGGTAGCAAGCTGAAATCTGAAAGAAACTCTCTACTGCAAGAAATCGGCTTCTCGATATTGCCTTGACACGGTGTCAGAAGGAACCATAATTGCGTAAATCGCCTTGCGGTCCACAGAGACTTCCTTGATTCTCAGCATGACTTCACTGCCGACCCTAAGGTGACGCGTGTGCCGCATGTTTAAAAGAAAGATCAGCGTCTCATCCATCTTGAGATAGTTCTCGGAAATCTCACTCAGTTTCCCGTGAAGGATGCAGCCGTCGCGCGCCACTTCATTCCAGTCCGGGGATTCTTCCCCGGCCATCTGAACTATTTCGAGAGGAGTCATGATTCGAGCGGGGCGGCGCAGAAATTGCTGAGCTTTTGCGACGGTATTGGGTAATGGCAGTCGTCGCGCAGTAGAAGGGTTTCTTTCTCCGGCAGATATGCTGGGTGCGACAGGTGAGGCCGTACCTGTCTTCGGAAAGGATAAAAAGATCGCGCTAAGCGCTAACGCACGGATTCCGAACGTCGGATCCAACTGGACAACGAGGGATTTGTGAGGTTGAAGAGACTCATGTTTTGGCTGAATTTCAGCCGCAGAGAGTTCCCGAATCTCGGGCGCTTCCCAGGCTTGAGCAATCGATGCGAGTAGAAGAGCCGGCAGCAGAGAGAATACTTTAAGTTTTGTCATATCAGCTCCTTGCCGATGGTTCGAACTTTGTTCTAATAATTTGTCATTTTTATTTCGAACAATTCAATTTTAGATCTGTATACGGCGATTTGTCAGACAATTTTCTAGGGGTTTTCATCTTCGGGTTTTCCTGTTGTCGTTTTGTGAAATAAGCCTGCCTTTAGTCTTGAAATGAGCGAAGGACAACCCCGTCAGGTCCTCTGCCTAGGATACTTACTAAAGTTAGTTACATATTTACTTCCCGTGCTTACAAAAATCAGCTTTGTAGCTTTTTAAGCGACACGGGGTGCTAGAAAAGAGGTACAACGTGACAATCAATCATTTCAGCCGATATTCGATGCTGTCAGCCGCCGTGCTTTGCGGAGTTTTAGCTCTAAGCGGATGCGATAAAGATAAAGAAGGATCTGCGGCGAGAGGCCCGAGCCCGGTTTCCGTTGTCAAAGTAACACGGCATGATGTGCCGGCGGACATGACCTGGGTCGCAAAAACTGAAAGCTCTCGAGCGGTTGAAATCTATAGTCGTGTCAACGGATTTTTGGATGCCAGAAAGTACACCGAAGGCGGCATGGTGAACGCCGGCGATGTGCTTTTTCTGATGGACAAGAAGCCCTTTGAAGTACAGCTCTCCGAAGCACAGGCATCTTTGGATTCGAGTCTTGCAGCTCATGAAGTAGCAAAAAGAAATTTGAATCGTATTCGTCCTCTCGCGAAGCTGAAAGCGCTGAGCCAGACTGATTTGGATCAAGCAATAGGTGATTTTCAAACCACGGCAGCTGCAGTGTCCAATGCTAAAGCTCAGGTAGAAAATGCCAAACTCAATCTCTCTTACTGCACGATCACTTCCCCCGTGACGGGCTACGCCAGCTCCGCGCTTCAGACAGACGGCACCTACATTAACATGAGCAACGCTCATTTGGCGACCGTTTACACCATGTCTCCGATGTGGGTAACCTTCTCTATGTCAGAAAACGAAGAAGCGAAGATTAATCAGGAAGTCAAAGAGGGTATCCTCCGCCGTCCTGAAAACCATGACTACGAAGTTCAGCTCGAACTGGCCGGCGGAGAAATTTATCCGATTACCGGCCGCGTGACTTTCTCGTCACCGAATTTCAACCCGAGTACAGGTACGTTTGAACTCCGTGCTTCTTTCGAAAATCCGAATAATCAATTAAGGCCTCAGCAGTATGTGCGTGCCATCGTGAAGGGGGCGACCTATGTTAACGCGATCGTCGTGCCTCAGATCGCCGTGCAGGAAGGGAGCAAAGGGCATTTTGTCTGGGTTGTTACCAAGGACAACAAAGCTCAGTTTCGTCCTGTCGAAGTCGGCAGCTGGATCGGAAACGACTGGCTGATTAAAAACGGTCTGGAAGAAGGGGACAAGGTTGTGACCGAGGGTATGATGCTTTTGGCTAGCGAAGCTCCGGTAAAGATTGTCAAAGAAGTGGACCAGAAACCTGCTGCTGGCGACAAGGCTAAGAAGTAAAGGGGGTCGGTATGTTTTCGAACTTCTTTATTAAGCGACCGATTTTCGCCATCGTCGTATCGCTGGTGATTGTGATTTCCGGCCTGATTTCCATGTTCCAACTGCCGATTGAGCAATATCCGAACATGGCACCGGTGCAGATTATGGTTACAGCCAGTTATCCGGGAGCCGATGCGAAGACCGTGGCCGAAACCGTAGCGGCCCCGATTGAAACGCAGGTTAACGGTGTTGACAACATGATATACATGACGAGTTCCTCGTCATCTACCGGCACTATGATGCTGACCGTTTTCTTTGATATCGGAACGGATCCGGATATTGCCCAGGTGCAGGTACAGAATCGTGTCAATATCGCACAGCCGTACCTGCCGAGCGAAGTAATCCAAAACGGCCTTCAAATTGAAAAGCGGTCTTCTTCAATTCTGATGTTGATCGGTATTTACGGCAAAGGCGACCGTTATAGCCGCGATTACATTAATAATTACGCCAATGTTTATGTTGTAGATGCCATTAAGCGTGTTAAGGGCGCCGGTCAGTCTGCTGTGATGGGCAACGCCAATCAGGCCATGCGTATTTGGCTTAATCCGGATCGCATGGCATCTTTGGGCATTACCACCTCTGATATCAACTCCGCCGTTGCAAACCAGAACAAACGATTCGCAGCCGGTAATATCGGTGCGGCTCCTGCGCTCCCCGGAACTATCCAGACTTTCCCGGTCATTGCTCCGTCCCCCTCGGTTGATCCGAAAGGATATGAAGATATCATCATCCGCTCGAACCAAGATCAAAGCGCCATTGTTCGTCTAAAGGACGTAGCGAGTGTCGATTTGGGGTCTCAGAGCTATGATGTTTCTTCCAATATGAACGGCTTACCGACGAGTTACATTGCGGTTTACCAACAGGCCGGCGCCAACGCGCTGGATGTGGCGAAAAATGTTCGAAAGACATTAGAACAACTCAAAGCAAACTTCCCAGAAGGCTTAGATTACAAGGTCGCTATCGACACGACAGAGTTTGTTCGAATTTCTATCGATGAAGTAATTAAGACGCTGTTTGAAGCAGTGCTTCTTGTTATCGGCGTGATCTACATCTTCTTGCAAAGCTTTAAATCCACAGCAATTGCGTGCACGGCCATTGTGGTCGCTTTGACTGGTACTTTCGTGGGAATGCTGGCGCTTGGGTTCACGATCAACCTGCTGACGCTGTTTGGTTTGGTGTTGGCGATTGGTTTGGTGGTGGACGATGCCATCGTGGTGGTGGAAAACGTCGAACGCAATATGTCCGAAAAAGCCATGAATCCGATCGATGCAACCATTCTGGCTATGTCGGAAGTCTCCGGCCCGATTATCGCGACGGTTTTGGTCTTGGCCAGTGTGTTCGTTCCGGCAGCCTTTATGGGCGGTACCACCGGTATGCTCTATAAGCAGTTTGCTATCACGATTGCGATCTCCGTTTCGATTTCCGGCTTCGTCGCTTTGACGCTGACGCCGGCCCTTTGTGCTGCTTGGCTCTCCCATGAAGAGCCGAAGACTCACGGCTTCTTCTTCCGTTTCAACCAATTGTTCGGACGCTTGACGGTGAAGTACGGGGAATGGACGAGAGCTTTGTTCCGCAGAACTTTGCTTGTCATTATTTTGTTCGCGGGAATGGGCGTTGCTATTTTTCAGATGTTCCGAGTGCTCCCGACCGGTTTTGTGCCAAGTGAAGACCAAGGCTACGTTCTGGCAGCCATTATGCTTCCTTCCTCTGCCAGCTTGCAGCGCTCAACAGAAGCCATGGATGCTATTGAAAAAGCTTTGGATCCGGTTAAAGGGATTGAAACCAAGAACTCCATCGGTGGTTTTTCTCTGCTCGACGGAGGAGTGAAAACCAATGCCGGTACGTTCTTCATGACTTTGGCTCCGTTTGATGAGCGCTATAAGAATTCTCAAACGGCTAAAGAAATGAGTGCCGATGCGATCATGCAGCAGATGCAGTATCGCGGCATGGCCTCACAGATGCAGGCGTTGGTCGTTCCGATCAACCCGCCGGCGATTCCGGGATTAGGTACGACAGGTGGTTTTGAATTTTGGATTCAGGATACCGGTAGCGGGACGCCTCAGCAGTTAGGTGATGTGCTGAACAATTTTTTGCAAAAAGCTCGTCAGCGTCCGGAACTTACCGGTTTGACCAGTACTTACAACGCCAACAACCAACAGCTCAAAATTAACTTTGATCGTGATAAGGCCCAATTGTTAGGTTTGAGTACTGCAGACGTCTTTAACACGCTTCAAAGCCAGTTTGGCTCAGCAATTTCCAGTCAGTTTAGCCAGTTCTCACGCGTTTGGTTCGTGATTATGCAGTCCGAACCGAAGTATCGTGCAAAACCGGAAGACATTGACAAACTTTACGTTCGCAACAGTAACGGGGAAATGATTCCGCTGAGTGCCGTTATTACGACGGAGTACACGAACGGCGCAACCTCCTTACCGCACTACAACGGTTTCCCGGCCGCTCAGGTGATCGGTAATGCCGCGCCTGGTTACTCTTCCGGCCAAGGTATGAAGGCCTTGGAAGAAGTGGCGGCCGAAGTTCTTCCTCCGGGCTACACCTACGGCTGGACTGGAATCAGCTACGAACAGCAAAGTTCCGGATCTTCTTCCGCAATTGTGTTTGGTTTCGGTTTGCTGTTGGTATTCCTGGTGCTGGCTGCCCAGTATGAAAGCTGGGCGCTTCCGGGTTCAGTCATCTTGGCGGTGCCGTTCGGCGTCATCGGTGCGCTGCTGGCGACATGGGCTCGCGGTCTTGAAAACGACGTTTACTTCCAGATTGGTATGCTGGTGATGATCGGCTTGGCGGCGAAGAACGCAATTTTGATTGTGGAATTTGCGGTTGAACTGAGACATAAAGGCATGGACTTGGTGCGCGCGGCTATTGATGCCGGAGAGCTTCGTTTCCGTCCGATTATTATGACGTCCTTGGCGTTTATCGGCGGTACTATCCCGTTGGCCATCGCAACAGGCGCCGGCGCTGCTTCCCGTCACTCTCTGGGAACCGGTATTGTGGGCGGTATGATCGGTGTGTCGACGCTGGCTCTGCTGTTTGTTCCAATTTTCTATGTCTGGTTTGAAGGCTGGGCCGAACGCTCCGGAGCGAAGAGCGCTTTGAAACTGGCCGCTAAGCTTTCCTCTAGAAATATTCCGATTACAGACAAGCTTCGTACTGCCATTCTGCGCGGCCCTGGCACCGTTTATGATCCGAATGCAACCGTGAAGGTTTCTCCTTCAGGAGAGTTAACGGTGATCAACTCTCCGGGCTTTAATCCTGAAGGGGTCGAAAATCAGGATATCGGAATCGGAGATCTGACATCGCAGGAGCAGAAGGCGAATGTTGAATCCGCAGACAAGCTGACTGACCTCGAAAGAGAGAAGAGCGTCAAAGAGGATAAGACAGAAATCACGAAGGAAGTTCTATCCGCAAACGAAGTCTCCCAGAAGGCAGCCGATGCCAAGAACAATAAAGGAGAGGGCAAATGATAAATCGGCGCACATTTTTAGCCGCGGCTGTCAGCGCCGCAGTGCTGACCGGCTGCGCAGTCGGTCCTGACTATGATCGCCCTTATGTTCCGGTGCCGAAGGATTACCGTCACATCCAGGGCGAGGAAGCGGATCTCGGCCTCTTGAAAGCAAGGTGGTGGACAGAATACAACGATCCTAATTTGGACTTCTTCGTCTCCAAAGCCATTGCCAACAATCGAACATTGCAGCAGACCATGGCAAACGTCGAGAGGGCTGCGGCTCAGCTTACCGTGGCTCGATCCAATCTTTTTCCGCAGCTTAACTACTCGGGCGATCTCGGAAAGTCAAAAGCAAGCTTGAATACTCCGACCGGGGCGGCAATGGGAGATAAGCCGATCAAAAGTTATGAAGCTCTTGCCTCGGCCTCTTGGGAAATCGACTTGTGGGGCAAGATTCGGAGGCAAACTGAATCTGCTCGAGCAACTCTGAGAGCCACGGAAGCGGCGCATCGCGCGGCAATTTCATCGGTGATCGGCTCTGTGATCAGTACTTATCTTTCTATTCTTACGACGGAAGAGCAATACAAGATCGCCGTAGAGACAGCGGAAAGCTATCACAAGACTTATCAGCTCTTCCTCCTGCGATTTAAGCATGGCAACGTTTCCGAGATGGAAGTTGCTCAGGCTTGGTCGCAGTGGGAAAGCGCGATGGTGCAGATTCCGCAGATTCGGCAGAACAATACGGAATTAAAGAATTCGCTGTCCGTTCTTACCGGAGTGCCGGTTGACGATTTTCCGAAATTCAAGACGCTAGATGAACTGAACGTTCCGGCAGTCGTGGCGGGAATTCCCAGTCAGCTGCTGGAGGAACGCCCTGACGTGATCCAGGCCGAAGAGCAGCTTAGAGCAGCTAATGCCGATATCGGAGCCGCTAAGGCGTTGTACTTCCCGTCTATCTCACTTTCCGGAGGTCTCGGCTTTTCCAGCGATCAGCTGAAAGAACTGTTTAAAGGTCCGTCTAAAGTTTGGCAGTACGCCGGCAATATCAGCGGTCCAATTTTCCATTGGGGCGCTGTAACCGCCGGAGTCCGCAGTGCCGAGGCGCAGCAAAAAGCGCTTTTGGCCGCTTATCAGCTTGCCGTATCTACTGCATTTGCAGACGTGGATAATGCACTCAGTCGGCGCCAAAACGTGATTGAAGAGCTGCGCAGCAAACGCAGCCTCGTCATGAGCTTGGAAGACTACTCGCGCCTTGCTAACGCTCAGTATCAAGGCGGTTACACGGGATATTTCACTGTCTTGCAGGCAGAACAATCTTTACTGCCGCAGCAAATCTCTCTAGCTGAAGTGAAGTCTCGGGCTTTGAATTCGGTTGCGCAGGTATATCAGGCGTTAGGGGGCGGATGGATTGACCAAGCCTTAATCGAGGAGCAGCAAGCGATTCGAGAAATCGAAGAGGCGGAAAAACTCAAAAAACAACCCATTAAACCAACAACGGCGCAGCCGATGCAGAAATCGGCTGACGGCCAGCCTGCAAAACTAGACGCGGCAGGTCCGCAATAATTTCTTCTTTAGAAGTATAGAAAGCGGTGGGTAGGATTAACAGCCCACCGTTTTTTACTAAGGTAAAAAAGAAAAAAATCCGACGCCGCGCAGGCGCCGGATAAGCAAATGAGTTTTAAATGAAGGAGCTCTGCCGTGACATAGGAGGAAAACACGGCGGCTGCAACCTCATCTCATGCAACACCAAAATCTTTCATCCCCTTCAAATGAAAGACTGTGAAGACCCAAACGGATGTCTTCAACGCGGTAATCTACACTCATTGTCCGAACAATGCCGTCATAAAATGTGTTAGTTGTGACGTTTTGTGTCGAACAGCCCCCCTTGAAAGAAAATGAAAACTCTTTCGAATTATCAAGGTGTTCAGTCTTGTTCAATCATAAAGGTTAAATCAAGTTCAGCTTGGGATGATTGAATTTGATTCAGATTTTTTTTGAGAGTTGAGGAAATGCTGAAAGGGAGGGGCCTATTTCTTCGGTTAGTCCGTTTTTGTTAGCGTCGGATGGAAAGTTCCAGTCTTCCTTAAAAACTGTATAAGTTTCTCCAGAGCGGAAATTTTTCGGCCGGGATGCTTTAGAAGCCAAACGGGTGCGTTCGGAATATGCCAATTTGGAAGTAAGTGACGCAACTTACCGTTTTTTGCTAAGGGCTCGGCGGCCCAAAGCGGTATGCGAAGGGCAATACCCAAACCTTCAACCGCGGCACTGATCATAGCTTC
>ENA-UEPS01001278-UEPS01001278.1-human-gut-metagenome-genome-assembly--contig:-NODE-1278-length-14505-cov-3.754436_pt1 | contig 14505 bp, 14 predicted proteins | sample MGYA00242904_ERZ507924 | MGnify/ENA primary metagenome ERZ507924 (study PRJEB26167, sample SAMN06115422) | human gut metagenome | host: Homo sapiens | place: China:Sichuan | collected 2014-10-16...
CAACAACAGGAAATGATAATGAGTTAACACCCCGGAATTTTTCAGAATTTATAAAAGGCAAATTACAGGCACAAAAAAAGCGCCGTGCGGCGCTTTTTTCGGAAATCCGGTCTTATTTGCTGCCCGGGATGTTGAAACGCTTGTTGAAGCGGTCAACACGGCCACCGGTAGCAACATCACGCTGTTTGCCAGTGAAGAACGGGTGGCACTTGCTGCACACGTCGAGGTTCAGGTCATGACCAACGGTGGAGCGGATTTTCATTACGTTACCGCAAGAGCAGCTAGCAGTAATTTCTTCGTATTTCGGGTGAATATCTTTTTTCATGGGAAAACCTCGGTTTAAGGCCGCGTCGCTCTTCCAGCCCTAACGCCAGACACCACGCGATGTTAAAAGTATAGCTTCAATACGATCATTTCGTACGAAGGCGCGAAATCATACAGAAATTAACCAGCGTATGCAAACTGATCCGCACTCTTCTACGGCAATGTGTATACTAACCCACCGAATTTCAAGTCAGGATGATGCTATGCCCGTTGCCCACGTTGCCTTGCCCGTTCCGCTTCCTCGTACCTTTGACTATCTGCTGCCAGAAGGCATGACGGTTAAAGCTGGGTGTCGCGTGCGCGTGCCGTTTGGCAAACAGCAGGAGCGCATCGGGATTGTGGTATCAGTTAGCGATGCCAGCGAACTGCCGCTCAATGAGCTAAAAGCGGTAGTCGAAGTGCTGGATAGTGAGCCGGTGTTTACTCACTCCGTCTGGCGATTGCTGCTATGGGCGGCAGATTACTATCATCATCCGATTGGCGATGTGCTGTTTCATGCCTTGCCGATTTTACTACGCCAGGGGCGGCCTGCGGCGAACGCGCCGATGTGGTACTGGTTTGCCACTGAACAAGGTCAGGCGGTGGATCTGAACAGCCTGAAACGCTCACCCAAGCAACAACAGGCGCTGGCAGCGTTACGGCAAGGCAAAATCTGGCGCGACCAGGTTGCCACGCTCGAATTTAATGATGCCGCGTTGCAGGCGCTGCGCAAAAAAGGTCTGTGTGATTTAGCAAGTGAAACACCAGAGTTTAGCGACTGGCGAACGAACTATGCCGTTTCTGGTGAGCGGTTGCGATTGAATACCGAACAGGCCACCGCCGTTGGCGCAATTCATAGCGCGGCAGATACTTTTTCTGCCTGGCTGCTGGCGGGCGTTACCGGTTCCGGTAAAACGGAGGTTTATCTCAGTGTACTGGAAAACGTGCTCGCTCAGGGCAAACAGGCGCTGGTGATGGTGCCGGAAATCGGCCTGACACCGCAAACTATCGCCCGTTTTCGTGAACGTTTTAATGCCCCCGTGGAAGTTCTGCATTCCGGCCTGAACGACAGCGAGCGTCTTTCGGCGTGGTTGAAAGCGAAAAATGGCGAGGCGGCGATTGTCATCGGCACCCGCTCCGCGCTGTTTACGCCGTTTAAAAATCTCGGGGTGATTGTCATTGATGAAGAGCACGACAGCTCCTACAAGCAGCAGGAAGGCTGGCGCTATCATGCCCGCGACCTGGCGGTTTATCGTGCGCACAGCGAGCAAATCCCGATTATTCTTGGCTCCGCAACGCCCGCGCTGGAAACGTTATGCAACGTCCAGCAGAAAAAATACCGCCTGCTGCGCCTGACGCGTCGGGCGGGGAATGCGCGTCCGGCAATTCAACACGTGCTGGATTTAAAAGGTCAGAAGGTGCAGGCAGGTCTGGCTCCGGCGTTAATCACCCGTATGCGCCAGCATTTACAGGCCAACAATCAGGTTATCCTCTTTCTTAACCGCCGTGGCTTTGCGCCTGCCTTGCTGTGCCACGACTGCGGCTGGATTGCCGAATGTCCACGTTGCGATCACTACTACACGCTGCATCAGGCGCAGCAACATCTGCGCTGCCACCACTGTGACAGTCAGCGTCCGGTGCCGCGCCAGTGCCCTTCCTGCGGTTCCACGCACCTGGTACCCGTAGGGCTGGGCACCGAACAGCTTGAGCAAACGCTCGCGCCGCTGTTCCCTGGTGTGCCCATTTCTCGTATCGACCGCGATACCACCAGCCGCAAAGGGGCGCTGGAACAGCAACTGGCGGAAGTGCATCGCGGCGGCGCGAGGATCTTGATTGGCACGCAAATGCTGGCGAAAGGTCACCACTTTCCGGATGTGACGCTGGTGGCGTTACTGGATGTGGACGGCGCGCTGTTTTCTGCCGATTTTCGCTCGGCAGAACGTTTCGCCCAGCTTTACACCCAGGTCGCCGGTCGTGCCGGGCGTGCGGGTAAACAGGGCGAAGTGGTGCTGCAAACGCACCATCCGGAACATCCTCTGTTGCAAACGTTGCTCTATAAAGGCTACGACGCCTTTGCCGAACAGGCGCTGGCTGAGCGACGCATGATGCAGCTGCCGCCGTGGACCAGCCATGTGATTGTGCGTGCGGAAGATCATAACAATCAGCACGCGCCGCTGTTCCTGCAACAACTGCGTAATCTGATCCTTTCCAGCCCGCTGGCAGACGACAAACTGTGGGTTCTCGGCCCGGTTCCGGCTCTGGCACCTAAGCGTGGTGGCCGCTGGCGCTGGCAGATCTTGTTGCAGCACCCTTCCCGCGTGCGCTTGCAACACATCATTAGTGGTACGCTGGCGCTCATCAATACAATACCGGATTCCCGCAAGGTGAAATGGGTACTGGATGTTGATCCGATTGAGGGTTAAACCGCTCACGATGCGAGGCGGATCGAAAAATTCAATATTCATCACACTTTTCATGAAAATTCTGTAACCGTTTTCACGCGCTATCTGCTAAAAATGTTGCCGATGTGAAGTAAACATGGATGTAGTACGCCTGACGTGCCAGGCGAGGAGTGAGTGTGAAAGCGAAGAAGCAGGAAACTGCCGCGACCATGAAAGACGTTGCCCTCAAGGCAAAAGTCTCTACAGCGACTGTCTCCCGAGCATTAATGAATCCCGATAAAGTCTCCCAGGCCACCCGTAATCGGGTTGAAAAAGCGGCCCGGGAAGTGGGTTATTTACCGCAGCCTATGGGGCGCAACGTCAAGCGTAATGAATCCCGCACCATTCTGGTGATTGTCCCGGATATCTGCGATCCCTTCTTTAGCGAAATTATTCGCGGTATCGAAGTTACGGCGGCAAATCACGGATATCTGGTGCTGATTGGCGACTGTGCGCATCAAAATCAGCAGGAAAAAACCTTTATCGATTTGATCATCACCAAGCAAATTGATGGCATGTTGCTGCTGGGTTCAAGGCTGCCGTTTGATGCCAGCATTGAGGAACAGCGTAATCTGCCGCCGATGGTGATGGCGAACGAATTTGCACCGGAACTGGAGCTGCCTACCGTTCATATCGACAATCTGACCGCCGCATTTGATGCAGTAAATTATTTATATGAGCAAGGGCATAAACGGATTGGCTGTATAGCCGGTCCCGAAGAGATGCCGCTGTGTCACTACCGCCTGCAAGGTTACGTTCAGGCGCTGCGTCGCTGCGGCATTATGGTTGATCCGCAATACATCGCCCGTGGCGACTTCACCTTCGAAGCCGGAAGCAAAGCGATGCAGCAGCTGCTTGATCTTCCACAACCGCCTACTGCTGTCTTCTGCCATAGCGATGTGATGGCGCTCGGCGCACTTTCTCAGGCAAAACGCCAGGGGCTGAAAGTCCCGGAAGACCTTTCCATAATCGGTTTTGATAACATCGACCTGACGCAATTTTGTGATCCGCCGCTGACAACCATCGCGCAGCCGCGTTACGAAATCGGTCGGGAAGCTATGCTGTTATTGCTTGATCAAATGCAGGGGCAACACGTTGGCAGTGGCTCTCGTTTAATGGACTGCGAACTTATCATCCGGGGATCAACACGCGCGTTACCTTAAAGTAAACCTTTAAGACTGCCGTGACTGGTCAAAGGCCCGCCGCTTAAGTAACATGGCGGGCTGACGAACGAATAAATACAGCGAAACGATAGTGGCACAACGAGATTATGTACGCCGCAGCCAACCGGCACCTTCGCGGCGAAAAAAGAGCACCTCACGGAAAAAGCAACGAAATCTGCCTGCGGTTTCTCCCGCTATGGTCGCTATTGCTGCCGCCGTTCTTGTGACCTTTATCGGTGGTCTGTACTTCATTACGCATCACAAGAAAGAAGAGTCCGAGACGCTGCAAAGCCAGAAAGTGACCGGAAACGGACTACCACCAAAACCAGAAGAACGCTGGCGCTACATTAAAGAGCTGGAAAGTCGCCAGCCGGGTGTGCGTGCGCCCACAGAACCTTCTGCCGGTGGTGAAGTGAAAACGCCGGAGCAACTGACACCAGAACAACGTCAGCTTCTTGAACAAATGCAGGCTGATATGCGCCAGCAGCCAACGCAGCTGGTTGAAGTTCCGTGGAATGAACAGACGCCGGAACAGCGTCAGCAAACGCTACAGCGCCAACGTCAGGCGCAGCAATTAGCGGAACAGCAACGCCTGGCTCAGCAGTCGCGTACGACTGAACAAAGCTGGCAGCAGCAGACGCGTACGTCGCAAGCCGCACCGGTACAGGCGCAACCGCGCCAGTCTAAACCGGCTTCTTCTCAGCAGCCGTACCAGGATCTGCTGCAAACTCCTGCGCACACGACTGCGCAGTCGAAGCCGCAGCAAGCTGCGCCAGTTGCTCGTGCCGCTGACGCGCCAAAACCGACGGCGGAGAAAAAAGACGAACGCCGCTGGATGGTGCAGTGCGGTTCGTTCAGAGGCGCGGAACAGGCAGAGACGGTACGTGCTCAGCTGGCGTTCGAAGGCTTTGACTCGAAAATCACCACCAACAATGGCTGGAATCGTGTGGTCATTGGCCCGGTGAAAGGCAAAGAGAACGCAGACAGCACCCTCAATCGGTTGAAGATGGCGGGTCATACAAACTGCATTCGGCTCGCCGCCGGGGGTTGAAACCCTCAAAATCCCCCCCATCTATAATTGCATTATGCCCCGTACTTTTGTACGGGGTTTGTACTCTGTATTCGTAACCAAGGGGTCAGCTCGTGACAACTATAGTAAGCGTACGCCGTAACGGCCATGTGGTCATCGCTGGTGATGGTCAGGCCACGTTGGGCAATACCGTAATGAAAGGCAACGTGAAAAAGGTCCGCCGTCTGTACAACGACAAAGTCATCGCGGGCTTTGCGGGCGGTACTGCGGATGCTTTTACGCTGTTCGAACTGTTTGAACGTAAACTGGAAATGCATCAGGGCCATCTGGTCAAAGCCGCCGTTGAGCTGGCAAAAGACTGGCGTACCGATCGCATGCTGCGCAAACTTGAAGCACTGCTGGCAGTCGCGGATGAAACTGCATCGCTTATCATCACCGGTAACGGTGACGTGGTGCAGCCAGAAAACGATCTTATTGCTATCGGCTCCGGCGGCCCTTACGCCCAGGCTGCGGCGCGCGCGCTGTTAGAAAACACTGAACTTAGCGCCCGTGAAATTGCTGAAAAGGCGTTGGATATTGCAGGCGACATTTGCATCTATACCAACCATTTCCACACCATCGAAGAATTAAGCTACAAAGCGTAAGGATCTCCCATGTCTGAAATGACCCCACGCGAAATCGTCAGCGAACTGGATAAGCACATCATCGGCCAGGACAACGCCAAGCGTTCTGTGGCGATTGCTCTGCGTAACCGCTGGCGTCGCATGCAGCTCAACGAAGAGCTGCGCCATGAAGTGACCCCGAAAAATATCCTGATGATCGGCCCGACCGGTGTCGGTAAAACTGAAATCGCCCGTCGTCTGGCTAAGCTGGCGAATGCGCCGTTCATCAAAGTTGAAGCGACCAAATTCACCGAAGTGGGCTACGTCGGTAAGGAAGTGGATTCTATTATTCGCGATCTGACCGATGCCGCCGTGAAAATGGTACGCGTCCAGGCTATCGAGAAAAACCGTTATCGCGCTGAAGAACTGGCAGAAGAACGTATTCTCGACGTGCTGATCCCACCTGCTAAAAACAACTGGGGACAGACCGAACAGCAGCAGGAACCGTCCGCTGCTCGTCAGGCATTCCGCAAAAAACTGCGTGAAGGCCAGCTTGATGACAAAGAAATCGAGATCGATCTTGCCGCAGCACCGATGGGCGTTGAAATTATGGCTCCTCCGGGCATGGAAGAGATGACCAGCCAGCTGCAGTCCATGTTCCAGAACCTGGGCGGCCAGAAGCAAAAAGCGCGTAAGCTGAAAATCAAAGACGCCATGAAGCTGCTGATTGAAGAAGAAGCGGCGAAACTGGTGAACCCGGAAGAGCTGAAGCAAGACGCTATCGACGCTGTTGAGCAGCACGGGATCGTGTTTATCGACGAAATCGACAAAATCTGTAAGCGCGGCGAGTCTTCCGGTCCGGATGTTTCTCGTGAAGGCGTTCAGCGTGACCTGCTGCCGCTGGTAGAAGGTTGCACCGTTTCCACCAAACACGGGATGGTCAAAACTGACCACATTCTGTTTATCGCTTCTGGCGCGTTCCAGATTGCGAAACCGTCTGACCTGATCCCGGAACTGCAAGGTCGTCTGCCAATCCGCGTTGAACTGCAGGCGCTGACCACCAGCGACTTCGAGCGTATTCTGACCGAGCCGAATGCCTCTATCACCGTGCAGTACAAAGCACTGATGGCGACTGAAGGCGTAAATATCGAGTTTACCGACTCCGGTATTAAACGCATCGCGGAAGCGGCATGGCAGGTGAACGAATCTACCGAAAACATCGGTGCTCGTCGTTTACACACTGTTCTGGAGCGTTTAATGGAAGAGATTTCCTACGACGCCAGCGATTTAAGCGGTCAAAATATCACTATTGACGCAGATTATGTGAGCAAACATCTGGATGCGTTGGTGGCAGATGAAGATCTGAGCCGTTTTATCCTATAATCGCGTTCAATCATTTTCATCATTGTTTGATGGGGCTGAAAGGCCCCATTTTTATTGGCGCGTATTATGACTGAACAACAAATTAGCCGAACTCAGGCGTGGCTGGAAAGTTTACGACCTAAAACCCTCCCCCTCGCCTTTGCTGCAATTATCGTCGGGACGGCGCTGGCATGGTGGCAAGGTCACTTCGATCCGCTGGTCGCCCTGCTGGCACTAATTACCGCCGGGCTATTACAGATCCTTTCTAACCTCGCCAATGATTACGGCGATGCGGTAAAAGGCAGCGATAAACCTGACCGCATTGGGCCGCTACGCGGCATGCAAAAAGGGGTCATTACCCAGCAAGAGATGAAACGGGCGCTCATTATTACCGTCGTGCTCATCTGTCTCTCCGGGCTGGCACTGGTTGCAGTGGCATGCCATACGCTGGCCGATTTTGTCGGTTTCCTGATTCTTGGCGGGTTGTCGATCATTGCCGCTATCACCTACACCGTGGGCAATCGTCCTTATGGTTATATCGGTCTGGGTGATATTTCCGTACTGGTTTTCTTTGGCTGGTTGAGTGTCATGGGGAGCTGGTATTTACAGGCTCATACATTGATTCCGGCACTGATCCTTCCGGCGACCGCATGCGGCCTGCTGGCAACGGCAGTACTGAATATTAATAACCTGCGTGATATCAATAGCGACCGCGAAAATGGCAAAAACACGCTGGTGGTGCGCTTAGGTGAAGTGAACGCGCGTCGTTATCATGCCTGCCTGCTGATGGGCTCGCTGGTGTGTCTGGCGCTGTTTAATCTCTTTTCGCTGCATAGCCTGTGGGGCTGGCTGTTCCTGCTGGCGGCACCATTACTGGTGAAGCAAGCCCGTTATGTGATGCGGGAAATGGACCCGGTGGCGATGCGACCAATGCTGGAACGTACTGTCAAGGGAGCGTTACTGACTAACCTGCTGTTTGTTTTAGGGATATTCCTAAGCCAGTGGGCAGCATAACTGACAAATATCAATTAACAATTGATGATTTTGCCAACAGCCCACATAGCGCGATATACTGAAAATTCTCGCAGCAACTGAATGTTAAGCCTATGAAATACGATACTTCCGAGCTTTGTGACATCTATCAAGAAGATGTTAACGTCGTGGAACCGCTGTTCTCCAACTTTGGCGGACGGGCGTCGTTTGGCGGACAAATAATCACGGTAAAATGTTTCGAGGACAACGGGTTGCTGTACGATCTGCTCGAACAGAATGGCCGTGGTCGTGTTCTTGTCGTCGATGGCGGTGGTTCTGTTCGTCGCGCACTGGTCGATGCTGAACTGGCGCGTCTGGCAGTACAAAATGAATGGGAAGGTCTGGTCATTTACGGCGCGGTGCGTCAGGTAGATGACCTGGAAGAGTTGGATATCGGCATCCAGGCGATGGCGGCAATTCCGGTTGGTGCCGCTGGCGAAGGCATTGGCGAAAGCGATGTCCGCGTCAATTTTGGCGGTGTCACCTTCTTCTCCGGCGACCATCTTTATGCCGACAATACCGGGATTATTCTTTCAGAAGATCCGCTGGATATTGAATGATAAGAAAGGCACCGCAAGGTGCCTTTTTTCTGCGTTACCTGTTGGCCTACACAGTAAAGAAATTACGCGGAAGATGAAGCGTAATCAGACCTCTTCCATGCGACCCAGCAGGGCCTGCAGACGTTCCTGCCAGCCGTTCTGCTGTTCTTTCAGATGGTTGTTCTCACGCTCCAGCTCTTCGCGCTGATGCTGGGCATTTTGAACTTCCTGCGACAGTGAGTTGTTTTTTTCTTTCAGCTCTTCGATTTCCATCTGCAACAGAGTGATGGTATCAATCGCCTGCTGTACTTTTGCTTCCAGTTTCTCAAACACTTCTAATGACATTGTCATACCTCTCCTGAATTGCAAGGCGTTGATGGATAAAAATCCTCGTCCCGATTACCGGTGACGCCTTAATAAATACGAGCGCACTTTAGTTAGCTCCGATTGTATGAAGCCGCGCCATCGCTGTCCAGCGGCACGCCTTGCAGATTACGGTTTGCCACACTTTTCATCCTTCTCCTGGTGACATAATCCACATCAATCGAAAATGTTAATAAATTTGTTGCGCGAATGATCTAACAAACATGCATCATGTACAATCAGATGGAATAAATGGCGCGATAACGCTCATTTTATGACGAGGCACACACATTTTAAGTTCGATATTTCTCGTTTTTGCTCGTTAACGATAAGTTTACAGCATGCCTACAAGCATCGTGGAGGTCCGTGACTTTCACGCATACAACAAACATTAACTCTTCAGGATCCGATTATGAGTCAAACATCAACCTTGAAAGGCCAGTGCATTGCTGAATTCCTCGGTACCGGGTTGTTGATTTTCTTCGGTGTGGGTTGCGTTGCAGCACTAAAAGTCGCTGGTGCGTCTTTTGGTCAGTGGGAAATCAGTGTCATTTGGGGACTGGGGGTGGCAATGGCCATCTACCTGACCGCAGGGGTTTCCGGCGCGCATCTTAATCCCGCTGTTACCATTGCATTGTGGCTGTTTGCCTGTTTCGACAAGCGCAAAGTTATTCCTTTTATCGTTTCACAAGTTGCCGGCGCTTTCTGTGCTGCGGCTTTAGTTTACGGGCTTTACTACAATTTATTTTTCGACTTCGAGCAGACTCATCACATTGTTCGCGGCAGCGTTGAAAGTGTTGATCTGGCTGGCACTTTCTCTACTTACCCTAATCCTCATATCAATTTTGTGCAGGCTTTCGCAGTTGAGATGGTGATTACCGCTATTCTGATGGGGCTGATCCTGGCGTTAACGGACGATGGCAACGGTGTACCACGCGGCCCTTTGGCTCCCTTGCTGATTGGTCTACTGATTGCGGTCATTGGCGCATCTATGGGCCCATTGACAGGTTTTGCCATGAACCCAGCGCGTGACTTCGGTCCGAAAGTCTTTGCCTGGCTGGCGGGCTGGGGCAATGTCGCCTTTACCGGCGGCAGAGACATTCCTTACTTCCTGGTGCCGCTTTTCGGCCCTATCGTTGGCGCGATTGTAGGTGCATTTGCCTACCGCAAACTGATTGGTCGCCATTTGCCTTGCGATATCTGTGTTGTGGAAGAAAAGGAAACCACAACTCCTTCAGAACAAAAAGCTTCGCTGTAATATGACTACGGGACAATTAAACATGACTGAAAAAAAATATATCGTTGCGCTCGACCAGGGCACCACCAGCTCCCGCGCGGTCGTAATGGATCACGATGCCAATATCATTAGCGTGTCGCAGCGCGAATTTGAGCAAATCTACCCAAAACCAGGCTGGGTAGAACACGACCCAATGGAAATCTGGGCCACCCAAAGCTCCACGCTGGTAGAAGTGCTGGCGAAAGCCGATATCAGTTCCGATCAAATTGCAGCTATCGGTATTACGAACCAGCGTGAAACCACTATTGTCTGGGAAAAAGAAACCGGCAAGCCTATCTATAACGCCATTGTCTGGCAGTGCCGTCGTACCGCAGAAATCTGCGAGCATTTAAAACGTGACGGTTTAGAAGATTATATCCGCAGCAATACCGGTCTGGTGATTGACCCGTACTTTTCTGGCACCAAAGTGAAGTGGATCCTCGACCATGTGGAAGGCTCTCGCGAGCGTGCACGTCGTGGTGAATTGCTGTTTGGTACGGTTGATACGTGGCTTATCTGGAAAATGACTCAGGGCCGTGTCCATGTGACCGATTACACCAACGCCTCTCGTACCATGTTGTTCAACATCCATACCCTGGACTGGGACGACAAAATGCTGGAAGTGCTGGATATTCCGCGCGAGATGCTGCCAGAAGTGCGTCGTTCTTCCGAAGTATACGGTCAGACTAACATTGGCGGCAAAGGCGGCACGCGTATTCCAATCTCCGGGATCGCCGGTGACCAGCAGGCCGCGCTGTTTGGTCAGTTGTGCGTGAAAGAAGGGATGGCGAAGAACACCTATGGCACTGGCTGCTTTATGCTGATGAACACTGGCGAGAAAGCGGTGAAATCAGAAAACGGCCTGCTGACCACCATCGCCTGCGGCCCGACTGGCGAAGTGAACTATGCGTTGGAAGGTGCGGTGTTTATGGCAGGCGCATCCATTCAGTGGCTGCGCGATGAAATGAAGTTGATTAACGACGCCTACGATTCCGAATATTTCGCCACCAAAGTGCAAAACACCAATGGTGTGTATGTGGTTCCGGCATTTACCGGGCTGGGTGCGCCGTACTGGGACCCGTATGCGCGCGGGGCGATTTTCGGTCTGACTCGTGGGGTGAACGCTAACCACATTATACGCGCGACGCTGGAGTCTATTGCTTATCAGACGCGTGACGTGCTGGAAGCGATGCAGGCCGACTCTGGTATCCGTCTGCACGCCCTGCGCGTGGATGGTGGCGCAGTAGCAAACAATTTCCTGATGCAGTTCCAGTCCGATATTCTCGGCACCCGCGTTGAGCGCCCGGAAGTGCGCGAAGTCACCGCATTGGGTGCGGCCTATCTCGCAGGCCTGGCGGTTGGCTTCTGGCAGAACCTCGACGAGCTGCAAGAGAAAGCGGTGATTGAGCGCGAGTTCCGTCCAGGCATCGAAACCACTGAGCGTAATTACCGTTACGCAGGCTGGAAAAAAGCGGTTAAACGCGCGATGGCGTGGGAAGAACACGACGAATAATGTAAATGCCGAATGAAGCGTTTATGCCGCATCCGGTAGTCCCGAAACGTGCGGGGGCAACCCCGCACACATCAATAATCCCTCCCTTCCCCTGTGCTACACTTCGCGCCATTCCTTACTGCTTAGAGTTTGCTATGAGACGAGAACTTGCCATCGAATTTTCCCGCGTCACCGAATCAGCGGCGCTGGCTGGCTACAAATGGTTAGGACGCGGCGATAAAAACACCGCGGACGGCGCGGCGGTAAACGCCATGCGTATTATGCTCAACCAGGTCAACATTGACGGCACCATCGTCATTGGTGAAGGTGAAATCGACGAAGCACCGATGCTCTACATTGGTGAAAAAGTCGGTACTGGTCGCGGCGACGCGGTAGATATTGCTGTTGATCCGATTGAAGGCACGCGCATGACGGCGATGGGCCAGGCTAACGCGCTGGCGGTGCTGGCAGTAGGCGATAAAGGCTGCTTCCTCAATGCGCCGGATATGTATATGGAGAAGCTGATTGTCGGGCCGGGAGCCAAAGGCACCATTGATCTGAACCTGCCGCTGGCGGATAACCTGCGCAATGTAGCGGCGGCGCTCGGCAAACCGTTGAGCGAACTGACGGTAACGATTCTGGCTAAACCACGCCACGATGCCGTTATCGCTGAAATGCAGCAACTCGGCGTACGCGTATTTGCTATTCCGGACGGCGACGTTGCGGCCTCAATTCTCACCTGTATGCCAGACAGCGAAGTTGACGTGCTGTACGGTATTGGTGGCGCGCCGGAAGGCGTAGTTTCTGCGGCGGTGATCCGCGCATTAGATGGCGACATGAACGGTCGTCTGCTGGCGCGTCATGACGTCAAAGGCGACAACGAAGAGAATCGTCGCATTGGCGAGCAGGAGCTGGCACGCTGCAAAGCGATGGGCATCGAAGCCGGTAAAGTATTGCGCCTGGGCGATATGGCGCGCAGCGATAACGTCATCTTCTCTGCCACCGGTATTACCAAAGGCGATCTGCTGGAAGGCATTAGCCGCAAAGGCAATATCGCGACTACCGAAACGCTGCTGATCCGCGGCAAATCACGCACCATTCGCCGCATTCAGTCTATCCACTATCTGGATCGCAAAGACCCGGAAATGCAGGTGCACATCCTCTGATTGATTTGATCGATTGAGCCTTCCAGTCCTTCGGGACTGGAATTTTTTTGTTCGGAGAACGAAGATAAGGCAAGTCAATCAAAACAGGAGAAAAACATGGCTGATTGGGTAACAGGCAAAGTCACTAAAGTGCAGAACTGGACCGACGCCCTGTTTAGTCTCACCGTTCACGCCCCTGTGCATCCGTTTACCGCCGGGCAATTTACCAAGCTTGGCCTTGAAATCGACGGCGAACGCGTCCAACGCGCCTACTCCTATGTTAACTCGCCCGATAATCCCGATCTGGAGTTTTACCTGGTCACCGTCCCCGATGGCAAATTAAGCCCACGACTGGCGGCACTGAAACCAGGCGATGAAGTGCAGGTGGTTAGCGAAGCGGCAGGATTCTTTGTGCTCGATGAAGTGCCGCACTGCGAAACGCTATGGATGCTGGCAACCGGTACAGCGATTGGCCCTTATTTATCGATTCTGCAACTAGGTAAAGATTTAGATCGCTTCAAAAATCTGGTCCTGGTGCACGCCGCACGTTATGCCGCCGACTTAAGCTATTTGCCACTGATGCAAGAACTGGAAAAACGCTACGAAGGGAAACTGCGCATTCAGACGGTGGTCAGTCGGGAAACGGCAGCGGGGTCGCTCACCGGGCGGATACCGGCGTTAATTGAAAGTGGGGAACTGGAAAGCGCGATTGGCCTGCCGATGAATAAAGAAACCAGCCATGTGATGCTGTGCGGCAATCCACAGATGGTGCGCGATACACAACAGTTGCTGAAAGAGACCCGGCAGATGACGAAACATTTACGTCGCCGACCGGGCCATATGACAGCGGAGCATTACTGGTAAGCGGTTACTTATCGATAAACGGCACGATGAGCAAATCCGCACTCATCTTATTGATCATCCCGCGATATGCCGGCATCAAACGGTTGATAAATGAGTGATGATGACCACAGACAAGGAGGTCGCACTGCTCTTTTTGCATAATTTCCAGCAGTGTTTCCGGCATTTCTCCGCGTTCAATACGCAGTTTTGTCTTCGGCCATTGAATATTTTTCGTCAGTTTATACAGCTTGTTATCCGACTTATTCTTCAACAATTGAAGAATATCTTCTGTTGCAGGGAAGTAGATACCCGGATACAACTCGCTTAAGCCATCATCAATATGAATTAACGTCAGGTGAGCGTCATTATGTCTGGCGAGCTCCAGGGCTTTATTCACCAGTAAGGCATCTTCTTCATTCCCGGAAATTGCCACGCCAATGTGTTTATAAGCCATGTTTAACTCCTTCTAAAGCAACTCCATCAAGCTAACGAACGCAGTGATAACTCAAAAATAATCATCTCGGCCTGGCATGAGAAAGTGAAGGCCGCATCAAGCTCAACATCTGCAGAGGATGCAGCGGCGGCAAGCTCTTTCAGTTTGGTCATAAAAGATTCTGCTTCTTCGCGGGTGGCAAAAAAGCGCGAAAACTTACTGGTACAGTTGTCGTTATCAATCACCGTACCGATATCAATCGCACATCCTTTAGTACTGCATTTATCTACGACATCTTTCATAGGGCACCTCTGTATATTCGCCTCTCTGTCGATTACGACTTAAGAATAATGCGCCGTTAAGGGAAGAACAAACAAGTAATGATCTTATGGATTACCATTTTTTTTGATATTGCTTAAGGTGAAGAGTTCAGAAGGATTTTCCGGGCATTGTCATTTGCATCGTGGAAATAACAATACCG
>ENA-UEPS01001293-UEPS01001293.1-human-gut-metagenome-genome-assembly--contig:-NODE-1293-length-14357-cov-14.604272_pt1 | contig 14357 bp, 13 predicted proteins | sample MGYA00242904_ERZ507924 | MGnify/ENA primary metagenome ERZ507924 (study PRJEB26167, sample SAMN06115422) | human gut metagenome | host: Homo sapiens | place: China:Sichuan | collected 2014-10-16...
TTGAATATTAAAGATTTATGCTTAGATGTTTCTGGTTATTTTGGGTTATTATGAGGTTCTAAATACAAAAGAAAAAGTCACAACAATTTTAATATATTCATTGGGTTCGACAAAAGTATATGTTGGAACTCCAGAATCCTTAAATACATCTTGTAAAAAAGCCATGTGATATCTATTTATAATGAAACAACTACAAAGTAATACAAAATTAATTGAATACACAAACAAAAAGAAATGAATAAAATAGTCTTTTTTATATCATCTTACCATTGCCACAAATTATAACTCACTCCGGCACCGACATACCATCCACCCGGGCCATACCCAGCCTGCAAGCCAAATCCCCACCGCTTCTTCTTCGACTTGATGGCGACTGGATGGTATATATCATTCGTCACCGTCTGATACACCGTCTTAGGAAATACCTGTAAACTATCCAGCCGAGGGTCTACATATCCGCTCACCACAGCCCGATACGAGCTGTCTGAATACACTACTTGTCGGCGATGAAGCAAGGTATCACCTATCCGTGTCGTATCATCCGGCACGAAACGCCAGAACACAGCCATCGGCGCAGAGATAAGCATCGTATCTACCCTGACAACCGTCTTTATCTTCGTTTCTACACGAACTTCAGCCGGAGGCTGCTCATGCGGGCGAAGCCAAGCCGCCACACAAGCAACCGCCAGCAGCGCAACCAATATCCAAGGCAACCGTTTCATAACAGTTTCCATCCTTTCTCTACGTCCTCCATCACAGCCGGGATGCCGTTTTCTACCAACGAGATGGCAGCGGCAAAAGCGCACACCGTTGCCTTGTCCTCAATGTCCGGGATATAGGTGTTTGGCACCTCCATTTCACGGCATACTTTGCGGATATAAGCTCCGGTATCGTTTTCCTTATGCGGTGCCCATCGGGTTATAAAATCACTAATGGTTTTCATCCCGTGTTTCCACCGGTAGTTCTGCAACGTGCGCATCAACGCACGGTAGCCCCATTCAATGCTGACGAACTGGAAGAATTCTTTATCTTCCTGTCTCTCTCTCAATCCCTGCCATTTGTCCTTGCTCAGACGGATGTTGCCGGGATTGTTGTTTCTCAATCCTCTTGGTACACTCATTTCTTTTCCTCCTCTTCTAATCTTTAATTAATATCCGTTTTGCGGTTCTCTGTCACCGCACTTCTTTCTCTCACACCGTTTCAGTGCCAATTCCAGTTTCAAGTCAGAATTAGTCTCCTTCAGTGTAAACAGCTCATCCTGTGCCTTACGGAGCCGGTCAGTCTGTTCCACAAACCGCTGTTCCTTCTCCGAAAGCTGCTTCTGCAGGAACTCGTTGTACTCCCGTAATGCCTTGAACTCCTCAACATCCGCATGGGCATCCTCAATACGCGCATTGGTCTTGCGCGACATCCACCACTTAACAAGCTGCTTGATGCCCTCAATGCCACCGAGTGCGGTCACCAACATAATCCAATCATTCATTTCCATTTCTCCCGGTTTAACAATCGATACAAATTATAAGCACCCCCACATAAGCACAAGCAAACGCTGCCATCTCTGCCCAGAACAGCCATTTCCGGTATCTCAACATGATAACAACGGCTATCGGGAAAGCAACCGCAGGCAAGTACCACATACCGGAGAGACAAACCCAAAGAATTGTAGCTAATCCGGCTATTACTGTCCCTGCATAATGTACTTTGCTCTGAAATTCCTCCTTGAACAGCGGGGCTGTCCCGACGAACATCAGCCCACCGCAAGCAAGAAATGCCAAACATTGCAGGTTCTCCGATGAGCATTCAATCCACACCGGCATAAGCAGCATGGCAGGAACAATCATAGCTATCTGGAACAGCCATGCCGGACGATTCCGCTTCTTCAACTGATAGTAGGTATCAGACAAGCTCCAAGGCACTCCGCACACTCTCACCGCATACATTATGTACATAGTGAGCAAAAACAGCGACATAAAATATAAGTAAATCATAAGCCATCAATTTAAAGGTTGAACACTAATTTTTCAGGATAACCAGAAGTGTAATCATATGCTCCGACCTCCTCTTTCGTAGCAAGTCCCATAACCACGGCCAGATGTTCCTGCGTGACATTATAGCATTCCAAGGCATACAGTTCCAGTGCGGCCAGCATCTGCAAGGCAAGAGGAATGGGGATTACATACTTCACGGTATCATACCACAGCACGGTTGTCTCCTTACCCACAGCCTGCTCGATAGTAATTGAGTTCACCAGTCCTACCCGCGTATCCTTGTCAAGCCACATCCGCTTACCACCAAGCGTAAAGGAATTCACGGCATCGGACCCGTCGTAAACAGCAATTTCATTGACCTTCGCGCTCTTCACACCCTCCAAAGTCGGCTCATAGGGAGGGATTAATTCACATTCAAGAATTTCCTTTGCAGACGCTGCCGGATGGGTTTCATAAAATGCTTTTTGTTCCGCATTCAACGGTACCCAGGCTCCATTCAGGTAATCCTCATAGGTTGTACCCACTTCATAGTTTCCGTCCAGTTCAAAATCAAGACGGACAACTTTCTCCTCTGAATAAATATGTATATATTGCATTATTGTTAAAGCCTATTTTTATTCATTATGATAAATCGGTAATTCGCTCTAATACCTGATGTAAGCGGTGCCGTATTTATTTCAGTAAATGAGCCCAGATAATCCGAAGATTTGAACATACGATACGGAGAAGAACTTTCCTGTGCTATCGCATACTTTCCGTCAGACGAAAGCCCCAAAGCAAAGCTATTTCCAATAACGGAATGTTTCAATGCCCAGGTTTTTCCGTAATCAGCGGATATACGTGCACCGGAATAAGAGTACCCCCCCTCTATAACCATATATTTCCCGTCATAGGATATGGCCAATGTACGGGCGGAGAAACTCGAATCGGTAATTTTAGTCCATGTCTTCCCATAATCCCCGGAATAATAGGCATAGTATAACTTTGATGAACTCTCCCTATTGCAGCAACACAACATGTATTTGCCGTCACCGGAAATGGCAATCTTTGTGATAGGTCCCCTGAATATTTCACTGCTAAAAGTTTCTCCATAATCGGAAGATACATATAGTTCATGGACAGTATAATTAGGGGATGATGCATATGCCACTATGTATCTACCAGAATGAGACATTTCTACACCCATGAGAGGCACAGTACTGTCTTTTAATCCATTGGAGACCCACCATGTCTTCCCATAATCCCCGGAAAGCATCAAATCATATTTGTTATTGTTATTCTTGCATACAATAGCGACCAGATTCCCCCTGCCGTTGCAGGCTATCGAGTACACGGAATAGCAATTATCAGGCTTGAAAGGTTCTGCCGTCTCCAGAAAATCCGTAGAACGCAATAATCCCACATTTGCCATATAGCATGAGCAATAGATATGTCTACCGTCTCCGGACATGGCTATCCTCGTTTTATCGTTGCTGAAAAAGTATTCGTTTACATTAGTAAGGTCGGAAGGCTGTTTTCTGGTCCATGTCATTCCACAATCCTTGGAAATATCTATTAAGGCTCTACTGTCGGAGAATGCAATCACATACTGACCGTCCTTTATATTATTGCTTCGTCTTTTTAATACACTCATAAACTTTAGTCCCTTGTTTTTACGGATATTGAATAGGCACCAGCGGCATAGCACCAGATACTAATCTCAAAGATATCTCCAGCGGAAACACTGATTGAAGTACCGGACATCGAAGTGAACGCCCCGGTATTGGGTATCGGCTGTGTGAATGCTGCCGATGCGACGCAACGGATATACAAATCATTACCCACTGACATTCCGGAAGCAAGGCTGATGTTCGTGGCAGAGCCCAAACTTGCAGTGATACTTCTCTTGGAAATCGGCAGGGAGGTCAATGTCGTGACCGTATTCACACCGGTAACTGTCGGGTCACCGACACCTTGCGGCCCTTGTGGCCCTTGCGCACCAGTCGCCCCTTTAGGTCCAGTAGCTCCGGTAGCACCCGTAGCGCCTTTTGCTCCGGTAGCACCCTTCAGGTTCTTGAAAGCAAAGGAAAAGGTTCTGGCCAATGCGGTACCACCGAGAGAAACGGTCACGGAGGGCGTACCGATGTTGGCGTCAACCGTAGCAGTAGCACCGGTAATACTGGCACTTGCACCTGCTGCACCCGTGGCACCAGTAGCACCGGTAGCGCCTTTTGCACCCGTATCACCTTTGTCTCCTTTATCGCCCTTTGGACCTTGTATTCCTTGTGCACCAGTGGCGCCTTTTGCACCAGCAGGACCGGTAGCACCAGTATCACCTTTTACTCCTTGCGGTCCTGTGGCACCGGTATCACCTTTCATGCCCTGTGGACCTTGTACGCCTTGAGGACCTTGCGCTCCCGTATCCCCCTTCTCTCCTTTATCGCCCTTTGGACCTTGCAATTGTCCTTGACTTTGCCAATCACCGTTATACCAGGCATAATATGTATAAGGCAATGCAGTTCCAACGGAATAGAAACCAGTGATGTTTGACCCGTCAGGTACAGCAGTCTTTAAGGCATCAAGCGTATCGTAACGTCCAAGAAGGGTGAATGTATCTCCCGGCTTGCCTTTCACATAGATATCCGTCTTAACGTATTCTTTAGCGTTCTTATCCCATTGGTATACATAGTGGTCTGCACCGATGTAGGTAGGATGTTCTGCCGTATCAGTAGCATTCGCAGTAGCCGTCTCCGATTCCTGCTTGAGGGCAGCAAATTCAGTGACACGGGTACTTTCAGCATTTACACGGCCACTTTCAGCATTTACGCGTCCGGTTTCGGCTGTTTGGCGGTTAGTTTCCGCACTATTACGTGTATCCTCAGCAGTACTTCGGGCATTCTCAGCAGTAACGCGCTTACCTTCTGCTGTAGCACGACCGGTTTCAGCATTGACACGACCCGTTTCGGCTGTCTGTCGGGTTGACTCTGCGTTGGCCCGCACTGTCTCAGCATTTTTACGTTCCTCCTCGGCGCTGACACGTTTACCTTCGGCAGTAACACGGCCGGTTTCGGCAGTTGCCCGTCCGGTCTCAGACGTCTGTCGGACCGCTTCAGCTTTGCCTCGCTCTGTCTCTGCCGTTTTCCTGAGACCTTCGGCTGTCACACGTTCCTTTTCGGCATTGATACGCGTAGTTTCAGCAGATGCGCGGGTACTTTCAGATGAAGCACGCTTTGTCTCAGCCGTTTCACGGGATTTCTCAGCTTCCTTGCGTGCGTTCTCCACTATGACACGCTCCGCTTCGGCTTTGCGCACTTCCTCAGCAGCTTCCTCAGCAGGGGCAGACAGCAACTCAAGCGGTGCCTCGACCACCGATTCTTCCATACCGGCAAGACGGAGGGCGGGCAGGCTCACGATATCGGCCAGCGAATCGACAATCTCCACATCGCCCACACCTTGGGAGCCGACAAGAAGGGCTTTCTTCACCTCCTCTACAAGCTGGTTGAACTGATTTGATTCCAATACCATAATTTTCAGAATTGATTTAAGATGGCTGGATGACGTTCAGTTGGTTAATTACCGCACGTTTCACGGCAGCTATGAGCCGCGAGTTCTTCACCACAAGTTCAAGAGCCTTGCAATACTGTTCCGGGATTTCCACCGCATCTTTCGAGTAGTAGATTTCCCGTGCCAGGTCTTCAAAGCCTATATCCAGAAGGATACTTCCGTTGTACATCATTTCATTGCCGACCGTTTCGGCTACGTCGAAGGTCTGCTTGGCGCCTTCGAATGAGGTCTGGGCCTCGATTTTCTTAAAGTTGATTTTCATACTTTCTATTTTAATTATTCTATATACTCATCCATGACAGATACCAATTCCCCAAAACCCGTTTTATCACATGCCATTCACGCCCGTTGATATTCGTCCTGGAAGAGTTCGCGAACGTACCGGAAGGAAAACTGATGGTATTCCCGTTCGGCATTATCCATATCTCATGCCCGTCAGAAGAGGACGGAAGGGATATAGTACAGTTGCCGTAAAAAAGCAGTGTGTGGTCGGTCGCCTTAATGCTGTACCTTGTAACCGAAGAGAGTATCACGTCAGTATTCCGGTATACACCTTGCGTCTTCAGCGGCCCGGCAATTTCCAGAGTCCCGGAGGACGGAGCATACATCTTCCCCACCATCACATCACCACCGAAATAGCTCTCGCCGGAAGATACGTGTATGGCCCTATTGCGCCCCGGAATGGTTGCAGAGATGGTTACCACCCCTTTGACTGTGCCCGCTTCCATAGTCTGGTAGGGCCTTATCAGGATGCTATTGGCTCCTCCGTCCGACGCTATCGCATGCAGATAGTAGCTCTTGCTGAGTTCGAATTGCGTAGTGCTATCTGTAAGGTCGGTCACGAACGCTCTCGAGTTGGTGGATATACCGTTACCATGCAGATACAGATAGTCACCTATCCGGCCGCTGGAGGCGTTTATCTTTCCGTTTACGGTGATGCCGTTCAATATGGCGTTGGCACCGGAAATATTTCCTTTCAACGTAAGATTATTGGCTGTGATATCGTTAAGCGTGGCATTGGCACCGGATATGGTACCTTTCAGGGTAAGGTTGTTCGCGGTGATATCGTTCAAGACAGCATCCCTGCCCGTTATACTCCCTTTCAAGGTAAGATTATTGGCGGTGATATCATTCAGTGTAGCCCCCGCCCCGGTAATGTTGCCCTTCAACGTAAGGTTATTGGCAGTAATGTCGTTCAGGATGGCGTCAATACCTGAGATATTGCCTTTTAATGTCAGATTATTAGCTGTGATGCCGTTCAGCGTAGCATCCGTGCCCGTTATGCTGCCCTTTAGAGTCAGGTTGTTTGCCGTGATGTCGTTCATCGTCACACGCCCGTTTGTATCGACCACGAAACTGCCGTTGATGATGGTCTTTCCCGTAAAGTTTATCCGGTCAGCCTCGATTGTAGCATTGGATATCAGCCTGCCCGCTTCGCCTTCGGTGATGAACGCGCTGATTTGAGCACGCCTGACGATATCACCGTTTGGGTCGACCTTTTCCGCAAACATGGTGGCGATATTGCTCTCCGTCACTAAACCGGCTTTGTCGATATTGGTAATGTTACCTTTGGAATCGAAGGTTATCTTCTGCACGAACTGGTCTATACGGCTGGCCGTCTGGCTGATGGCTGAGGTATGCTGTTCCACGGTACCCTTCAGGCTGTTTGTGGCGGTCACCATACTTTCTATCTTCTCGGCAGTCACATGAAAGCTGCCTGCATGGGCGAACAGCTTGCCGTCCAGGTCAGAGACGGACGCACTGAAGTCTGCACGAAGACCGCGGGCCGATATGTCAATAGCAGACTTATATGCTTCGGTGATTCCAGTCTCAAGGCCTACAAGACCGGACGTGAATTCAGCTTTCAGACCACGGGCGGAGATGTCGATAGCAGAGGTGTATTCTTGCGTTATACGACTCTCAGTATTCGTCAGGTCCTCCGTGAACTTCGCTTCAAGGTTGCGCGCGGTAAGCAGGAATTCACTGTGATACTCTTCAAGCTTGCCTGCCGTGCTTCTGATTTCGTCAAGGTTCGCCTGAATCTTCTTGTCTGTAAGTTCAAAACGCATATTGAATTCCTCGCGCAAGTCAGCAAGAGCATCATCGGTTAGCGTAAGTGCATACAAGTACATGTCACCGGTAAAAGACATGTGGAAATCACCGGTTCCGTTCCACTTACCGGTTATCTCCATCTGTTTGAATTCAGTACTGGGATATAGGTCCTTAGAAAAGGAAATCGGGATGTATTCCTCAAAACCTTCTTTGTTCTCGTTCTTGAAATGGAAGGCAAGAGTGCCGGGGCGCTTCACCAGATACTTGAAAGAGATAGTGAACTGCCGGGGGCGCTTGAGTTCGTCGAAGGTCTCAAAATCCGGATGGCGGTAAAAGTCTGAGTTGACCTGCTCGATATAGCTGTTCTTAAGGCGTAGCACATTCTTTGCGCGTTCGCTTACTATATCGGCGAAAGATTCCTTGTTCGCATAGAAGTTACTGTTGAAGTACAGCAGCCGACCGTCAACTCGGAAGATGCGTATGTTGCTGCTACCGGTCCAGTACTGCATGTCAGCGGCAAAAGACGCATTGTTAAGGTAATTGTTCAGGGCATTGATTTCATCACGCACGGATGAGATTTCAGACTTGATAAGTCCTTCAATGACAGTGAACATTGTCAGGATGTCCTCACCGGCCATCGTAAGGAATCGCCCTTTGATTTCTACGCCACCTTCCGGTGTGTACTTGATGTAAGTGCTCTCATCACGGGCGCCGATATAGGAAGTACCGTACACTTTCATGTAGGCATGCCCGGTGGATTTGTCAACACCGAAGGAGATTACATCTTTCCCCGTTAGGTTGAAGTCGTCAATGCCGGTGTAGAAAGTTATAGACGGGGATGTCTCGTTGGTAGACGATAGCACGATTGCGCTTTGAAGGTCTACATCTGTACGGTGGCCCAATCCTATAATATCGTCACCTGCTTGGGGAACATCGCTGTCCTCACCGCAAATGGTCTTGGACAAGTCGATGTAGTCACGTCCCACGGCCACGACCTCACGCCAATAGTAGCGGTTGGAGGCATTAAGAGTGGTTCCTTCGACGATGTTGCACTCCTTTGCCTGCGCCAGCGAGCCTACACTGAACTCGTTGGCTATCGCCTCACCGTCCTGCTCGGCAAGGAAACTGCAGCGGTAGACGTCTTCCAGTTCCTCCACGCGGATGCACTTCATACCGGCATGGGTGATTATTTGTTCACCGCCTACATGGGTAGCTCTCTTGACTTGCAATTCATCAAAGACGGCCTTTATCTTCACATATAGACGGTCAACGACAGCCTGCGAGGTGCCGTCCTTGCGTACCGTGATACCGCTGCCGTTCTTGCCTATCAGCAATCCCTTCAAAAAGTTTATGATTTCTTCCGCTACGTCGCTTGCGTCCTTGCGGAGGAACATTCTCAAGGTACGCAAGGCTGAGAACACATTGAAGTTGCTTGCGGCCGTAGCGTCGTTGGTCTTGATGACATAGATGTTGCTGCCACCGGTACCGGTGAAGGTCTGACCTTTGAAAGTCAACTCCTCGACCTTACCTTCTATGTCGGAAATGCGGGAATAGGCGGTGCTCTCGCCGATAGTGTACTGTGGGGAGTCGTAAGGCAAGTCCAGCTTGATTTCAAAGCCGATGACACGGGACAAGCGCCCACCATTGCAATAGGTGGGATTGACAAGGTTGATGCGCTGGCCGATGTCAAAGCTGTGATTTATTTGGTCTTTGTGTACCCAGATGGAGTTGAGCGTAGCCGTATAGGTGCCGTCGTCGATGCAGGTCTTTGCCACGTACTTCTTTGCAGTGGCAAGCAGTTCCTCTTCGGCAGCAGCCACCAGCCCAAGTTCGGTTATCTTCTCGGCATTCCAACCAGACAGTACATACTTGTCACCTTTTGAAGGGAACAACACTTCATCCGGCAAGGAACGGCCGTAGTCTTCATTCTGTACAATCTCCCAAAGCTGGGCATCAGGATTCCATGTGCCGTCGTCGTTCTTTTCGGTCAAACCAAGAGGATTAAAAGCTACGCCGAACTCCATGCCGTTGAGCTTACCGGACTCGAACTTGATTTTGAGTTCTTGACCCTCAAGAATGTATTCCTTCGAGAAGCTTATTCCGGTATCAGTAAAACGGTAGAAGGTAGCTTTAGTATTCGTGCCATCCTCGTTGTTCACCTCACTTTCATAAGAGCTTACATCGGTAATCTCCCCTACCCGCTTCGGATATATGTCGTCGAATACAACAACTGCTTCGATAGCTTCCAAATCGCTCAACCCCTCGCGGGCGTCTACGTATGGAGTACCTGCCGGAAGCATAAGGCGCTTCTGAACGATGCCATTAACGACGGCACTCTGGTCTATCGGGCGATAGTTGGTAGGGATGTTGCGCGTTGAACCGAACGCATAGATTCTTGTGGCATAAGTACCTTTGCTGTCGCTTCTACTGATGTCTTTAGCCTCCTTCCCAAGCTCAATCGTGACGGCATCCGAGAACTCACAGCGTCCGAAGTTGATTACATGGTCCGTTACCCAACAGTCACAGCCCCATTTCTCTGCCATGCTAAACATGGCGTCAATGAGGTTCATGTTCTCATAAGTCATCAGCTTTGATGAGTTCTCTACACTGCTGTCAATGGAAAACGTGAAATCCTTTCCTCCATAAGTATAACCAAGAGCTTTCAAATTGCGAAGGAATACACCCATCTGGACATCCAGTGAAGCGGTAAGGGACCAGGACGCTTCCAGTCCTCCGTACTCCGGGGTGTACTTGAATATCTTTGTTTTCCACTTGAAATAGTAAGCGTCAAAACGAAGTTCATAGGAGTAGCCTCCGTTCTTGTAGGTCGGATAGGGAATATCTACAATCTGATAGATTTTTGCCAATTTACCGCCCATGGAGGCATCGAGTACCCCACGCAGGTCAACGTAATCACCTACTTGGAAATCGACTGGGGACAGAGTATTAAAAGGTAGTACGACATAGTCCTCTTTCATTAAAGAGAACTTGCCTTTTGCACCGGGATTGATACCAGTTGAAAAGCGGGTATTGCCTTGTATGTCCTTAATATCTATCATGTAAACAAAGGTCGGACATAAAAAAAAGAAGCCCTAAAAATTAGAGCTTCCATACACGACAATGAATTTAATGTCGTAAATTTCTAGCCTACAACACGGTTAGATGGATTATACTCACAGAATTTGGCTGATATTTTCCCAAATGTCCGGTCTAAGCTTTGGGCATGGAAAATCCAGTGTAAGCTGCCCCCTAAAACCAAGCGATTCTGCCCCCTTGTGCTAAAATAATCCTACCCCCTTGATTCCAATATAAAAATACCCCTGCTTGGCAATGCCCGGCAGGGGATTTTTCGTAGATTTGATTCCCGTCTTGACCGGTGGGATAAAATCATTTCTACTATGACAACAAAGATAGCAAACATCCTCCAATGTTACGCATTGGGGATGGGGATAAAGCAGATAAGCAGGAGCTTTGAGCTTTCCCGCAACACGGTGCGCAGATATGTGCGCCTGTTTCAAGAGTGTGGTATACCGATAAAGGAGTTGGCCGCCATGCCTTCCGCTCGCATCCAGGAAATGTTCTCTGAAGGTGTTGGCCGTAACAGGGAACCGTCACAACGCCAGCTTGAGCTTGAGGCACTCCTTCCTGAGTATGCTGCCCGGCTTAGCCGCCGAGGCGTAACAGTGAAAACCCTGTACGAAGAGTACCGCGAGACCCATCCTGACGGATACAGACATGCCAGTTTCGGCAACTATCTCATGCGTTACCGTATGGTGACACATGTCGTAGGCCATGTCGAGCATTATGCCGGAGACCAGATGTATATCGACTTCGCCGGTGACAAACTGGAAGTCGTTGACAGTGAAAGCGGTGAATGTCGCAGCGTTGAAGTGTTCGTGGCCATACTTCCGTGCAGCCACTATACCTATTGTGAGGCGGTCTGGTCCCAGTCAAGACAGGACTTGATTAAGGCGTGTGAGAACGCGCTTCATTTTTACGGCGGGGTTCCGATGGCGATCGTACCAGACAACCTCAAATCGGCGGTAACCCGCAGCGACCGTAACGAGCCGGTAATCAACGAGGAGTTTGCGGCATTTGCCGAACACTACGGATGTACCGTATACCCCACACGGGTACGTCATCCAAAGGACAAGGCCTTGGTGGAGAATGCCGTGAAGCTACTTTACCGATCCGTCTACGCTGACATCGAGGGTCTTGTATTCCACTCGCTGGAGTCTCTGAATGCGGCCATATCCGAATCGCTCTCGGCCTTCAACGGACGCAGGATGAGCGGGCGTCCCCAGTCCAGACGGGAACAGTTCGAGCAGATTGAGTCCGACTGCCTCCGCCCGCTTCCCGCCATACGCCATCAGATGAAAGAGCGACGCTCCGCAACAGTAATGCGTAACGGCTATGTCACCTTCAGGCTTCACCATTACAGCGTACCGAAAGAGTATATAGGCAAACGTGTCGAGATTGTCTATGATGCGGACACGCTGGAAATATATCATGGCCTGCGTCTGGTGACCACACACCAGCGCGATGACACGCCATACTCCTATACGACCAAGGATGCCCACGGACTGCCCGGACGTCATGGAAGTTATGAAAAGGATCTGGAACAGATTTACGAACGGGCCGGCCAGACAGATAACGTCCTGCTGCTGTATCTGCGCAAGGTGGCGGAACTCAAGAAGTATCCTCCCGCGGCGTTCCGTTCATGCAGAGGCATCATGGCGTTGGAGAAGACCTTCGGGCTGGAACGGTTGGTGGCGGCAAGCGCATGCGCCACGCAACTGCGCCTATACGGATATCAGGAGATAAGGCGGATCCTTGAACGCGGGGATGATGCAGACTTCCTGTCAAAAGACGACATTGACGATGAGGTCCCCGTAACATCTATCCACAAAAACATCCGCGGAGCAGCCTACTTCGCACAATTAAAACATTTAAATAGAGACAACAATGGAAACAAATAATCTTACCGCACCGATAGCTGTCGAAAAAGACCGCAACACGTTGACAATCGAACTGATGAACCGTATGAAGCTGCACGGCATGGCCGCCGCCTTCACTGAAAGCCTAACCTCCACTATGGCAGAAACAATGACAATCGACTCTTTCCTGCACATGTTACTTGCCAGGGAATGGGACTACCGTGCCAATGCAGCCATCCAACGCCTTATACGCGGGGCGGCGTTCCGCTACAAGGCCTGCCTCGAGCAGATAGACTATGCAATCCCGCGTGGCCTTGACCGCAATCAGATGGAGCGGCTTGCATCGCTGGAGTTCATCCGCAAGGGACAGAACCTCTTCATCACAGGGTCATCCGGTACCGGGAAGAGCTTCCTTGCCACAGCAATGGGGTATGAAGCCTGCAAGAAGGGCATACGGACATATTATGCGAATGCTCCGAAACTTATGGGTACGCTTAAGGTGGCAAAAGTAAAAGGCACACTGGAATCGGAACTCAAGAGAATCGAACGGAGCACGCTGCTCATATTGGATGACCTCTTCCTTGTGAACCTTGATGCCAAGGAACGACCCATCCTGCTCGATATAATAGAGGACCGACATGGGCGCAAGTCCATCATCATCACCTCGCAACTGCCAACGGACAATTGGTATGATGCAATCGGAGACCCTACAGTAGCAGATGCCATTATGGATCGTATTATACATACGGCGCACCGGATTGAGCTGACAGGAGAAAGTGTCCGTAAAATGGCTGCATACAGAGGGAAATAAACTAAAATAATAATAACCCCATCGGTCAAGACTTTTTAAGGGGGCATTGTTGAATGTTTTAAGGGGGCAGAATCGCTTGGTTTTAGGGGGCAGCTTACACTGGATTTTCCAATTTGTATCATCAATCATTTAGTTTATCTTTGCTACGTGATTGAATGATGATGTAAATATACTAGAAGTTCTATATCTAGCATAGAATTTCTAGTTAATTATTGTAAATATGCTAGATTTTCTATAATCAAACCTAGAATATCTATATGACTTTAAAAGAAAGAATGTTCTATCTAATTGAAAAAGAAGGACTTAATCCAAATCAATTTTATACCATCTCTGGATTAGGAAATGGGTACTTAAATAATGTAGGTGAAAGTTTCAGAAAGCCAACGATAGAAAAGATAAAAAAAAGCTTCCCGCATTGGAATATGGACTGGATTCTTTATGAAAAAGGAGAGCCTATTTCCAATATATCTAAAGAAAATATAGAAATTCTAGAAGCCATACCATTAAACCAAAACTATATTATAAACGTACCATTAGTAAATCAATACGCACAAGCAGGTTATTTATGCGGATTTCAAGATGCTGCATATATAGCTACACTACCTACTATACCTTTTATAATAGACCATGAAGCTAAAGGAAACTATGTAGCATTTGAAGTAAGAGGTGACAGTATGAATGATGGAACTGAAGAGAGTTACCTTGAAGGAGACAGACTTCTTTGTAGAGAAATAGCTCCATATCTGTGGGCAGAGTCTAAATTGCATATCCGGAAATGGGATTTCGTTATTGTACATGAAGACGGAATTTTGGTAAAACGAATAATAGACCATAATGTAGAAAATCATACTATTACAATACACTCTTTGAACGATATGTATCCTGACAGAGTTATTGATTTGGCAGAAGTTAGGCAAATCTTCAATGTGATAGAATTGCAAAGGCCAAGAAGAAGATAGTTTAAAAGTTTAATATACAAACTATTAAAACTAATACTATGAAATTCAATCAATACACATGGAACCT